>Ga0209613_1002127_pt1 | contig 15356 bp, 8 predicted proteins | sample BioC13SIPDNA_2_FD_185747 | JGI IMG/M metagenome (GOLD analysis project Ga0209613, IMG submission 185747) | Anaerobic biogas reactor microbial communites from Washington, USA - Biogas_R2_A C13 SIP DNA (SPAdes) (version 2) | ecosystem: Engineered > Bioreactor > Anaerobic > Unclassified | place... | reverse complement strand
GAAAAGTCTCCCTCAGGAGAACCTCGAAGACGCCGTCACAACGCTGAGGCCAACGCTCAGAGAAGACCAAGAACTCGACCAGCAAGAAAGAGTCTGCACCGAAACGCGAAGTCGGCTTAGTTCAACGCAGCACGGTATCTCGCGTGATGCGGCCCTGGTCCTGCCACGAGCGGAGCTGACGCATTAGTTCTCCCAGGACCTGCCAGAGCAGGAGGGTTGGCGTCGGATCGGAGCTGAGCCGGCGCAGCAGATCGCGAGCCTTGGCCTGTTTGATGGGCTCCTGCCGATCGAGGCGATAGACCAAGACGTTGGTGTCAATGGCGTTCATGCAGTTGGTCTCGCGTCAGATGCGGCCCCCGAAGTTCGATGGGGAACTCGTCGCAAAGGCGATCCAGCTCAGCGCAGGCAGCCTGACGCTGGTCGTGGACATCATCGGGCAACTCCAAGAACAGCCGCACCTTGGTCCCCGCAGTGAGGCCAAGCTCTTCGTCGGGTTTCAACATTCCGTCGACGAACGTGGCCGTGATCAACTGTGTCATAACGGCAAACTCCCCGATCTAAGTCAACAATCCGCTCTGCACGAATGAATTCTATGCGACCAGGGGCGAAATGCCTATACGAGTTCGCACACCGGCCTTGCCGACCGCTCTGCCGGCCGCCCACCGTGCCGAAATCCTGCCATCTTGCCAGAAGCCTTCGGACCAAATGGGCCCCCCGACTTTCCTTTCCTCAGCACATCAAATCGATACACAGGCGTGTGTCGCACGAGAAATCGTAACGATCGCACCCGTTCCATTGACTCTTGGTGCCCGGAAACGGGCCCGAAACGGCAGCCCTCGCGACAAGGGGTACGAACGCCAGCGACAGAAATAGCAGCAGCCCACACCGGACACGCTTCTCAGCGGGACGCCGCGAGGGGCGCCAACTCCTGGCTGAGTCGCCTGATGTGCTCATGATTTCTTTTCTCCGGCATGGCCGAGCACACGGTGGCCACAGGAATCGAGTCTGGCCAGAATCGGGGTGCTTGGTTGACCTTGGCGAGATCATTGCGCGTCAATAGGGCGGTCTTAGGAAAGGTGAGGATCGCGGACACGATCAGGGGGGCACGATGGGATCGTGTCCCCCGGTATCCCAGTTGCTCGCCTCCGGCATGTTCACCAGGGCCAGCGAGGTGGCGACGGCGTAGTTGCACGTGCAGTGGCGCATGGCGTGCGGCGCGCTGAGGATTCCGCCGGCCGGGATCAAGTTATTGGTACAGCCGCTGCGAATGCCGCGGAAATACAGGTGCCCGCCGCCAGCCAGATCGTAGCACGACAGATGAGCGTCTCGCACCGTAATCAAGCAGGGGCTTCCCAAGGCGCGTCCGCAGCCTCGCAGCTGGCTGTTCATGCCTTTCCACATTCGCGCGCGACGTTCGCCGGTCACCAGGTCGACCACTTCGCCGGCGTGCGTAACCAGGCAGTCGGACAAGACGATCGGCGGTGACGCGCTGGTGTACGAGTTGGGTGGATCCTTGCACGACAACTCCTGGGCCCACAGCTGCTTTCCTGTGGCGCCCTGGTAGGCCGCGGCCGTGCTGTCGTTGCGAGTGAACAGCAGCACGCCGCTCGCTTCGCACCACGCCAGTTGCGGGCTCACCAGCGAAGGCAAGTCCGGCGGCTTCGGAGGCTCGGCCACGGCGGGAGTTGCGGCCGTCGTCTGCCAGACGACTTTGCCGCTGCCGGCGTCGAGCGAGCTGATCGTGCCCTCCTCGGATTTGGCATCGCCCCTGCGGCGATGACGCGGCTGCCAATAATCGACGCAATAGACGGTGTCCTTCCCAACGGCGAAGCTGATGCCGTCCCGCTCGGCGTCGAAATGCCAGCGCAACCGCCCGCTCGTGCGATCGACGCACACGAGCTGCTTGTCAGCGACGCCGATCAGCGCATCGCCCGCCACGCGGATTTCCTCCCAGCCGCCAGGGGTTTTGTCCAGCGATGCGGGGACGGCAATGGTGCCCAGCAATTCGCCCTTGGCCGGATCGAGCCGAAGGGAGACGCCGCCGGAAATGGCATACAGCTCGCGGTCGGCCGCGACGAACTGCCCGGCCCGCCCGAGCGGCCGCCTCCATAAGTGTCGCCCGGTGTAGATGTCGGCAGCGTACAACTCGTTGCCTGCCTGCAGGAACATCCGTCCGGCGGCGATGCGCGGAACGGGACCTTTGAAAGGGGGCAGCACGCGGTCGATCTCACCGCCGAACCACAGGACGCCGAACGGCGGCTTGGCGGCCCGGTCCTGAGAGGCGAAGGTGTGAGCGGCATCGCCGCTCTCGTGCTGCCAGTCAGCGGCGTCCGGCAAGGCCCCTTCGCGGAGCAGCCACGTCAGGTTTGCGCGGCGCGCGAGCCGGCTGCCGGGGATGCCCGCGGATTGGATCACTTGGTCCAACGCGGTGTGCTGAACTTCGGAGACCGGCAGGCAGGCGGTTCCGCCATACGGCCGCAGCGAAGCGAAGAGCCGCTCGACCGTCGCCACTTGTTCGTCGAAGCCGCTACCTTCGAGGTCTTCGGAGACCACGAGGCTCGCCATCAAGGGCGGTAGGCGGAGCGTCCGCAAGTCGCCCGGCACGACGTGAATCCGCGATCCGTACAGGCCGGCCGCGTGAAACCGCTTTCGCGAGGCCGCCACGCGGGCGGCGTCGGAATCGATGACGATGATCTGCAACTCCGATTGACGCGCCAATTCCTCCACCAGCCGGCCACTGCCAAGACCCAACGCCAGGCAATAGCCGTTGCGGACTCCGGCCTGTTCAAGAATCTCGCGGCCACGCGTGGTCCACGTGTCGGCCGGGGGAGCCGCGTCGATCGGTCTGGCGGGGTGATTTTTGGCAACAGCGGGGGTCTCGCCGAAACAGTACAGCATTCCCTCCGCGGTAAACACCAGCAATTTGCCGTCGCCGGCCAGCATCCGCGCCGGCGTTCCCGTAATACTCGCGCGCCAACCGATGCGCGGCTGGCCGGCGGCCGCGGGAAGGTCCACGGCGGCAACGGTTCCTGGTGCTCCCGCGTACAGTCGCGATCCAGCCTTGATATGGACTTTGAGGTCGGAGGGCAACGTCCAGGCCTGGTCAAAGCGCGCGGCGGGCCACTGGACGAGCCGATGGGGGCTGCCCCAGCCGCCTTGGTACGTGGCGCTGCGTGTGAGAGGGCGAGTTGCGTCGCAAGCCACGATCTCGCGGTATTGGGGGGAATTCGTCACAGGCAAACCTTCGCCCTTGAACCGCCGCCCGATTTCGTTCTCAGGCACCGAATAGTAGATCGCCTCCCGGCTCAAGACCGGTTCTCGAAAGGTGCCCAAGTCCTTGACGTTGGCCGGATCGACCTGCAGGCGCACGCGACTTTCCAGGATCTGGCGTTCTTCCGGCCGCAAGGATTCCGGCTTCGAGCATGTCCACCAGGAGAGATACGTCACCGGGCCGCCCGCGCGGACGCGAACAAAAGGAGAGCCCGCTTGTTCCCCCGCATCCAGGCCGAAACGCTCGATCCATTGCCTTGCCGTCTCGGTGGAGGTGGCCATGTGGGCGGCGAAATCGGAGAGGCTTACCTGCAGGTCGGGCGAACCGGACGCGAGGGTCGAGCGGGATGGTGAGTTCAACTCGTAGAGATCTCCGCTTTGAAACAAGTAATTTCCCATGCCGCACACATACCAGCAGCCCTTGGCCAGGGCGATGCGGCCGCCCCAGCCCGTGGTGTACGGGTCCATTTTTCCGGACTTCCGGTCGAAAAACGCCGGCAGCGCGCGGCCGCTGGGGACGATCAGTTTCGTGCCCAGCACCGCCAGGTATCCCTGGGGAGAGAGTCCCCCGTCGCGGCGCGTGCCGTGGTCCAACAGTCCATCCTTGACGAATCCGCCTTCGTCGTTGACCCAGACCTGGCGGCCCGTGGCCGCGTCGACGGCGTACACGAAGACTCCTTCGTTGGGCCACAACCCCGCGGCAAAGTAGATGGTTCCGTCGGCCAGCACCGGGCCGCCTCGCGCGGGCCAGCGTGAAATCAGGCGTTCGTTTCCCAGCAACTTGTAAGGTCTCCGATCGGCGTCCAGCCCGCAGAACTTCCACAGCAATCGCCCCTCGTCGGCACTCAGACAGTACAGGCAGCCGTCGTCGGCGACGAAATAGAGCTTCCCCTCCCAAGCCAACGGTGCAAACCGGACCGGTGCATCGGCGAAGAAGGTCCAGCGCTCGTCGCCCGTCTCGCTGTCCAGCGCCGTGACGGTGTCGGTCACCATCGACGCCAGCACGACATGCTTTCCCGTCACAATGGGTTCGTAGCAGCCATCGAAGCAAAGGCGAAGGTCATTGGGAAAAGCGGGCCGGGGTGCGGGCAGTTCGCGCGTCCACTGGAGCCGGAGTTCGGCGGGCAGTTCCTGCGGGGAAGCCGCCGTGCGCCCGGCGTCGTAACGCCACGCCGGCCAGTCGCCGGCCGCCGCGGAGAGATTCGCCGCAACCAGAAGCAGTAGCACCGGCAGACGCCGGGTCGGAAAATCAAGTGGGCCGGTCATCAATCGCCTCTCCTTGTGATGGTTGTCATCGCCGAGTCGAAGCCTCTGTCATCGAATCAACGACAAGACGCAAACGAATGGAAACAGGATTCTCGTCACGGCTCTTCCGGTTGGTTGCAGGTTGCGAATGTCTCATGAAACCCGCCGCAGGCTACCGAAAGCAAAGAGCACGAGGACCAAGGCGTGCAACAAAGACATGGATGAGCTGCGGTTTCCCATAGAAAAGGTCGCCTTATCGAGTGCGGAGAACGGAAGAAGTCCCTGCGGGTGACGGTCGCCGGCGGCGGCATACCGCCCCTGATCCAAATCCATAGAAGTTCTTGCCCCACGGGTGGGCTGCCCCGGATCGCTTTTGCCATTCTGCTAGCCTCGAAGCCGTTTCGCAAGTACGGCGTACCGCGGTTGGTCGCCCCATCGGACAAACATTGTCGATTGCGCTGGTGGCCGGAGCAAAGAAACCGGGCGGGCATTGGCCAGCGGCACGACGGTCTGCTAACATGGTGGGCGATGTGAACCCGGAGCAATCGGTTCTGAAGAGGTCGGCATGAAACGGACAATCCCTGGAGTGGTGGCGATGATGTGCGTGTTAACCGCGTTCGCCCAGGGCCGCGCGGCCGAGCCAGCGGCCAGTGCCGCCACGTTCGCCGGCCGGGCAGAGACCCATAGTTCCAGACGTAAGCAACACAACGGCCACGTCGAGGTGTATCAATGGGTGAACTGAGTGCCAACCAGCAACGGCTCGTATCGCTCGATGCCATGCGCGGCTTCGTGATGTTCCTCCTTTTGGGCGGAGGAGAGATCGGTCACGCAGGATTCTTGAGCGCGCTGTTTGCCGCCATCGATCATCCCTGGGCTCAGACGCTTTACCATCAGTTGCAGTATTCCGGCTGGAGCGACGCGACTCACGTCAAGGACCTGATCCGGCCGCTGTTCATCTTCGTCGTCGGCGTGGCCATGCCCTATTCTTTCGGCAAACGGCTGAGCCTCGGCGACAGCAAACGAAAAGTGTACGGCCACGTGCTCAAACGAACGGCAATCTTGTTTCTTCTGGGCACGATTGCCGGCGGGCATTTGCTCGCCTTGGACCGCTCGAAGTTCTATCTGGTCAACAACGTTCTGGAGGAGATCGCTATCGGCTACCTGGTGGCTTCGCTGTTCCTCTTGAAACTCAGCGTTCGGGGCCAATTGATCGCGTTGGCCGCGATGCTGCTGGGATACTGGGCCTTGATCGTGCTGGTGCCGGTTCCCGGCCACGGTGCCGGCATCATCACCCCCGAAGTGAATCTTCCGCGCTACGTCGACGACCTGGTCCTCGGCGGATTGCGCCCCGTGAAATGGTCGTTCACCTGGACGCTCAGCCTCCCCCTGGCTTCCAGTTGTATCGTTCTGCTCGGCGCGATGGCCGGACAACTGCTGAGATCGGCGAAAAGCGCCCGGGCCAAGTTGCTCTGGCTCCTCGGCGGCGCCCTGGTGTGCCTGGTGCTGAGCCTCGTCTGGAGTCGTTGGTATCCGATGATCGTCAGCCTCACGACCGGATCGTGGGTGTTGTTTGTCGGGGCGGTGGGCATGGGGCTGTCGGCCCTGTTTTACCTGCTGAGCGACATTTGGGGGTTCCGAAAATCTGTCTTTTTCTTTGTGGTCATCGGCAGCAATTCGATCGCCGTGTACATGGCGGCGCACCTCTTTGATTTTCGCAATATCGGCAACATCTTCGTGAAAGGCTGGACAACCAATCACTATGTCGGCGTTGCCGACGGCGTGTGCGGTTGGATTGGGCCGGGCCCCTGGAGCAACTTTGTCGAAGCCTTTGCCGCCTTCGTCGTGATTTGGCTGATCATGTTGTGGATGTACCGCACCAAGACGTTTCTTAAGGTCTGACAGGCGGGTGATGCCGGCCGGACTGCCGCTGCCCTCAATCAGAAGGAGTCAGCCGTGGATTTTCGAACAATGCGCGTGCGAATCACTCACCGAGGTGCGGTTCTCGTGGTGGCGATCGTCTTGGCCGCCGCCGCTGCAGGGACAGACATGGCGCAAGCACAGATGGTGAATCCCTACGCCGGGATCGACTGGGAAAACGTGCGGCCACTGCACTCGTTTTCGCACCAGCATGGAAGCGATCCCAGGGTGTTCTGGAACATGGGTTTCGGCCACCTGCCGATCTCGAACTATTACCCCTCGCGGCCGTTTTATCCGTTGCCCGACGCCTTCCTGAAAGAGCATTCGGAAGCCCTGGGGGCGCCGAACGCCGAGCAACACTCCACGACCGACAGCGGGATGCATTTCTGTGCGATCGGAAGCCTTTATACGGTTGGTTATGGCCAGACCCCACGGTTCAAAGCGGGCCAAGCGCCGATCGAACACGTGTTCTCCGGCTTGAACGTGTTCGACGGAGACAAATCGCCCTGGCTGGGAGTCTACCGGCTGGACCTGCGGATTGCGCAAGCCGCAAGGACGGACCAAGAAGCCGAGGTCCTCTTGACGATTGAAGGCGCCGAGGCGGTCAGCCACAAGACCTTTGCCCCGATCGGAGACGGCCTCGTGCGCCGCCAACGCGTGACGTCAAAGTCGCCGGAATCGCTGTACCTGAAGACCACGGCAGCCGACGTCCGGGTGCGTCTTGAGTTCGGTCCCGCCTCGACCCGGATCGATCGGTTCCGGCTGATGCAGGGGACCAATCGGCCCTGGAAGGCCGCTTTTCGGGCGGCCTTGGATGGCACGGGCAAAGACTCCGCGGGGCGTCCTATCGAGGGGCTGCTGTTCCCAAATGGCGGGGGCATCACGATCAATCACCCGGGCGGGTCGCTGAAGCCTCTCCTGGAGGCCCTCGATTTCGATCCCCGAGTGCTGGGCATCGAGGTCTGGAATCAGCACGAGGGTTTCGGCGGCACGGAAATGCGGTTTTACCGATTGTGGGACGAGGCACTCCGATCCGGCCGGCGGTGCCTGGGCTTCCTTGTCAAAGACCACGTATTCTTCGGGCGAGGCCGCAACGTGCTGCTGGTTTCCTCTCCGGCTGCCGCCTCTCCGCTGCAGCGGGAACACGAAGCGCTGCGTGCGTATCGAGATGGGCGGTTCTTCGGCCTGCTCGGCGCGTTGAACACGGACGCGTCAGGAAAACCGGTATCGCCGTACGACAAGAGCGAGTTTCGTTTCACCCGCATCGCAGTGAAAGAGGACGGCAACGGCCGGCCGATCGGGATCGAGGTCTCGGTAGACGGTGTCGAACGGACGAAGCGGCCGAATACGCGGATCCGCTTCATGACCGATGCCGGGGTGTCCAAGGTCGTAGATGACCAAAACGCGGTGTTTGAATTCCCTCGAGACGCGTCCGGAGTTGCTACGTGCCGTTTCGTCCGCGTCGAGGCGTTTGCTTATCCGACCACCCACCTCGGCGGCCGCCCGCTCACGCCGGAAGCGTTCACGGCAATGAACGTCCACGAGATTTCCCGCCTTCACGATCGGCTGGGCCCCTTCACGATGAGCGATTTCGACCCTTCGGGAACGGCCCCCATTCCCATCGTGGACATGATCTTCTCGCAGCCGATCCTGGTCCGGAAGGAACCAGCGGGGCCACACGTTGATCGGGCTGCTTGCGCTGGACTACAATAGGCAGCGCCGGTCCGTCCGGCACCGCCTGCTTGATCCACCACCCACCTCAACCACGCAACCGGAGGTAAGTTCTATGAAGTTCCTTTTGTCCCGCTATGTCGTTTCGGTCGCGTTGACTGTTTCACTTGGAACGTTGCTTTGCACGGCCCGCGGCGCAGAGACGAAGTCGCTTGAAGACTTTCCCTCGACGCCTCACTTCTGGTATCGCCCCCAGCCGCCTGGGCCGTATATCGACTGCCAGCGTAGCAACAAGGCCTTCGGCTACCTCGAAGGCAAGGTCCTCCTTTCCGAAAACAACGCCCGCACCTGGCCGCACAGCGTCGCCTTTCCCGACGCCAAGAAGATCACGTTCAGCCACATCCTCAACAATGGGAACATCCTCTTCGCCACCGGTGCAAATCTGTATCTGAGCACCGACAACCTCAAGTCCTACAAGCCGATCACCGTGAAGGATGCAAAGGGCCGCGACTATCTACCGCACACGCCGAAGAATCCCGAGAACCCGGGATGGTACTTCCACACGCTGCCAGGCATCGTCTCTTGGGACATCGGCGGCAAAGAGATCATGGTTTGGGGCAACTACTGCAACGTGATCGGCGGCGCGACGCCCGTCAATATCTACTATTCCACCGACAGCGGGCAAACCGTGAAGCTCGCCTACACGTTTGGCTGCAACCCCAACTTCAGCGATAACGGCTCGGGCGGCGGCGGGAAAGGGGGCAACCTGTTGGGCGATCCCGACAACCCGATCATCGCCCGGCATCTCCACGGCGTCTCATACAACCCGGTGGAGAACGCGTTCTACGCCTGCACCGGCGACGGCGATCGCCCGGAAGGCAAGGAGTGCCATTGGCTCCGCGGGACCTACGACGCCGCGAACGACCAATGGCAATGGAAGGTGATCGTCACCGCCAGCCTCAACACACGTTACAAGTGCGGCGGAATCAGTTTCGTCGACGGCAAGTGCTACTGGATCAGCGATGCGAACGGCCCCCCGCCCCACGACCGCGGCATTTTCTGCTGCGACCCGGCCGACATTCCGAATCCGGAAAAGCACACGATGTTGTTCAATCCGGGCGTGGAGTCGGGCAACATGATCATCCAGGACGGCGTGATGCTGGCCACCCACTGCGCGCCGGCCTCGCCCATGAAGAACGGAATCATCCTTTCCACCGACATGGGCAAAACCTGGGCCCAGTACGACCTGGCGGAGTTCGGTCCGAGGTCGGGGACCCGCTTCCACGAGAAAAACAGCGAAGGGTGGTTCCGCCTCGACCTGCGGACCGGCTGGGTGACACAGGCCGACGTGATGTTCATCAAGCCCAAGCCGGCAGCCGCGGCGCGAAACAACTGATTGCTCCAGATACTTCGGGACCGCTTCACTCCCCTGCAACTAGGAGATGTTCGGATGGTAAGGCATCTGGTAGCCTCATTGACGGCGCTGAGCCTGGCGGTTTCTGTTGTCCCGGTCTCGGCGGCATCCGTGGACGCGGACTTGGTTCTCCAGGGCGGGACGATCCACGACGGCTCGGGCGGAGAGCCGGTGGTGGGCGACGTGGCTGTCCGCGCGGGGCGGATCGTCGGCGTGGGCAAGTTCACGCCGGGAAAGGTCGGCCGCAGCATTGACTGCCGCGGCTGTATCGTGGCGCCGGGGTTCATCGACCTCCACACGCACACCGACGGAACCTTGGCCCAGCCGGGAGTCCGCCCTTGCTTGAACTATCTCCTGCAAGGGTGCACGACCATGGGCACCGGCAACTGCGGCGGCAGCCGCAACGTGGCAGAGTTTCTCGAGGACGTTGAGCGTAACGGCGCCGGCACGAATATCTTGCACCTCATCGGGCACGGGACGGTTCGGGGCAAAGTGCTCGGTTCCGCCCGGCGGGCTCCTACGGCCGAAGAACTCGAGCGGATGAAGGCGCTGGTCGACCAGGCGATGCGCGAGGGGGCCTGGGGGATGTCCACGGGGCTGATCTATGCACCGGGGTCGTATGGCCAGGCGGACGAGATCATCGCTCTGGCGAAGGTGGTGGCCGCCCACGGGGGAATCTACGCGAGCCACATCCGCGATGAGGGCGACCGTGTCCTCGAAGCGGTGGCCGAGGCGATCCGAATTGGGCGCGAGGCAGGCGTGCCTGTCCACATCTCGCACTTCAAGTCGATGCAGATTCCGAACTGGGGCAAAATCCGCCAGGCGGCGGCGATGATCGAAAAGGCCCGCGCGGATGGCCTGAGGATTACCGCCGACCAGTATCCCTACACCGCCAATTCCTTCTCGCTCATGGATGCTGCCTTGCCGGAGCCGCAGATCGAGTGGTGTAAGCGCGCCGAGCTGGCGAAGCGGATGGCGGCCGAGCCGGAGTTCGCCGCCCTGGTGCGGCGGGTGGTTGCCGACCAGCTCGGGCGAACGGAGAAAATCGTGATCTGCGCGAGCAAGAAGTTCCCGGCTTATGTCGGCAAGAGCCTCCAGGAAATCGCCGCCGCCGAGAAGATCGAGGCCGTGGACCTGGTCCTGAAGATCGTGGCCCAAGAGAACCCGCAAATCGTCAGCCATTCGATGTCCGAGGCCGACGTGCGGTTCGCGATGGGACTGCCCTGGGTCACAACGGCTTCCGACGGCGCCGCGCGGGCGCTCAATCCCAACGAGCACCACCACCCGCGGAACTTCGGCACTTTCGCCCGCAAGATCGGCCACTATGCAATCGAAGAGAAGATCCTGCCGCTGGCCCAAGCGATCCGAAGTGCCACGGGACTGCCGGCCGATATCTTCGGGATTCCTGAGCGGGGCTACCTTCGCGCCGGTTATTGGGCCGACATCGTGGTCTTTGATCCGGCGCAGTATCGCGACCGGGCCACGTTCGACAAGCCGCAGGAATATGCCGCCGGCGTCCGCTACGTCTTCCTTGCCGGACAGGCCGCGGTGGACGACTCGAAGCCCAGCCCCCAAATGCCAGGTAAAGCGTTGCGACATCCTTTGGTAACATCGTCTGCCGGTAGCGCGACCAATTCGGCACCGTTCAAGGTCCAGGTCGAAGCCGAGGAGATCGTCTGCGAACTGCCCCCTTACGAGGCGACCAATAACGGCTCGGGGATGTTTTGGAGTTCGGGCAGTGCGCAGATGGTGCGGATGGGCGACCGGCTTTTTGTCAGCGCCTTTGAAGCCGTGCCTGAAGCGGCGCCCTTGAACAACGCCCGCTGGGCCCTGTACGCCCGCAACGCGGAGGGCTGGAGACTGTGCCAGCGCGACGAGAAGGACCGCACCCGCGAGCCGTGCTCCCTGGCGACCAGCCACGCTGGCCGACTGGTGATGTCGGCCAATCCCACGCTGGCTCCCTTCGTGCCCGCCGGGGGCAAGACGGCGGGCGGGCCCGCCCGGCCGGAGTTCCTCGAATTCGACCCGGCCCATACCGAGCAAGCGCCGGCGCACCTGGTGCCACAATGGAAAGAAGAGCAGCTGTTTACGGAACATACGTACCGGGCATTTAGCGCCGACGGTGCGCGCGGCGAGTTCATCCTCTTCAACAAAGTCGGCAACACGCACACCGCCTGGGCCTTTCTCGACGCCGACCGAAACTGGACCACGGGGCAACTGATCTGGCCCAAGGGCGAAGACCCAAAGTATGCGGTCTGGAACGGACCCCTCACGCCCGTGAACTACGCCAACGTGATTCTCAAGGATCGCCAGGTACACTACCTCGGCCTCTCGCCAATCAACATATGGAACCGGATCGACCCGCTGAAGAAAGAAACCTGGGGCCGCGACAATTGGGGCTGGAGGATGCGCAAGCTGCATTACGCCTGGACGCCCGATATCAAGAGCCGGCCGTTTGGCGACTGGATCGTGTTGGACGACACGATGGACGACGGCGGCACCGTGGGCTTGGGCGATTCGTGGCTGGCGCCCGACGGCCGGCTGCACGTGGTGTGGCAAAAGGAACCCATCCACCCCAAACTTCGCGACCTCTATTTCCCTGACATCAAACGCAACTCGCACCTTTGTTATGCAATTGTGAAAGACGGGAAGCTGGTCGCCAAGCGCACGCTGCTCTCCGGTGGCGAGACCGCCGGCCCCGTGCGTCCGACGGGCTACATCGGGCATCCGCGATTCCACATTACCCCGGACCACCAGATTTACATTCTCTGCAATCTCGTCGGCACGACGGCCGAAACCAAAGCCCAGACCGGCAACTATGCCCTGCGAATCGAGGCCGACGGATCCGTTTCGACACCCGTCCAGATGGCCCTGGCCCGGCCGATCCCCGGAATCTTCTTCACCGCCACGCCCCGAGCCGGCAACCGGCTCACCGAGGCCGCCGATCTGCTGATCGCCGACACGATCGACGGCAAGCCGGTGGCCCGCTACGCCCGAATCCGCTTCTCCGCGGGAACGTGACATACCGGATGCGAAGTAGGGTCGGTGCCGGCGCTGTCGTGGCCAGGCAAGGAGTCACCAATGAAAAAGTGTTTACGACGTTTGCTTTCCGTAGTTGTGTTCTGCTCGCTGTTTACGGCGGGGGCTTCCGTTTTCTCCGCGGAGCCGGATTCTTTTGTTTTTGAAACGGAACACCTGAAATACGTCCTTGGCAGCGACGGTACGGTGCGGGGGTTTGTCGATAAGCGTGACGGGCGCAATTGCCTAAAAGAGAATCAAACCCACCATTTTTGCCTCCTTCAGAAGACGGCCGGTCGATCGGATGACTTCGCCGATCATGGAGTTCATGCCGGTTTTCATTCTCACGGCAGCGGAAAGGAGAAGGTCTCTTTCGTTTCCAATCGCCTGGAAAAAAAAGGCGATCATTACGTTGTTTCGTTCTCCGACCCGAATTCTCAGGCGCAACATCCTGTCCAACTGACGCTCGACATCCGAGCGGAGGCACACGGCATCGCCATCAAGGTTGTTTCCGTGGCCGGCGACGATTTCTTTTCCATTGAAATGGCTCGTTCCGTGATGGCGGCGACGGACGACGGCGCCGATCCTTTTGCGGGAACGGTCATGCCGTTGACGATCAACGTGACCGCCTTGGAGTTTTGCGGACGTTCGCAGCGTCTGGGAGGAGTCGTCTATCGGAAACTCGGCTACGACAACGCCGGCTTGGCGGTTCTGGGCGCGCCCGCTTCGATCTTGCGTGACGAGATGAAGGCCATCGCGGCCGGGTTTCGCAAAGGAGAAATGCCCGTTCATGCGGCGGGAGGCCCTTTCGCCCTGGACGATCCCCGCACCCGCGGCACCTACATCATCACGTCCACGCCGATCCGGCGGGGAGAGGTTCAAAGCTGGTGTGCGCACCTGTCACGCTTTGGCGTTGACCAGGTCTATTTTCATCAGGGCCGGCCTTTTCGGCAGGGAGATTTCGTCTTCAATAAGGAGTATTACCCGAACGGCATCTCCGATTTCCGCGAGGTCTCGCGGGATTTCAACAAGCACGGGATCACGACCGGAATTCTGACCTATGCCCACTTCGTCCATCAAAACAGCCGTTTTGTCACGCCTGTCCCGCACAAGGATCTCGATGTCATGCGAGTCTTTACACTGGCTGGCGATCTGGATGAAAAGGCGACCTTCGTGCCGGTTGGCGAGTCAACTGCCGAGGTCTCGAACATCGTCGGGTTTTCGATCACCAACAGCGTCGTTTTGAGAATCGGCGATGAGTTGATGGTTTTCGAATCGGCCAGCGACCATGCGCCGCACGGTTTCACCCACTGTCGTCGGGGAGCGTACGGAACCAAAGCGGTTTCTCATAAGAAAGGCGCCGTCGTCGGGCACGTCACGCAGCGTTATGGCCTTTTCTGTTCCCGGCCCGGAAGCGACCTTGTGCGCGAAATCTCGCGCGAGACGGCTCGGGCCTACAATGAAGGCGGGTTCGGAATGATCTACCTCGACGCGCTGGACGGCACCAGCGCTCTGACAGAACATCGTGAGTACGTTCCGTACTACGACGCGTTTTTCATCAACGAGATTCTGAAATACACGCAGACCGTTCCAGTGATGGACTATTGCTTTCTGTGGTATCCCATGTCCCGCGTCGGAGAGTGGGACTGCCCGCGCCGAGGATTCCAGCAGTACTTTGACCGACATGTCGATACTCTGAAGAGGCTGTCGGATCGCTACTACCTTCCCGGCCAGTTCGGCTGGCTTGCCCTCTGTCCTTCGGCAAGCGAATCGCTCAGTGCGTTTCAGTGCCCTCCCATGCATGTCGAGGACACTCGTTATCTGGCGGCCAAAGCGTTGGGCCACGATTACGGACTTTCTTTTCTCGACGTTTCGCTCGGTCAGACCCAGCCTTTGGCATTCAAGAACGGCGCCATCCTTGCCGACTATATTCGTCTCCGGCGGGAAAAGTCTGTTTCGCAGTCCATCTTGGATCAGCTCAAGACACCCGGCGCCCATTTCGTCCTACAAAGACACGGCGAAGATCCCAATTGCTGGGACTTTCACGAGGCGGACTATCAATACGCGGTCGCTTTTTTCCCGACCTCGGACTCAATGACCGATTTGGCGACCCCGATTGTGGTACCCAATCGTTTTCAAGCGGCCAGACCAGCCATTCGGATCGAGAATCGGTATTCGGCGGAAGATTACGAAACCGCTTCGTCCGTCGAGTTGATACGCCTCGACGAAACACAACCTGTGGGAAACATGACGACACGCATCTTTGATCCCGCCATCGATCTGCGGGGGCATCTCGCGATGGGGCTCTGGGTCCGCGGCGACAACGGTGGGCAGAAGATCAATGTCCGGGTGGAAAGCCCGATCCAGTATGTTTCCGGACACAACGACCATTTCATCGACGTCGATTTCTCCGGATGGAGGTACTTTTCGCTGATCGAGGCGGAAAACGGAACCCGCCCGCCGGTGGAATGGCCGAAACCCTGCGGATCCTATCTTGACGAATATCGCGAGATCGTCCACTACGAGCATGTTTCCGAAATCAACCTGATGATCGTCGGCGATCCGAAGAATCTGAGGTTCCGAACACTGAAGGCGGTTCCTATTCGGAAATACGATTTGATCGACCCGTCTTTCGTCTTGGAGGGCCGAGAGTTCCTTTTCAAAGGAGCGATCGCAAGCGGCCATTATATGGGGTGGGAAGGCGGCGAGACGGCATCCGTCTGCAATCACACCGGCCAGGAAGTGGGCAGGATGAAACTCGTCGGAGATGTCCCGGCTCTTTCCAAAGGCGAAAACCGCTTGACGTTTTCCTGCGGAAGAA
>Ga0209613_1002122_pt1 | contig 15385 bp, 18 predicted proteins | sample BioC13SIPDNA_2_FD_185747 | JGI IMG/M metagenome (GOLD analysis project Ga0209613, IMG submission 185747) | Anaerobic biogas reactor microbial communites from Washington, USA - Biogas_R2_A C13 SIP DNA (SPAdes) (version 2) | ecosystem: Engineered > Bioreactor > Anaerobic > Unclassified | place... | reverse complement strand
AAGTACCCCATCTTCCAGACATTGCTGGGCATGTCCCGGCAGGACGCGCAGCGCGCGTTCTACATATTGCTGGTGGTGCTGACGGTGGGGCTGATGATGCTGACCTATAACCTGGGCAAGTCCAGCACCGGGCGGGCGATGCTTGCCATGAAGAATTCCAGCAGCGCGGCCCAGGCGATGGGCATCAGCCTGATGAAATACCGGCTGCTGGCCTTCCTGCTGTCCACCGCCTACGCGGGGCTGGGCGGCGTGATGTTTATGAGCTACCTGCGCTTCTCCGCGCCGCAGAACTACACCATCATGTTCTCGCTCAATATCCTGGCGGCGGTGCTGATAGGCGGCTCGCGCAACCTCATCGGCACCTTCCTGGGCAGCTTCATCGTGTTTGGCATCACGCCCATCTTCCTGCAGGATATCCCCTTCTTCCGCGAAAACCCGTGGGTCATCAACGTCACCATCGGCCTGATCATCATTCTGGTGGTCATGTTCTACCCCGGCGGGCTGACGCAGCTGGTCAATAACGTCAAGGCCTCCTTCAAAAAGGCTGACAGGAGGTTGAGCTGATGGGCAAGGCGACGGATACGCGTAGCTTCAACGACCCCAAGGGCGCCCGGCTGCGCCGCAAGCTGTACCGCCAGATTGAGCGGCTGGAAAACGACATCCGCTTCCAGGACGAGCTGATGGCGCTGGAGCGCGGCCGCCTGGCCCCGGAGCGCCTGCAGGCGGCCGAGGAAAGGCACAAGGCCCATGTGGCCCGCAAGGCCGAGGAGCTGAAACAGAAGAAGGCCGCGCTGATGGACAGCGAGCGCCAGGCCCAGCACCAGCTGCCCGAGGACGTGTGCCTGCGGCTGGATGACCTGAGCATGGTCTTTGGCGGCCTGCGGGCGGTGGACGGGCTGAGCTTTGACGTCAAGCAGGGCGAGATCTTCGGCCTCATCGGCCCCAACGGCGCCGGCAAGACCACGGTGTTCAACTGCATCACCCAGTTTTACAAGCCCACGTCGGGCAATATCCTCTACCGCACGCGGGAGGGCAACGTGCTCAACCTCAACAACTATGAGGTGCACGACATCATCTCCAAGGGCATCGTGCGCACCTTCCAGAACGTGGAGGTGATCGGCGAGCTGAGCATCCTGGAAAACCTGCTCATCGCTGCCCACAGGCAGTATCAGGCCAGCCTGTTTCAGCAGATGTTCAACACCCGGCGCGTGCGCCAGGAGGAGAAGGTGATCCGCGCCAGGGCCATGAAGGTGCTGGACTACTGCGGCCTGACCGCCATCAAGGACCTGCCGCCCGTGGGGCAGCCCTACGGCATTTTAAAGCGCATCGAGCTGGCCCGCACGCTGATGGCCGGCGCCAACCTGATCATCCTGGACGAGCCGGCCGCCGGCCTCAACGACCAGGAGACGGTGGAGCTGACCCACATGATCCGCCGCATTCAGCAGGACTATCAGGTAACCATCTTCCTGGTGGAGCACAACATGGGCCTGGTGATGGACCTGTGCGACCACATCTGCGCCATCTCCTTTGGCAAGAAGCTGGCCTACGGCACCCCCGCCGAGATACAGAACAACCCCACCGTGCAGGAGGCCTACCTGGGCACCAACGACACGGATGCAATGGAGGCGCAGTGATGGCCAGCATGCTTGATATCAAAAACCTGACCGTCAGCTACGGCGCCATCGAGGCCCTCAAGGATGTCAGCCTGTCGGTGGAGGAGGGCAGCATCGTAGCCATCCTGGGCGCCAACGGCGCCGGCAAGTCCACGCTGCTCAAAACCATCTCAGGCCTGGTCAAGCCCCGCGCGGGCAGCATCGTGCTGGCCGGGCAGAAAGACCTGGTGGGCATGTACCCCTACCGCATTGCCGAGCAGGGCGTCATCCAGTCCCCCGAGGGGCGGCTGATCTTGCAGGGCCTCACCGTGGAGGAAAACCTGCTGGTGGGCGCCTACGGCCTCAAGGGCCGCGGCGGCAAGAGCAAGCGCCAGATCATCAGTGAAAACTTTGAGGAGATCTATGCGCTGTTCCCCATCCTCAAGGAGCGCCGCACCCAGCAGGCCAACACTTTGTCGGGCGGTGAGCAGCAGATGCTGGCCATCGGCCGGGCACTGATGGCCTCCCCCAATGTGCTGCTGCTGGACGAGCCCAGCCTGGGCCTGGCGCCGCTGATCATCCGGGACATTTTCAACGTCATCAGCCGCCTGCGGGAGGCCGGCAATACCATCCTCATCGTCGAGCAGAATGCCTTCCAGACCCTCAAGATCGCCGACTATGCCTATGTGCTGGAGCTGGGCAAGGTGAACATGCAGGGCCCGGCCAGCGAGCTGATTCACGATGAGGGGCTGGTGGAGGCCTACCTGGGCGGCCAGCGGGCCTGACCAACGGACCTGACAGACGGACCCCATAACCCCGTATTGGGCGCGGGACAACCGCGTTTGATAAATAAAAATGAGGAATAACCTCAAGGAGAGACCAACATGAAGAAAATCGTATCCCTGATTCTGGTTCTTGCCATGTTACTGTCGATGGCCGCCTTTGCGCTGGCCGAGACCGGCGTGGACACCAAAGCCTTCGAGAAGGACGGTGTCCAGTACAAGGGCACCGTCAAGATCGGCTCCGTCATGTGCGAGACCGGCGCTGTGGCCAGCGTGGGCGTGCCCTACAGCCAGTTCTACAAGCTGTATGTCAAGTACGTCAACGAAGTGCTGGGCGGCGTGGCCAAGGGCGCCGATGGCGTAGGCTACTACCTGGATCACATCAGCTATGACGACGGCACCGACGGCGCGCAGGGCCGCATCTACATGCAGAAGCTGGTCGAGGATGACCAGGTCTTCTCCCTGGTGGGCAACCTGGGCACCTGGAACATCGGCTCCTCCCAGGATTACATCGTGGAAGAGGGCATCCCCTCCGTGTACTGGGGCACCGGCTCCGCCCTGCAGTACTACCTGCCCGCCGAGGGCAACCAGCGCTTCACCTTCCCGGTGCAGCCCATCTACATCACCGAAGGCCGCATCATGCTGCTGCGCGCCATGAACATGGCCTCCATCGCTGACTCCGGCGTGACCGATGTCAAGAAAATCGGCGTCATCTTCTCCGCTGATGACTCCGGCACCCAGATTGAGAGCGGCACCAAGCTGCAGCTGGACCTGATTCCCGAAGACAAGCGCCCCGAAGTGGTCTACGTGAAGGTCAACACCCAGGTGGCCGACGAAATGACCGCCCAGGTGGCCCAGCTGGAAGGCGTTGACGTGGTCATCATCGGCGGCCTGCAGGCCTACTTCAACCCCGTCTACACCGCCATGCAGGCCAACCCTGCCACCCGCGGCATCCCCACCATCGTGTCCTACGTCAACGTGGCCCCCAGCAACATCCCCACCGACCTGGCCAACGAAGCGGACACCTCTGACATCTACGGCGGCGCCTGGGTGGTTATCGACCCCGAAGCGCAGACCGACCGTCAGAAGGCCGACATCGCCGAGTTCCTCAACGTGCTCAACTGGGGCCTGGAAAAGGGCTACATCTCCCAGGAAGACTTCAACGCCTACAGCGTATCCGCCTACTCCATGTCTTCCTACATCGCCGTGCGCGTGTTCATGGCCGGCATTGACCGCCTGGCTGACAAGGACATCACCCGCGACGCCTTCCTGGAGGCCATGGAATCCGCCCGCATCGACGTGCCGATCTCCGGCGGCGTGGACTACTCCAACGCGCAGCGCATCGGCCTGGACGGCATGGCGTTCGCCAAGTACGTCAAGGGCTACACCGATCCCACTTTGGCCTTTGTGACCGTGGACGGCATGAAGTCCATCGGCGATCTGCTGGGCGAGTAATCCCCACCCGATAGCCAATCCCCCGGGGAGGGCGCCTCGGCGTCCTCCCCGGTCCTATTTGCCAGCGCGGCGCCGCAGGAGGCGCCGCCGGCCCACATAGCAAAGTATTGTTGTTGAAAGGAAGAACCATGAATTACAAAGACAAGCTGATTACTGCCCAACAGGCGGTTGATATGGTCAAATCCGGCGATTACATCGTCACGGGGCTTGGCTGCTCCACCGCGGATGCGTTTTTCAGTCACCTGCACCTGGCGGCCGATCGCCTGAAGGATGTGGTGATCTCCACCTGCCTGCCCATGAAGGACTACCCCTGCTTCAGCGATCCGGCGTACACGGACAGCTTTTTCCACGACAGCTGGTTCTACAGCCCGGCCACCCGCAAGGCGCACAAGATGGGCAGCACCTCCTTTGTGCCCAACTGCCTGCACTTTGCCGGCACCAAGCGCCTGGCGCACCGCCAGCCCAATATCTACGTGGGCGCGGCAGCCATGCCGGATGAACACGGCAACATTTCGCTCAGCTGCTCCAACACCTACGAGATGCAGATGATCGCCGCGGCCGACCTGGTGATCTTGGAGATCAACCCCAACTACCCGCGCACCTTTGGCGATGCCTTTGTGCGGCTGGACGAGGCGGACCACCTGATCGAGGTGGACTATGAGGTGCCCGCCCTGCCCGATGTGCCCCCCAACGAGAAGGACAAGGTGATCGGCGGCCTGATTGCCCCCTATATCAAGGATGGCGACTGCCTGCAGCTGGGCATCGGCGGCATGCCCAACGCCCTGGCCGAGATGCTGATGGATAAGAAGGACCTGGGCATCCACACCGAGATGCTGACCACCAACATGATGAAGCTGTTTCAGGCGGGCGCGGTCAGCGGCCGCAAAAAGCAGCTGCAAAACGGCAAGATGGTGTGCACGTTCATCATGGGCTCCAAGGAGCTGTACGAGTTTTGCCACGACAACCCCTCGGTGGAGGTGCTGGCGGGCAGCTACACCAACGATCCCTATGTCATCGGCCAGAATGACAACATGATCTCCATCAACGCCACCCTGGAGGTGGACCTCACCGGCCAGTGCGCCAGCGAGTCCATCGGCTCCACGCAATTTTCGGGCACCGGCGGGCAGACCGATACCGCCACCGGCGCGCAGAAATCCAAGAACGGCAAGAGCTTCATCTGCCTGTACTCCACCGCCATGGTCAAAAACCCCCAGACCGGTGAGCGCGAGGAAATCAGCAAGATCGTGGCCCAGCTTAAGCCCGGCGCGGCCGTATCGCTCAGCCGCAATGATGTGGACTATGTGGTCACCGAGTACGGCGTGGCGGCGCTGCGCGGCACCAACATCCGCGAGCGCGTGGAGCTGCTGATCGGCATCGCCCACCCCAAGTTCCGCGACCAGCTGCGCCAGCAGGCGCTGGAGCTGGGCATCATCTCCCAAAGATGAGCATATTCGACTTTCAGGGCAAGCAGGTCTACTACCGCACCGTAGGCGAGGGGCATCCCCTGCTGCTGCTCAACGGCATCATGATGTCCACCAAGTCGTGGCTGCCCTTTCTGGATGCCTTTCAGCAGGGCGGCAACCGGCTGATATTGGTAGACCTGCTCGACCAGGGCGAGAGCCAGGCCATGGGGGAGGACTTCCCCCTGGCCCTGCAGGCCGAGATGCTGGAGCAGCTGCTACAGCACCTGGGCATCGCGTCCACAGCCATCTTTGGCACCAGCTACGGCGGCGAGGTGGCCCTCAACCTGGCGGTGCGTAGCCCCCACCTGGTTGAGAAAATGGTGCTGGCCAACACCGTGGCCCGCACCAACGCCTGGCTGCGGGAGATCGGCCAGGCCTGGAACCTGGCCGCCGGCAACCCTGAGGCCTACTACGATACCACCATCCCGGTGATCTACAGCCCGGATTTTTACGACCGCAGGGCCGAGTGGATGGCTCGGCGCAAGGAGCTGCTGACTACCACCGCCTTTGCCAACCCGGACTTCATGGCCCGCATGCGGCGGCTGACCACCTCGGCCGAAAGCCACGACGTGCGGGGCGGCCTGGCGCGCATCGACTGCCCGGTGTTGCTGATCTCCTCCGAGCAGGATCACATCACCCCGCCGGAGGAGCAGGCCTACCTGCGCGACCATATCCCGGGCGCCGAGCTGGTGATGCTGCCCCGGACGGGGCATGCCTCCTTCTACGAGCGGCCCGACCTGTTTGTCAGCATCATGATGGGCTTTATCAACCACCACGATCCCATTAAGCTCCCCGGCTGAATTGAAAGGAGCACGGCATGACCTTTGCCTTTGAGGGCAGGCACATCCACTACGAGCGGCATGGCGAGGGCACGCCCCTGCTGCTGCTCAACGGCATCATGATGTCCACTGCCAGCTGGGCGCCCTTTGTGGCGCCGCTGACGCGGGATGGGCAGGGCCTGCTGCTGGTGGACCTGATGGACCAGGGGCAGAGCGAGGCCCGGGACGGGGACTACACCATGGCCGACCAGGCGCGCATGCTGGCGGCGCTGCTGGATCATCTGCAGCTGGACAGCGTGCCGGTGCTGGGTACCTCCTACGGCGGGGCGCTGGCGCTGCAGTTTGCCGTTACCTGGCCACAGCGTGTGAGCAGGCTGCTGCTGGCCGCCACCCGCGCCTATACCGACCCGCTGTTTCACGGCATGTGCGAGAGCTGGCTGCACGCCACCCACGCCCCCCAGGCCTTCTACACGGCCACCATCCCCCTGTTTTACGGGGCTACCTGGCAGCAGGAGCACGAGGAGTGGATGGCCGAGCGCCGCCGGGTGCTGGAGGCGACGGCCTTTGCCAACGCCGATTTCATGGCGCGCATGGGCCGGCTGATCCGCTCCATCATGGCCTTTGACCTGCGCGGGCACCTGGGCAAAATTGCCTGCCCCACGTTGGTGCTGGCCCCCGAAGAGGACCTGGTGATGATGCCCTGGGAGCAGCGCCGCATCCGCGACGGCATCCCGGGCGCGCAGCTGCTCACCTTACCGGCCACCGGGCATGTGCTGTTTCTGGAGCGGCCCGAGCTGTTCGTCAGCCTAACGACTGGTTGGTTTTACCACGGCGGCACTGTGGCCGGTATTTGACAGGGCGGCGGCACTTCCCTTAGAATTGCTTTGCCAACCCAACACACGAAAGGGAGATCATGATGACCACCAGCCCCAAGATGGCCCGTGGGTTAACCAACACGCCCAAGACCGCCCGCGGGCTGACCACCATGAACCGGATCATCCGGGCAGCCGAGGTAGAGTTTGGCCGCAAGGGCTACCACTACACCGGCATTAACGATATTGCTCAGCGCGCCAAGGTGGCGTCGGGCACCATTTACCTGTATTTCAGCGACAAATACTCGCTGTATGTGTACCTGCTCACCCAGTACGGCGAGCGCATCCGCCGGGACATCGCCAAGAACACCAAGGACCTGACCGACCGCGGCGAGATCGAGCGCATGGGCCTGCTGTCCTTTTTAAAGCTGGTTAAAAAGCAGCCCCACATGTACAACATCATCTGGGAGTCGCTGCACATCAACCCCAAGCTGTTCATCGACTACTACGAGACCTTTGCCCGTCGCTACAAGGCGCAGCTGGACCATGCCCAGGGGGACATCACCCCTATGGACAACATGGTGATGGCCTACGCGCTGATGGGCATCGCCAACTTTGTGGGCCTCAAGTATGTATTTTTCGACAAGAAGGCCGACCTGGAGTATGTGGTGGATGAGGTGATGAAGATCTACCGCCATGGCATCCTGGGGGCAGGCAGCGGCAAAACGGAATAGGGACAATACAGGTCAATCAACAAGCGGCTGCGCGATTTGGCAGCCGCTCGTTTTGTTGATTTCTATGTCGGGTTAGTCCAGCACCATCACGCTGATCAACGCCTCCACCTGCGCCTTGATGGCATCCCGCACCTGCCGCACCCGGGCCATGATCTCCTCGTCACTGCCGGTGAAGGCGGAGGGATCGTCAAAGCTCCACTGCAGGGTGGCCTTGGCCGAGGGGAAGATGGGACACTGCTGGCCGGCGGACTGATCGCACACCTTGACCACCAGGTCGAATTCCCTGGCCTGGCGGTAAAAGTCGAACACGCCTTTGGTCTGGTTGCCGCTCAGGTCGTAGCCGATCTCCTGCATGGCGCGCACCACATAGGGGTTGAGGGTGCCCGGCTCCAGCCCGGCGCTTTCGGCGGCAAAGCGGCCCTCGCCCAGGCGGTTGAGAAAGGCCTCAGCCATCTGGCTGCGCGCTGAGTTGTGCACGCATACGAATAACACTCTGGTCATATCATTATTTCCTTTCGTGTCTAAGTTGATGGGAAGGCGCGGCGCAGCAGCGCCGCAGCCTCGTCCTTTTTGAGCACCTTGCCGTAGGACAGCACCTGGTTGCCGACCACCAGAGCCGGGGTGGTCATCACGCCGTAGGCCGCGATCTGCGCAAAGTCCTTCACATGCTCAAGCGGCGCCTGGATGCCCAGCTCGGCCATGGCTTCACGCACCGCTTTTTCCAGCGCGTCGCAGTTGGCGCAGCCCGAGCCCAGGATTTTCACGGCCTGCTGGCCGGGCGGGCCCTCCCGCACGGGCTGGGCGGTGGGTTGTTCTGCTTCGGGTTGTTTCTTCTTGAATCCAAACAGTGCCATACGCCTCTCCTTTACATCAGTAGCGGTTGAATCGCGTTAAACAGGTAGCCGACGATGATGATGCCCGCCGTGCATACGGCGATAAACAGCCACAGCAGCCGGGGCTTGATGGCCCGGCGCAGCATGATCAGGCTGGGCAGGCTGAGGGTGGTGACCGCCATCATGAAGGCCAGCACCGTGCCCAGCTGGGCACCCTTTTGCAGCAGCGCCTCGGCAACCGGGATGGTGCCGAAGATGTCCCCGTACATGGGCGCGCCCACCAGGGTCGCCAGCACCACGCCCAGGGGGTTGTGCTGGCCCAGAATCTTCTCAATCCACTGCTGGGGAATCCAGTTGTGGATGACCGCGCCGATGCCTACGCCCAGCAGGATGTAGGGGAACACCTTTTTGAAGGTGCTGATTGTCTGCTCCTTGGCGTAGCGCAAACGGTCGCGGATGGACAGGTCCGGGGCAGAGATGTCTACCGCCGCGGCCTGCAGCACAAAGTCCTCCACATGGGGCTCCATGCGCATGGCCTGTATCAATGTGCCGCCGATGACCGCGATCACCAGGCCAAAGAGCACGTACAGCAGCGCCACCTGAGGGCCGAAGATGCTCATCAGCAGCACCAGGCTGCCCAGGTCTACCATGGGGGAGGAAATGAGGAAGGAGAACGTAACCCCCAGCGGCAGCCCCGCGCTGGTAAAGCCCATGAACAGCGGGATGGAGGAGCACGAGCAAAAAGGCGTCACCGTGCCCAGCAGCGCGGCCGCGATGTTGGCCCAAATGCCCTTGAAGCGCCCCATGATCTTTCGGCTGCGCTCGGGCGGGAAGTAGCTTTGCACATAGGAAATCAGGAAGATCAGCAGGCACAGCAGCACCACGATCTTGATGACGTCGTAGATAAAAAACTGCACGCTGCCGCCCAGGCGCGTGAAGATATCAAGCCCCAGCCCGGCCAGGCCCTGCCCTACCAGGTCATTGAGCCAGCGCATGCCCAGCAGCTGGTTTTGAATGAAGTCCCACACCATCGTCTTTGCCTCGTTTCGTTATCCTGCCCGCTCGGCCAGCCGCTCTCGCACGGTATGGCATACGCAGCTTTCGTCCCCGTTAAACAGCCCGCGGGCGAAGGACGCATAGACGTCCAGCACCGGCCTGTTGAGGGAGTAGATCTGCATCTTGCCCGACTGCTCGGCCAGCACCACGCCGGCCTGGCGCAGCACCTTCATGTGGCTGGACAGCGTGGGCTGGGAGAAGCCGAAGAAGGGCTGCAGTTCGCACGCGCACAGCGGCCCGCAGGACAGGAACTCCACAATCCGCGCCCGGTGCACGTTGCCCAGCGCCTGGCTGATGGCGGAAAACTGCGCGATGTCCATGCTCTGCTGCTCCTTCCGTAGATGACTCGTCGATTTCTGACATCAATATAATAGATAGATTGCTATATGTCAATATGATGAAGCGAAAAAACTTCACCCGCGCGGGGTGAAGCATGGGAAAGTCGTTACTTCTTGCTGTGCACCTCATCCGCGGCCTGGTAGCCGCGGTCGCGCAGCGGCATGATGGGCGGGCTGGGGGTGAAGTTGCCCTCCTCGGTGCCCGGGTTGATTTCGCCCTGAGGCGCGGTCCACAGCACGGCGTTTTTAATCACCTGCTGGATTTCCGGCTGGTGGTAGATGGGGAAGGTCTCGTGCCCGGGCTGGAAGTAGAAGACGCGGCCCCGCCCGCGGTGGAAGCAGCAGCCCGAGCGGAACACCTCGCCGCCCTCAAACCAGCCCAGAAAGACCAGCTCGTCGGGCGCCGGGATATTAAAGCGCTCGCCGTACATCTCTTCATTGGGGATGATGATCTTCTGGTCGATGCCCTGGGCGATGGGGTGGCTGGGCTCCACCACCCACAATATCTCTTGCTCCCCGGCCTCGCGCCACCTGAGGTATCCGGTGGGCGTGCCGCATACCCTGCGGAAGATCTTGCTGGCGTGGCCCGAGTGCAGCACGATGAGGCCCATGCCGGCCACCACGCGCTGCCACACGCGCTCCACCACCTCGTCCTCCACCTTGTCGTGGGCGGCGTGGCCCCACCAGATCAGCACATCGGTGCTGTCCAGCACCTCATCGGTCAGCCCGTGCAGGGGCTGACGCAGCGTGGCCGTCTGCACGGTGTGGCCGGCCTCCTGCAAAAAATCGCGGATGCAGCCGTGAATGCCTTCGGGGTAGATCTCGGCGATGCGGGGCACCTCCACCTCGTGAATATATTCGTTCCATACGGTGACGCGGACAGCGCTCATGCGTGACCTCCTGTCAATTGATAGTTTTATACTAAACTCAAACCTTCATGCTTTGATGGGGATTGTCTTTTTCCGCCTGCGCCTTGCCTCTCTCGGTCAGCGTAGTGCCGCTACGCCTCCCTCATTCGGCTTCACGCAACCGAAAAAATCCTGCGCCCATCCTTGCCTGAACGTTTTCGTTTAGTATCATTATATCACGCGGATCAGAATCATGTAGCAGGCCGTGCCCAGCATGATGCTCAGCAGCGAGTTGCGCAGCTTGCGGTAGCTTAATACCGTCAGCGCCACGGCAATCACATCGGGCAGCGCGGCCGTCAGCGGCAGAAAGTTGACCGCCCGCAGGCAGTACACCACCAGCATGCCGATGGACGCGTAGGGCAGCACGCGCCCCAGGTAGGCGATGTAGGCGGGCATGGGCCGCCCCGGCGGAAACAGCAAAAAGGGCGCAAAGCGGATCAGTGCCGTCACCAGCGCCGCCACCGCCACCGTCAGCACGCCGTGCAGCGTCATGCCTTGGCCTCCCCGGCCAGCGTGCGGCCGCGCAGCATGGTCAGCAGCAGCAAGATCATGCCCATCGCCGGCAGAATAAACTGCCCTGGCCCGAAGATCAGCAGGCATATTAAGGAGCTGCCCAAGCCGATCACCGCGGGCAGACGGTCCCGCGCGTCCATCCACTGCTGGGTAAATACCACCACAAACAGCGCCGTCATGGAGAACTCCACGCCCCTGAAATCCCACGGCAGCGCGGTGCCCGCCAGCGGGCCCAGCAGGCTGCCCAGCACCCAGTAGAAGTGCCCCAGCGCCGATACGTTGAAGTAATACCGGTAGCGGTCGAGCCCGGCGGGCGCATCCTCAGCGCACAGCAGGCTGTAGGTTTCATCGGTCAAAGCAAAGATCAGGTACGGCTTTTTGCGCCCGGCGTGCTGATACCTCTCCAGCATGGAGATGCCGTAGAACAGGTGGCGCGCGTTGATCAGCAGCGTCATCAGGGCCGTGCTCAGCAGCCCGGCGCCGCCGGTGAGCAGGTCCACCAGCACAAACTGCATGCTGCCCGCGTACACCGTCAGGCTGATGAGCAGCGCCCAGTAGAAGGGGTAGCCGCGCGACACCAGCAGCACGCCGAAGCCAAAGCCCAGCACCAGGTAGCTGGCGATCACCGGCACGGTCTTAACAAAGGCTGCCTTTCGCTCTCCCCGCAAGGATATCCCCTCCCCTCGTGTGCACAGATAGGCGTATTGTAACGGTGAACGGATCGCATTGCAAAGGGCGGCTTGTACTTTGGCTGTGTTTCCATTGCTTGACATCCCCTGGCGCCGGGGCTATATTCATGCGCAGGAACACGTGGAGGAGGCAGCATGGAACCGATCGCCGTTGTGCAGGGTATTGTGATGCGCGGCAAGCGCCAAGGGCGGACCATGGGCGTGCCCACGGCCAACCTGCCCTTTCCGCCGGGCAATGGCCGGCCGGCCAACGGCGTGTATGTGGCCGAGGTGCTCTTTCCCGACGAGGACATGCGGCGGGAGGAGGGCGTGTTGAGCCAGGGCTTTCACCCCACGCTGCCCGAGGGCGAGCCCACGGTGGAGGTCTTTTTGCTCAACCGGCATGAGGACCTGTACGACAGGCCCATTATCATCCGCTACCTGCACTTCATGAGGCCGGAGATGAAGTTTGACAGCAAGGATGACCTCCGCCGCCAGATGGAGCAGGACGTGCAGTTTGCCCGCGACTGGTTTGCGCGCCGCGGCGGACAGGGCGGGGGCGAGGCCCCTGCATCACCATGAAGGAGAACAACATGATACTCAAAGACAAGGCAAGGCAATACTACCTGAACGACTACAACTGCGCGGAGGCCATGCTGCGCGCCATCAACGACGTGTACGGCCTGAACTTGCCCGAGGGCAGCCTGCTCACGGCATCGGGCTTTGGCGGCGGCATGGGCTGCGAGAAGGCCTGCGGCGCGCTGTGCGGCGGCATCGCCGCGCTGGGGCCCCTGCTGGTGCAGGACAGGGCGCATGCCACCCAGGGCTTTGGCGAGCGCTGCGCCGCGCTGGTACAGGCCTTTGAGCGCGACCTGTGCAGCGACCTGTGCGCCGACCTGAAGCCCCGCTACAAGACCGAGGAGAGCCGCTGCCTGAAGACCGTGGAGCTGGCCGCGGACAGCTTTGAGCGCGAGATGGAGACCGCGGGCATCCGCCCCCGGGGCTGACCATCCGGTATTCTGCATCCTCTTTCCCCTGCCGCCCGGCGGGGGATTTTCTATGCCCACAAGAATATAACGATAAACGGCAACAAACGATAAAAAACGATTGCGCAATGGCAGGGCATCGTGGTATAATGCGGCATCGAATGCCGGGGCCGGGCATGCATGGCGGGGCATATACGCGTCAAGCCTGCCCCGGGCGCAACGCAATGACAGGAAGCAACGGCCTTTTGTACAGGGGCGGCCTATCGGTGTCCGCCAATAGGATGTACAGGCTGTGGGAGGGAAATAGCATGAGCAACCGGGAACTGGGCATCTGCCTGATTGGCTGCGGCCGGGCAGGCATGATCCACGCGCGCAACTTCCGCAACAAGGTGCCGGGCGCCAGGATGGAGGCCGTGGCCGATGTGCAGGAGAGCGCGGCCATCGCCGCCGCGCAGGAGCTGGGCATCACCAAGTGGAGCACCGATTACCGCACCTTCTTGGATGATCCCAAGGTGGACGCGGTGATCGTGGTGTCGCCCACCGACCTGCACTGCGAGATCGTGACGGCCTGCGCCAGGCACGGCAAGCACATTTTGTGCGAAAAGCCCATGGCCATGAACGTGCAGGAGTGCCGCACCATGATTGACGTATGTGCCGAAAACAACGTCAAGCTGCAAATCGGCTTCATGCGCCGCCACGATGAGAGCTTTGCCGAGGCCAAGCGCCTGCTGGACGAGGGCGCCATCGGCGACCTGGTGCTCATCAAATCCCACACCCGCGGGCCCAGCAAGCCCCGGCCGTGGATGTACGACCTGGCGAAGTCCAACGGCATCTTGGCCGAGGTCAACTCCCACGACATCGACGCCGTGCGCTGGTTTGCGGGCAGCGACATCACATCGCTGTACGCCATCGGCGGCAACTACCGCAACCCCGAGGTGAGCGGCGAATACCCGGACTACTACGACAACGTGGTCATGACCGGGCAGCTGGCCAGCGGCGCGCAGTTTCAGATCGACGGCTCGGCCTACACCCAGTACGGCTACGACTCCCATGTGGAGCTGGTGGGCACCAAGGGCCTGCTGCATGTGGGGCGCAGCCGCGCCAATTCGGTGGAGGTGACCACCCAGGACGGGCGCACCACCTCTGCCTTTGTCAACAGCTGGATGACGCTGTTTCTGGATGCCTACCTGCGGGAGGACATCTCCTTTGTGCAGGCCATATTAGAGGACAAGCAGCCCTCGGTGACGGGCTATGACGGCCTGATGGCGGTGGCCATCGTCGAGGCAGGCAACCGCTCCATCCTGAGCGGGGAAGTAATCAAGCTATGAAGGGGGAAATGACTATGCGCGCGTTGCGGCTGTATGGACCCGGGGACATCCGTCTGGTAGAGGTGCCGGTGCCCGACATCGGTGAGGATGAAATTTTGCTGAGGACCAAGGCGGCCTCGGTGTGCGGCACCGACATCCGCATGTGGCAAAACGGTTACCGCGGCGTGGATGAGCAGCGCCCGCTCACGCTTGGGCACGAGTTTGCCGGCATCATCGAGCGGGTGGGGGCCAAGGTGCCCTTTTACCAGCCCGGCATGCACATCGCCCTGCAGCCCAACATCGGCTGCGGCATCTGCGACCGCTGCGTGGCCGGCAACCAGCACCTGTGCGACGACTACAAGGCCTTCGGCATCAACATGGACGGCGCGTTTGCCGAGTATGTGCGCATCCCGGCTACCGCCATTGCCCACGGCAACCTGATGGTGCTGGCCGAGCATGTGCCCTTTGACCAGGCCTCGGTGGCCGAGCCGTTTTCCTGCGTGTACAATGGCTTTACCAAGTGCTTTGTCAAGCCGGGCGATTATGCCCTGGTGGTAGGCGCGGGCCCCATCGGCCTGATGCATGCCATGCTGCTCAAGATGGCCGGCGCCACCGTCATGATGAACGATCTGTCCGACGAGCGGCTGGCCATTTGCCGCGAGCTGGTGCCCGGCGTGCTGACCTACCGGGGCGACGACCTGAAGGGCTATGTGATGGAGCAGACCGGCGGGCGCGGCCTGGACGTGGCCATCACGGCCAACCCGGTGCCCCAGGTGCAGTCCGCCATGCCCGGGCTGATGAACTACGGCGGCCGCATCAACTTCTTCGGCGGCGTGCCCGAGAGCAAGCAGCCCGTGCCCATCAACACCAACCTCATCCACTATAAGGAGCTGTACCTCACCGGCTCCACGCGCTCCAGCATCGCCCAGTTCCGCAAGACGCTCAACTTTGTCGAGCAGGGCCTCATCAGCCTGGCCGGCATCGTGACCGACCGCTACCCCCTAAAAGATGTACTCAGCGCCTTTGAAAACGCCAAGGCGGCCCGCGGGCTCAAGCACACGGTGGTGTTTGATTGACGGACGGCCCGGCCACAGCCGGGGGTTCATGAATGGAGGAGGAACGACCATGAAAGGGAAAATGATGGGCGCCATTCTGCCGG
>Ga0209613_1002111_pt1 | contig 15431 bp, 10 predicted proteins | sample BioC13SIPDNA_2_FD_185747 | JGI IMG/M metagenome (GOLD analysis project Ga0209613, IMG submission 185747) | Anaerobic biogas reactor microbial communites from Washington, USA - Biogas_R2_A C13 SIP DNA (SPAdes) (version 2) | ecosystem: Engineered > Bioreactor > Anaerobic > Unclassified | place... | reverse complement strand
CTGACTCTGGATCAGTTCGCCAGGGTTCGAATCCTTGTCCGGCTGCCATATGGCCCCATCGTCTAGAGGCCTAGGATGCCGCCCTCTCACGGCGGAGACAGGGGTTCGATTCCCCTTGGGGCTACCATGATTAACCTAAATCCTTGAAGAACTTAGTTCAGCAAGGATTTTTTATTTTTCTGCACCGGATACAAACACGCCCCATTCCCGGCCTTGGTTGCGTACGATCTGATGCTGCCTGGCATAAAAAAGATTGCGGTTAAAAGCCGTCTCTGGATCATGTTGTTTGGCGAACCATATCCTCTCATGAAAGAGGTGTATGGTTTCGGATGGAGTTTGATAATAGTTGCATCCATTTTTCTGCAATCGTAGCACTAAATCATTATCATCATAACCGATACCGGTAAAATCTTCGTCGTAGCCTCCTATAGCAAAAAATTCTTCCCGACTGATAGCCATCAAAAATGGCAGTCGGGTATTTAAGTGGGGATAGTTATAGAATTTCATAAAATCAAACTTCCCCTGACTTGTTTCCAGATAACGCAGAAAGGAGCCATCCTGATCATCCCTGGCAATTGGGATACCAAGACGTTTTTGATTGGCCAGTACAGGAAAAGTCAGGTGGGCAATACAGTCATTCAAATGAAACATCTCTGCGCAGGAAATAATCAATACTTTACCCTGCGATATCTTAGCTCCAATATTGATGGCAAAACCGGGTATCCGCCATATAGTCTGACCATCCATGTTTCTTTGGCCGGTAAAAACATAGCGTAAATTCAATTTATCCTTGTACTGTTGACAGATGGTCTCAGTTTCATCATTGATCCCATCGTTTAGGATTATAGTTTCAAAGTCTTTAGGCATAGCTTGTTTGGCTAGAGAAAATAGTCCCCATTTCAAAAGATGCGGCCTTTTATATGTGGTAATAATTATAGAGGTGGTGCAGCTCATCAGCATTATCCTTCCCCAGAAAACGAATTAATGAACTAGATAATATGCTCAACAGCTTTAGCTATCTTTTTCACCCCACTGGAAATGATAAACGATACTATCGAAGGCAGTTTGATGAATTATTCCCTGGTATTTGAGTTTGCGGACTAAAGCTATATCACCAGGAATACAAGGTTCTCCCCACTTGGCAATCACCGGATCAAAAATGTCGCTTCCCATTAATACCTGCCCTTCCGGATATCCCCCCACCATTTCAAAATGCTCTTTACGAATCAACAAGGGCATAAACAATCCACCATTTTCTACCCGTGATTCAGCTACCGAAGCTGCAAATTTCAAGAATTGCTCTTCCTGATAAGTATCAATGTCGCGTCCGAAGTTTTTAGAGATTCCGTATTGCCCGCTAGGCAGTTTTCCGGACTCGACCAGACGAGAGGCAACGCAATTGGCCCCATTGTATGCTTTCCATAGATTGTCGAACCAATCGGGGCCAAAAGCCATATCCGAATTGATGAAAACGAGAAAATCCCCCCGGGCCTTAGCAGCCGCAAAATTATAAGCCCGGTATACATTGTTGACATACCACTCGGCCTGTTGTTCAGCAGAGTTGTGATACTCATAATGAGGAATGTTGTTGGCCTTGAGGTAGGCTAATACTTCTTCATTGGCGTCATTGGCCACAAAGAAAAACTCTTTATCGTCCATGTCCGTATATTTTAATACCTGTTCATACACAAACTTCAGCCAAGCTACACTTTTGTAAATGAGGCAGATAATAGAGAAATGAGGTCGAAATACTTCTTCCCGGTATTCTTCCACATAGGCCAACGACTCCTCCCAGGTGAGAGGAACCGGCTTGTCATCATCCTGATACAATCCAGGTGGGAACAAAAAGCCGGGCACTTTTTCCAGCACCAATTGCTCTTCACTGATCAAGCGGTCCAGCATTTCATAACCTCGCTGCCCGTGAGCCTGATAAGTTAAATACTTGTGAGCCAGCCGCTGCTTGGAAGAAAAACCATAATGCAATACCTTCACTGCATCTGTCCACTGTAAACGCTTTATATTGTCCGGATAGGGACGCTGGTGCAATCCCGGGTGGGTTTCTTCATAACGCATCCCTGGAGTTACCCGCCACAAACGCACAAACCAGCCAGCATCATACAAACTGTCTATCCTTCTCCAGCTGTGACTCCGCCATAGGTTGAGCTCATGAAATACTACCCCGTCCACCTGTTCCTCCTCACACAGAGCACATAGAGATTGCAAGTAATCCGCAGCATTGGCAGTCAGCACTTCATCGGCATCCAGCCACAGGATGAAATCCGGAGACAGCAGCAAAGCTTCATCCAACAGCCTCTGCTTATGACTTCTTTCATTGGCAAAATCGTTCTTGATACCACGGATTACATAGGGAGTATGCTGTCGCATATATTCATAACTTCCATCGGTACTGCCGTCATCGTAAACAACCAGCGCATCTACCAGGGGTTTGACATACTGAACGAAGCGCTCCAGGTTTCCCTGGCTGAGTTCATTATATATTTGGCAAATGCAGACGATGGAGTACCTCCGGGATGGAACAGGAAGATGTGGTTCTTTCCAGGCTAATTGGCTTCGTCTTTTCCGGCAGATGGCCAAGCCTGGAGATACAGGAATGGTCATCATTTCATACTCTTCCGTCTGCTGGGAGAGTTCTTCAGCCGCCAGATAAGCAGTACCGCACCATTCTGGTCTAATCAATGTCTCACTGCCGGGGTGAACATCATGGAGCAGGATGATACCATGAGGAGATACAAAAGGAAAATAGCTGCGAAAATCCTCCAACACTGCTTCTCGATCATGATCGGCATCAATGAATAACATATCGATCATCAATGATTCCTGAGCTAACTGCCTGACAAACTCCTGGGTGGTTGCCTGGGCAAAACGCGTCTTGTCGCTTTTTTCCATGTAAGTCTCTGCCTGGGGGTTCATATCTACTCCAATTAGTCTTTCCGCAAAAGGTATGATACAATTAAAAATTGCACATTTATATATTCCGAGTTCCACATAGAGACGGGGCCGAATAATGCTGGCTAAGTGCACGATAAAATCTTCATGCCAGGTTAATCCGCGCTGTCTGCTTAAATCTATAAATTGCGATTGGCTCATATATATCACCTCTTGATCTATTCCGGAAATATTCCCATAATAATTTTGACGACCGTTGTACTTACTGGGTTTATAATATATTCAGTGGGCACGGTCCACGTGCAGTCTAGATTTAGAACCGCATCTACTGCCTGCAAAATCATGCCGGGATCCCATCCGGCTAAGATACTGCTGCCGCATTCAACCGTTTCCGGCCTTTCCGTAACATGGCGAAGAGTAACGTTGGGAATCTGCATGATACAGCATTCCTCCTGAACAGTTCCGCTGTCACTTAATACACACAACGCCTGTTTTTCCAAGCCAACGAAGTCGAACAAACCCAAAGGTTCCATCATTTTTACTCCCTTAACCGTCAAGGTTATTCCCCTTTTTTGCAATTGAGAACGAGTACGAGGATGCAGGCTGCAGATTACCGGCAATTCATATTCCAGATTGAGCAGTTGCAAAGCTTCAATTAACTGGCTCAAGCGCTCCATATTATCTACATTTTCTGACCGGTGCAGGGTTACCAGGAAATATTTATGAGGCTCCAATTGCAATTCTTGTAATATAGGACTGGCTTCGATCTGAGCAGAATAAAACTGCAAGACTTCAAAAATCGGATTGCCGATAACGAAAATCCGCTCCGAGGCTATTCCCTCTTTTAGTAAATTAGCACGGCTTCTTTCCGTATAGGGAAGCAGTATATCGCTGCAGTGGTCTACAATACACCGGTTTACCTCTTCCGGCACCTGATCATCATAGCAGCGATTGCCCGCTTCCATGTGAAATACGGGAACGCTTGCTCGTTTGGCCGCGATGGATGCCAGGGAGCTGTTGGTATCCCCTAATATTAGAATTCTATCGGGTTGTTCGCTGGAAATAACCTTTTCACAGGCTTTTAAGATAGTACCTATCTGTTCCATGTTACTTGTGGAGGGACAATTAAATTGATAATCAGGCTGCCGCAGCCCTAATTCATCAAAGAAAACATCCTTAAGACGGGCATCAAAGTTTTGACCGGTATGAACCAATACATGCTGACACAGTCGATCTAATAGAGGGATTACCCGACTTAACCGAATTATTTCCGGCCGTGTTCCCACTATGGTCATAATTTTCATCGCAGAAACTCTCCATCGTACTTTAGTTCTGTATCAACATCCAGGTGATGTCTTCGCAATAATTCGCTAATTTGCTCTAGGCTCAGCACGGAATCTCGGGAACTGTATTCTTGCGGTAAGGGAGTCTCACCGAGATTCGACTGCAGGAGTTCAGGCAGCATAGGTTTTATGGCATAATAGTCCCCCCGGGGATAGGAATGCCAAGCCTCTTCTTCGGAAACCAGTATTTCATGCACCTTTTCTCCAGGCCTAATGCCGGTAAATACTGTTTCAATGGGGCGCGAACCGATCAACGCTTTGGCCACATCTACAATGCGTGCAGAAGGCACTCGAGGAACATAGATTTCGCCGGGACTGGCTTCCTCCAACGCAGTCAATACGGTATCAACAGCCCGGTCAAGAGACAGCAGAAAACGAGTCATATCTGCTGTGGTAATAGTTACTGGTCCCCCATTTTTAATCTGTTCATGAAAAAGAGGTATCACTGATCCCCGTGAAGCCAGCACATTGCCGTAGCGAACACATACGAAACGAATCGAAGGAATGGTAACATTCGCCGCAATAAAACTCCGCTCTTGTATGGCTTTGCTCATGCCCATCACATTTATAGGTTTACATGCCTTATCGGTAGATACCCCCACTACTGTGTGTATAGGAAACTTATGTTCTTTAATGGCTTGAACAATATTTTGTGCCCCCATGATATTGGTTTGGACCGCCTCATAGGGAAAATATTCGCAAGAAGGTACCTGTTTCAGGGCAGCCGCATTAATAACCACATCTACACCATCTAGGGCTGCACACACAGAATGGTAATTCCGGATATCTCCGATCCGGAATTCTACTAAACGGCGAAAATCCTCGTAGATTATTTCATCGGTAACCTTGGTTTTCTGCTGGTATTCCACTCTCATGAAATGCTGTTTGGCTTCATCCCGGGAAAATATAATTATTTTGCGGGGAAGATTTGACTGATCGGTCAGCAAACGACGAGTCAGAACTTTACCCAGTGACCCGGTCCCCCCGCTAATCAGTACGGTTTTGTCCTTAACCAATGACATTTATAAAGCCTCCCAGTGCTGGTAATAGGGTGAATCTAAATAATCCTGGTGCATGGCAGCGACCATATCCGACCAGCTAGGCGCTGAATAGTTTATTAAACTGCGCAGGCGCTGAGAATTGAGAGAACGATCGCAAAATGTATCATAGTAGGGTTCAATTACAATAGACTTGCGATATTGCCGGGCTATTAAGTTCAGCAATTCATATTTGGAAATGGGCTGAGAAGATAGATGGTATACACCGCTTAAACTGGTATTAGGGATGATATAGTCTGCCAATAGGTTCGCTAGTTCCACAGTTGGAAGACCAGAAAAAATGTGTCGACAATAGCCCTGCACTCTTTCTGTTTGAGCGAGAAACCATTCTACCAGACCTTGTTTAGTTTGAAGTTCATGACCGATTATTGAAGTGCGTAAAGTCAAAGTATGAGGATAATCCACTTCACCCAACAGCTTAGTTCTTCCATAAAGATCTACCGTGTCAGATACATCATCTTCAGAATAGTCTCCTTTGGTACCTGCAAAAACACAATCAGTGCTGATGTGAATAAAACGAATGCTCCTTTCCACACATGCCTGGGCAATGAGATGGGGCAATAGAGCATTAATGGATATATTGAGCAGAGCATTATCAGCCACGGAACTCTGCTTCACTATTCCTATACAATTGATAACTACCTGAGGTTTAATACTATCCAAAACCTCGACGATCTTCAGAAAATTACCGGCATCAACACCGTATACCACTGAGGATAGTAATGATTTCGGTATAAATTTGGCGAAATCATTGCTGCGCACGGTAGTAAAAACCTCTAAATTTACCTGTTTGGAAAGATGCAGGAAGAGTTTATGCCCTAACATTCCACTTCCGCCAAGAATCAAAACTTTGCTTGATTCCATGCCTTCTATCCTTTCAGTCCCCAAATAGCCCTTTACGTCATCAGATAGCTGCTTTGATGTAGGCACTGTCATGGAGATATTTGTTGTTACAATATGTTTCAGCGTCAAAAATAGTTTCTATTATTCAGATTAAGTTCAAGCCCTAACAAAACTGGGCTGCAATATAGGCTGGCAAGAAAAAATTTGCTAACAGGCCTCACAACTTTCCTGCGCATTCCATATATTGCTATATAACCTTAAAAAGGAGGTTTAAGAAAAGTGCATGATGGATTTGACAGAAGACATAAAAAACCCAAGAAAATAAACTACTGTGGCCCGTCTTGGAATTATGATCCATGTAATCCCTGTTTTCCTTTTCCCCCATGGCCACCGCCTCCCCCGCCAATACCACCTAGAAGAGGTCCTGCTGGTGCAACGGGAGCTACCGGTGCGACTGGTCCTTATGGCACTGGAACTACTGGCTACACTGGTTCTACCGGCGCTACCGGTTCTACAGGAAATACAGGCAATACCGGCAATACCGGCAGTACTGGGGCTACTGGAACTGGCACCACTGGATCTACTGGCTCTACCGGTTCTACAGGCAATACCGGCAATACCGGCAGTACTGGGGCTACTGGAACTGGTACTACTGGCTCTACCGGTTCTACAGGAAATACAGGCAGTACCGGCAGCACTGGCACTACAGGTGAGACAGGAGCCACTGGTGCAACTGGAGTAACCGGGCCTACCGGCGAAACTGGCGCTACTGGAGAACCCGGAGCAACCGGCGAAACTGGTGCTACTGGGGAGACTGGCGCTACCGGCGAGACTGGAGCTACTGGCGAGACTGGAGCTACTGGGGAACCTGGCGCTACTGGGGAAACTGGTGCTACTGGTGAGACTGGGGCTACTGGCGAGACTGGTGCCACTGGGGAGACCGGATCTACCGGCGAAACTGGCGCTACTGGAGAACCCGGAGCAACCGGCGAAACTGGTGCTACCGGCGAAACCGGGGCTACTGGAGAAATTGGCGCTACTGGCGAAACTGGAGCAACTGGGGAACCTGGTGCTACTGGGGAGACTGGCGCTACCGGCGAGACTGGAGCTACTGGGGAGACCGGGTCTACTGGAGAACCTGGGGCTACAGGAGAACCTGGCGCTACTGGGGAAACTGGGGCCACTGGCGAAACCGGCGCTACTGGTGAGACTGGCGCTACCGGAGAAACTGGAGCTACTGGCGAGACTGGTGCTACTGGGGAACCTGGCGCTACTGGCGAAACTGGCGCTACTGGGGAAACTGGGGCCACTGGCGAAACCGGCGCTACTGGTGAGACTGGCGCTACCGGAGAAACTGGAGCTACTGGCGAGACTGGTGCCACTGGGGAGACCGGGTCTACTGGAGAACCTGGGGCTACAGGAGAACCTGGCGCTACCGGCGAGACTGGAGCCACTGGCGAGACTGGGGCCACTGGTGAGACAGGGGCCACTGGCGAAACTGGAGCAACTGGGGAACCTGGTGCTACTGGGGAGACTGGCGCTACCGGCGAGACTGGAGCTACTGGGGAGACCGGGTCTACTGGAGAACCTGGGGCTACAGGAGAACCTGGCGCTACTGGGGAAACTGGGGCCACTGGCGAAACCGGCGCTACTGGTGAGACTGGCGCTACCGGAGAAACTGGAGCTACTGGCGAGATTGGGGCTACTGGCGAAACTGGCGCTACTGGCGAGACTGGTGCCACTGGGGAGACCGGGTCTACTGGAGAACCTGGGGCTACAGGAGAACCTGGCGCTACCGGCGAGACTGGAGCCACTGGTGAGACAGGGGCCACTGGGGAACCTGGAGCTACCGGTGAAACCGGAGCTACTGGCGAGACTGGGGCTACTGGTGCTACAGGGGTAACCGGCCAGACAGGGTCCACTGGTGCCACCGGGGCCACAGGAGCAGGTGCTATTATTCCTTTTGCATCTGGACTTCCAGTTACAGTAACATCTGTGGCTGATGGTCTAGTGGGATTGCCTGCTTTCGTAGGTTTTGGTTCTAGTGCACAAGGCGTCGATGTTCTAGCTTCAACAATCGATCTAACCGGAGCACCTACCGATGATTTGAACTATGCTTTCACTGTGCCTCGAGACGGTCTAATTACATCTCTAACGGCCTTCTTCAGTGTGACAGCTGCAGTAGGAGTTGGAGTGGGGGACTATCAAATTCATGCGCAATTATATATCTCTCAAGCCCCAGACAGCAACATCTTTGATGCTATTGCAGCAACGGATATTGCTTTAACTCCAGCTTTTCCAGGTTTGGGAATTGCATTAGGTGATATTGCTACAGGATCAGTCGCTGTAAATATTGCCGTATCGGCAGGAGATCGTCTGTTATTAGTATTTTATGTTGAACCTCCAGCGTTAAGCGTTGCGGCTACGGTTGCAGGTTATGCCAGTGCTGGTCTGGCAATTAGTTAGCATAGATTCATACCAATACAAGTTTAAGCAGAAAAATAAACGGGAAAAGACGCTTAGACCCAAATGGTTTAAGCGTCTTTTATTGTGCATAACTTCAGTACCGAGGCTGATAGGTTTGCGATTGAACTAAGTGACCAAATTTGAATTCCTTCAATAGACTAGTAAATGAAGTGCCAGATGGAAGGTGAAAAGATGGAAATCAGCATTGTTGTTTGTACTTTCGATTACCCATCGATTGTTGAATTATGTCTGGATCAGATTAGAAAATATGCGGATGTTCCCTATGAATTAATCGTGGTAGATAATGGCTCCGACTCTGAACAATTAAAGTACTTACAATCCCAAAAGGATATCAAGCTTATTTCCAATTCAGAGAATGCCGGGATTGCCAGCAGTTATAATCAAGGGGCAGAAATTGCTAGTGGAAAATACATTTTATTTATGACCTGTTACAGCTTATTAACTGAAAATAGCTTAAAAAGCATGCTGGCCTGTTTAAAGAATGAAGACAATTGTGCCATGGTAGGGCCGGTCAGCAATAATGTCAGCGGGCATCAAAACATTCAATTACCTCATCAGGAAATAAATAAACTAACCGATTTTATTGTTCAAAACCGGGAGCATAACTCAGGAGTTCGTAGGCGAGTGTTTCGTCTCTTAAGCCACTGTATGATGGCGAAAAAGAAAGTTCTGGAAGAGATCGGAGGTTTTGATGAAAGATTTGGCCTGGGAACCTATGAAGATGATGACCTCTGTTTGCGGCTGATAAATCATAGTTATGCTCTATTTATTTCCTTAGATGCCTTTGTATATTATATAAATCCTTTAATTCTTCCTGGGGCAGATGCGGATAGTTTCTATAAACGGTTACGGGAAAATCGCCAAAAGGCCTTTGATAAATGGGGTTTTGATATTGCCAGTTACCTGCTGAACATGAAAGCGCCTATAACTATTAGTGCATGTATGATCGTAAAAAACGAAGAAGAAGTTTTGGCGCGCTGCCTTGATTGTGTGAAGCAGTTTGCCGATGAGATAATTATTGTCGATACCGGGTCAACTGACCGTACCAAAGAAATAGCTCAAAGTTATACCAGTCATGTTTATGATTTTACTTGGATTGATGATTTTGCTGCCGCACGCAACTATGCTTTTAGTCATGCTACCAAAGAATATATATTTTGGCTGGATGCCGATGATGTGGTTCTTCCTGAAGACATCCAGAAACTATTGAAACTCAAATCTGCCCTGGATTGGTCAGTTGACTCAGTTACCATGATTTATAATCTGGGGTTTGACGATCATGGTAATGTAACCAGCAGTCTGCGCAGAAATCGACTGGTAAAACGGGCCAGACGCTTTCAGTGGATAGGTGCTGTCCACGAATACCTGGCCGTATATGGCCGGATATCACACTGTGATATTGCCATAACTCATAAAAGCGAATGGCATGATTCGGACCGTAATATTAGGATTTACGAGAAGCGATTGGCTGCAGGAGAAGAATTTTCTCCACGGGATCAATACTATTATGCCAATGAGCTGTATGATCATCAGAAATTTGAACAGGCTATCGAATGGTATGAAAAATTCCTGGCCGGCCAAAAAGGCTGGGTAGAAGATAATCTTGCTGCCTGTAACAAACTGATCGACTGCTATTATCACCTGGGCGATACGGAAAGTGTTGAAAAGTATATTTTCAAATCCTTTCTGTACGATACTCCCCGAGCAGAGTTTTGCTGCCGACTGGGTTATCATTTGATGTCAAACAATCAATACCGGCAGGCAGCCTTCTGGTATGACCTGGCTACAAAACTGCAAAGACCCCCCGATAACCAGGGATTTTTTAATCATGCTTCTTGGACCTGGGTTCCACATATCCAACTGTGTGTATGCTATGACCGCCTGGGCGAATATGAGTTGGCATACCACCACAACGAAATGGCCGCCAAATATATTCCTAATTCCGCCAGCGTTTTGCAAAACCGGGAGTATCTTAAAAAGCGTTTAGGGCTGACTTGATTGGGCTGTCTTTGGTTAATATACAATACCACCAGGAAGCTTAATTGTTATGAAGTGGTACATTAAAGATAATACTAGGTACGGCGGTATAGAATGTGCTATCATCAAGAAGATTAGCTGTCTCGAGGATAGGAGTGAATATATGCGTACCCTGGTTGCCACAGCCCTTTCCAATGCCAAAGGAAAAGATATTTTCTGTAAAGCTAACAAAGTAACGGATCAGCACGTGAGAACCATTCGCAATACCGATAGAAAACTGTTGGAGGAAGTTGGTTTTACTTTTATCAAAATGCTTTCCCTGGAATATCCAAATGTTAGAGGATATGTCATTTTCTTTGAAGGTCACTTCGATGAAATGGTCAAGGCTCTAAAACTTCTGGAAAAAGGTTATTAGCCTTGCTAACATTCCTTTTTATGGTTTATGGGGCTAATATGGAATTACAACAGAAATTTCGACGATATCGGACAGTCTTTAGGTAGGAATGGTATAATAGACTCAAACAGCTTAGAATTATGTGGGGGAATAGTCATGGCCTACAAGAAGCTCCCCGGTATTGACGCTGCAAACAATTCTTCGCCTTTTTCTCTAATTTCTGCTGACCATTCTGAGAATTCTGTTAAGTACAGCGCCATCACCGGATTGGATTTATTTAACTCCCTGCCTTATCCGGCCGTCTTTTTTGATATAAAAGGCAACATTTTAGAATATAACTCTGCCTTCCAGAACATATTCCAGCATGATATTTCCATTAATATCCATAAAATTTATTCATTTCTTAACCAGATGTACGAGGCCAGCCATCTCCGTAATGAAGATTTTAAGGCGGTCTATAAAAGCAAAACATATGGGTTCAATTTGGTCGAAGTGGATCATAACGGTCATAAGGTGGGATCACTATTACTACTGCGCGATAAAAGCCGGCTTGAAAGAGCTTTTGCGGAATTAGCCCATGTAAAAATTCTCAACGAACAATTTGACCGTGTTATTAATGCTTCCTTTGACGGTTTTTATATAACTGATGGACAAGGAGTTACCTTGCGATTAAACAAAGCCTTTGAACGCATCACAGGGGTGACCGCCAGTGAGTGCTTAGGGAGAAACATGCGCGAATTGGTGGAAGCCGGATATTTTTCCCGCTCAGGTACTCTGCTAGCTCTGGAAAAACGATGCGCCGTAACTGTTCCCCTACAAGCCAGAACCGGCAAAAATGCTCTGGTTACCAGCACGCCCATTTTTGATGATGACGCTAATATCGTACTGGTAGTTACTAATGTACGTGATATGACCGAACTGATGGCCCTGGAGGAAAAGCTAGAACAAGTTGAAGGTTTGCGCCAGAAGGAATTGGACGCCATATTTGACTCCTCCTATGACGGTCTATACATCACCGATGGTCAAGGGAAAACCCTGCGCTTAAACCAGGCTTTTGAACGCATTACCGGAGTGACCGCTGCAGAATGCATCGGCAAGAATATGGCTGAACTAGTTGAGGAAGGTTTCTTTTCGCGTTCAGGTACCTTGTTGGCCCTGGAACAAAAAAGACCAGTAACAGTATCGCTACAGGCCAAGACCGGCAAAATTGTCCTGGTCACCAGTACTGCCATATTCGATGATAACCAGGAAATTATCCTGGTGGTAACAAATGTACGAGATCTAACCGAATTAAACCAATTAAAGCAGAAGGTCGACGACCTGGAGACCCTCAGTAAGGCTTATCATGTGGAAATACAGCAGCTGCGTAGGGAATATAACACTAAATATGTATTTAACTCTCCTCCTATGAGAACTTTAATGAGTACCATACTGCATGTAGCTTTAGTTGAATCTACGGTATTGATTCAGGGTGAATCAGGATCAGGAAAAGAAGTGGTAGCAGACCTGCTGCATTACCACAGTGACCGTCGGGAAATGCCCTTTATAAAAATAAATTGCGCTGCCATTCCTCATAATTTACTGGAATCTGAATTATTCGGTTATGAACCGGGAGCTTTCTCCGGCGCTGACCGACGCGGCAAACCCGGCATATTTGAACTCGCTAATCACGGTACCTTGTTTCTGGATGAGATCTCCGAACTGCCCTTGGACCTGCAGGTCAAGCTTCTGAGAGTGCTTCAGGATAAAACGGTAATGCGCATCGGCGGGACCCAACCTATTCAAGTAGACTTCCGCATCATTACCGGTTCAAATGTTAATTTGATGGAAATGGTACAGAAGAAGCAGTTTAGAGCTGATCTCTACTACCGCTGCAATGTTGTACCCATACATGTTCCTCCGCTCCGAGAGCGCGTAGAGGACATTCCGGTTTTATGTGCTCATTTTCTGGATATGTTTAACCAGAAATACAAACTTAACAAAAGGTTAGCTCCGGAAGTGATGCAATTCTTCATCCGCTATGAATGGCCGGGGAATGTTAGGGAACTACGCAATTTGATAGAACGGCTGGTGGTCACCACTATGCACGACCTGATCACCCTCAGTGACTTGGATGATTGGGCCAAACTTGACTCCCCTCTGATCGGGGATGATGAGGTGAATTCCCTTAAGAAAGCTGTGGATGCTACCGAAAGAAAACTATTGCTGGCAGCTTTTCAGAAGTGCAATACTACCTATGAGGCAGCCGAGCTATTGGGGATCAGCCAGGCCAGTGTTGTACGAAAAGCTAAAAAGTATGGCATTACAAAAAGGACTACTGCTGAAAGACCATAAACCTGAAAAGGCAGCCTAAGCTGCCGTTTCACAGGGTGTCGAAAAAATCGGCACCCTGCCAGAGCGAGCAAAAAAGGATAAGAGCAAGGCAACCGGGAAGACCGGATTCATCGGCAGTCAGCCCTTCGGGCTTCTATTTGCCGATACTTGGCGCCAAACTGGCACCGTCGGAGGCGTACATAACGTACGTCGATTGAACGAGCTGCCCGAGTTAACGTAGCACCCAAGGGCACTACTGATGTATCGCAAGCGATACTATTTAAGTTGCTATTAGCCTTTTTTGACGGTCTGAAAAGGCAGCCGAAGCTGCCTTTTCAGGTTTATGGGTCAGTAAAGACTCCGTTAGGAGGCTGTACTTACCTTATTACTCCTTCGCCAAATCTTCATCTTTTGTGCCTCTTGGACTAATGCATCCCGAAAATCAGGATGAGCGATGCCAATCAACTCCTCAGCACGCTCCCAGGTGCTCTTTCCTTTCATATTGGCTATTCCATACTCAGTGACTATCATGTGTACGGCTGTGCGGGGATCGGTCACTATCGACCCCGAGGCCAAAGTTGGCTTTACCCTGGACACTAAGCCATTCTTGCCTTCAAAAGTCGAAGTCATACAAATAAAGCTCTGTCCGCCGGGAGCCTTATAGGCGCCTTCCACAAAATCAAGCTGACCACCAGTACCGCTGATATGCCGAACTCCAACGCTTTCCGCACATACCTGACCAAACAGATCGACTTCAATACAGGCATTGACCGAAACAAAATCATTAATACGCGCTACTATTACCGGATTATTGGTATAGTCAACTGAATATGCGATCACTCCCGGGTTGTCATCGATAAATTCATATAATTCCCGGGAGCCCATAGCAAACGAAAACACCTGTTTATAACGATCGATCGGTTTACAGGCACCGGTGATCTTTCCCGCCTTACTCATTTTCAGGTAAGCATCTACGTACATTTCCGTGTGAACGCCCAAATCCTTTAAGTCAGATTCAGCAATCATATTGCCGATAGCATTAGGAATGCCGCCAATTCCCAGTTGGATACAACAGCCATCATATATCTTATTCAATATATGACCAGCAATTTTCTTGTCGGTTTCACTGGGCTGAACATCCGGAATAGTTGGCAAAGGCTGGTTGGAACTCTCTACTACAAAGTCAACCTGGCTTATATGTATACTTTCCTGATTTCCGCCCAATACCCTGGGCATATTGGTATTTACCTCCAATAGGACATATTCGGCATTTTCTACAGCTGCTATTGCAGAGGGGCAACCAGCACCAAAACTAAAATAACCGTGTTTGTCCATAGGAGATACTGTGGCCATAAATACTTGGGCCGGGACACAGTTATTACGGGTCATAACTGGACACTCATGAAACTTCATAGGTATATATGATAATAGACCTGCATCATAATATTTTCGATCCAATGCACCACAATGCCAACTATTCCAATAGAAATGTTCTCCCGTTGGATCAGCCTCACTGGTATAATGCGGCCATACCCCTATATCACAGCGAATATTGACATTGTGTAATTCGTCAACTCTGCGGGCCAAGGCCGCATCTAGTTCGTTAGCACCGTTTACGCCAAAGGCATGCTCGACCCAATCACCGGACTTAACTACCTGAACGGCCTCATCAGCTGTCACCAGTTTATTTTGATACTCTTCCATCCATCGTTTGTACATCATCCAACCACACCTCCTAAGGCTGAACTATTCTCAATCCTCCCTGGTTAGAGGTTTATGCTTTTTCACCAGGGCTCCTGCCTCATCGAGGAGTATCCCCCCCCCTGGTTTCCGTTATGGTTTGCTGGCAGAAGTCGAATATGGCAGCCCCTTCACTTTCCCCCCGGGTTTTTTCGACTTCTGCCAGCGCCTTCCATCACTTCCCTTGGTAAAACCAATAAAAGCGATGAGGTTTTGATTTCTTAGTATTCGTAGTTGGACAAGTCGCCTTTCCTTAGGCAATTAGCTATAGTTAAGCGCTGGATTTCATTGGTTCCCTCGTAGATTTGGGTTATCTTGGCATCACGCATCATACGTTCTACGGGATAATCACGAGTATAGCCATATCCT
>Ga0209613_1002101_pt1 | contig 15508 bp, 16 predicted proteins | sample BioC13SIPDNA_2_FD_185747 | JGI IMG/M metagenome (GOLD analysis project Ga0209613, IMG submission 185747) | Anaerobic biogas reactor microbial communites from Washington, USA - Biogas_R2_A C13 SIP DNA (SPAdes) (version 2) | ecosystem: Engineered > Bioreactor > Anaerobic > Unclassified | place... | reverse complement strand
GTCGGTTGACATCAACTCCACCAACAAGGGTTATCAGTGCGTTCTCGCGGTAGCCGACTACCCGGAGAACCCCCAGGACGGCGACGTGCGCTATCCCACTCAGTTCAAGGAACTGCGTTGGGATACGGCATGCAAGTACTGGGCCGCTGACTACAAGTCCGTGCCTGAGGTCGTGATCTTCGCCGACGGCGTTCTGGGTGAGGCCAACGACTATCGCTGGGTCAACCCGATAGACGATCCCGTACATCAGTTCTGCGTGTCGGTGTTTGACGAGTACGGGAACGCCCTCGAGGGCTACAAGGTGACCTTTGAGATCGTCGGCCAGGGTACTACCACCGCCGGCACCGTGGACACCTACCATCCGTACGCCCACTTCGAGAACGCCAGCAAGAACCTAACGCTGTATGCGGGAACTGATGACGAAGTGACACTCGAGGCGGGTGAAGGCGATCTCAACCCGTATGTCGACGCCAACCCGTTCTGGAACAACGATGATACGGATCCTGAGACGGATCTGATCCCGCAGAACGAGACGGAAGAATGGTCCGACGACGACATGGCTTGGGGTTACACTCTGAACCACGAGATCAACTTCACCACCAACCCGGACTACGCCGCCTGCGTTGACCTGGTGATGGACGAGACGGCCGATGCCCTCGCTGAGATGGAGGATGTCGACCACTTCACCAACATCGTCAACATCCAGGTGTTTAGTCCGGCCGGTGTCAGGGTCATGGAGCGCCAGGTAGTCAAGGTTTGGAGCGACGAACCTGCTGAACTGGCCACGCTTCAGTTGACACTGAGCACGTCCGAAACCGGTCCGTGGAGCACCTCGGTCGGCCCGACGGTCATCGAAGAAGCTCAGGTGAGAGTGCAGTTGCTCGATCAGTACGGTAGCCCGTGGACCACTGCCGCAGCCGACCTCAAGGTCAGGCTGGGCGCGCCCGGTGACTGGGTCTCCGTGGATCTGAGCGGCGAGACTCCCGATGCCAACGGCTATGTTTATGGATCCGTGCTGTTGGAGTCCTACGGCACCTACAGCGCTGTGGCCTGGATCGATGACGGCGCCAATACCGACTACGTCGAGGCGGGAGAGCTGACCAGCAACACAGCCAAGTACATCCTCGAATAGCAGGACCTTAAGGGACAGCATCAGCTGGCTCTGAGAGAAGGGGGCCCGCCGCAAGGTGGGTCCCCTTTTTCTATCGTGCGCCCGGCAGCAGGCCCGACAGGGGGAACTGCTAGCCGGACGGCAAGGGTGTCCATCGTGAGGTGGAATCTGAAGGAAGACGCAGCCAGAAGGTTGGCCCGACGAACAGAAACCGCATATGAGGCGACCGTGTCGGACGAGAAGGCCATTATCTTCAAAGTCCTGTACCTGTACGGAAGACACGGGCGTAGACGCGGCGGGCATAAGCCGGAAGGTGGGTGCGCATTACCCGGGGGAGGTCTGTCGGAGCACCTGAGCCTCCCCAGTTGCCGACCCCCCGGCACCACCGACTGGGCAGAAATACGCGGGCGTAATGCAGGCCCCTGCCGGCTCGCGGAACAAAGGGAACTTCTGCCGAGACCTCAAGAGCCTCATCCCGAGACGGATCAGCGCCGGCGCCTCCCGCATAGACTTGCTAATCTGCCCGCTTTACGGCTACATGGGCCCCGGAGAGCTCGCGGCGCCGTCTCTGGCCACTCCCTAACTACCTCGGCACCGCCCAAAAAGGAAGGACGGCTCCCTGCGATGGCAACCATGACGCCACAAGTGGCCCTGAAGCGAATAGCCACCTATGAGCGGGTGTCCTCTGATGACCAGCGTGAACGGGAGACTATCCAGACCCAGCGCCAAGTGCTTGATCAGTGCATAGGAGCCGCGGGTGACGTGGAGCTGGTCGGCCGCTACACCGACGACGGCGTCTCGGGCACCATCGCTTTTGCTCTTCGCCCGGACGGTGGTCGCCTCTTAGCCGACGCCGCCCGGGGCGCCTTTGAAGAACTGTGGGTCTATCGCATCGATCGTCTGGGAAGAGACGACGTCGATCCCTTGGTGGTCTGGCAGAAGCTGGAGGCTCTTAAGATCAAGGTTCGTTCCGTTACCGAAGGCTACACCGACCCCTTCATGTACCACATCCACGTGGCCGTGGCCGCTGAAGCCCGACGTGCTTTTCTTCAGTCGTCTGCTGACGGTACCGAGCGCGCGGCCAAAGCCGGACGTTTCTGCGGGGGCATAGCCCCCTACGGCTATCGAGTGGAAGGGATCAGACACAACGCCCGTCTCGTCCCGGACGAGACACCGATCGCCGGAGAGCTTTCCAAGGCGGACGTCATCCGCCTGCTGTTTGACCTTGTGGGTCGTGAGCAGCGCAGTCTTTCGGCCGCGGCTACCCATCTCAACAGCCTGGGAATACGTACGCCCTATTGCCAGGACGGGCGCACCAGAAACGGTCGGCCGACCCAGCCTACCTGGCGAAAGCAGATCTTAAGCCGTCTCATCAAGGAGCCCGTCTACCGGGGAGAGAGCCTGTACGGTCGGCGCTCCAAGCAGCCCGGCAGAGACGTGATATCGGCTCCCGTTCCCGCCCTGGTTTCAGATGAGCTGTGGTGGCGTGCCCAAGCGGTGGTTAGGCGCCACCTGTGCCACTCTCGCGCAAGCCATGGCCTCTACCTCTTGCAAGGTCTCATCACCTGCGGTGTGTGCGGCTCCTCCTATTGCGCCGCTCACCATCAGGGCCGGACCCGATACCGCTGCTCGGGCCAGCTCAGGCGCCTGGGCTACCCCAACGTCTGCCGCTCCAAGAGCCTGCGAGCCGACATCCTTGAGCCGATCCTCTGGGGTGATGTTGAGCAGTTTCTTAAGGATCCTTATTGTCTGCCGAAAGAGCTACAGCGCGTGACCCCCAGCGAGGAGAAGATGGTCGCCACCCAGGCCGAAAGAGCCGCTATCAGGGCGGAGATTACCGAACGTCGGCGGGAGCGAGAGCGCCTGCTCGATCTGGCCCAGCGCGGCATTCTTACCCCAGGCGAGCTGGAACTGCGTCTGGAGAAGGTAACCGAGAACAAAGGAGCGCTGGAAAGACGCCTGGCCGAGCTTGAGAAGAGCGAGCCGGCCCGGGCCAGTATACCGGTGGACGAACGCCTGCTTGCTGCCATCCGGCACCGCCTGGCCGACGGCTTCACGGACCAGGAGCGCAAGGAGATCCTGCGCCTGCTGGTGCAGGAAGTTACCGTCCACACCTATCAAAAGGCCGATGGCAGAAAAGCCGTGAGAGCCGTGGCCGACTACGCCTTTCCGGAAACGGCCTTTCACGTTTGTGATGGCCCGGCGGGCGAGTGTGAACGCCCTTCCGGCCGGAACAGGCTCTATCGTCGGGTGATTGATGTGCCCACGGGATATGGCCGGCCCCGATGCCACGATCCCGCCCAAAGAGGTCCAGATGCAAGCACGAAGCTCGAACCCTGCGCAGCGAACGCTCGCTCGCCATCAGTTACGCGGCCCTAGATGTAGTGCCCAAAGAGGGTGTTGCCAAAAGGGGACAGGTCGGTGGCCGGATGAAGCGGTGGCTTTGATGGCCACTCGACCTTCTGTGTATCCGGCTGATCCCGCGCGCCGGCAGAGTGAGGCGTCGCTCCTTCTCGCCGTCCATACCAGATGGGCTCCTACCCACGCTCGTCAGTCGGAGCCTCCAACGACGGACCGGTCCTCCTCTGGGATGATGGTATCTGACCACAGCCCAGAGGCTTCGGCCAGCACCCATGACACTGTGGCCCACTGCTTGGCCGACATGCATACGTACAGAGCACCGTCCACGCTGGTCATGAGGTTATGGGCTGAGCCTCGGCAGACGGCTTCCTGCGCTTTCGGCTCCATGGAGTCGCTCTTGGTTTTGGCGGCAAGCTCACGAATATCATCGGATAGTAGCGTGAATCGGGATAGATGTACCCCTCATCAGGGTTCCCTCATGGCCTGGATCTCCGACGCAGCCTTGATCCGCTCGATGGCCTTGGCCTCTATCTGGCGGATGCGCTCCCGGCTGACGTTGAGGCGAGAACTCACTTCGACCAGGGTGCGTGGGTATTCATCCTTGAGACCGAATCGGAACTCAATCACCTTGCGTTCCCGTTCGTCCATGGATTCAAGGACACGGTGGAGACAATCTTTGGCCATCTTCTTGGCCACCTCGTCGGCGGGATCGAGAGCGCTCTGGTTCTCGATCACCTCGCCCAACTCGGCGTCTTCGCCCTCGCCGACGGGAGTCTCAAGGGAGGTGGTGCGCCGGGCGACCCCCCGTATCTGCTCCACCTGGTGAGGCTCCATGCCCAGCCTAGTGGCGACATCGTCGTCTCTGGGCTCTCGGCCCATCTCCTGGACGAGTCCGCGTTCAGTGCGGATCAGCTTGTTGATCTTATTGATCATGTGTACCGGGATGCGGATGCTGCGGTCCTGGTTGGCGATGCCGCGGGTGATTGCTTGCTTGATCCACCAGGCGGCGTAGGTGGAGAATCTAAATCCCTTGCGATAGTCGTACTTCTCCACCGCCCGGATGAGGCCGGTATTGCCTTCCTGGATGAGGTCGAGCAGCTCCATGTCTTGGGTGTAGTAGTTCTTGGCGATGGAGATGACCAGGCGCAGGTTGGATTGGATCAGGCAATCTTTGGCCCGCTTGTCGCCCAGCTCCACGCGCTGGGCGAGTTGGACTTCTTCGTCTCTGCTAAGGAGAGGGATCGTTCCGACTTGGTGTAGGTAGAGCTGAACGGGGTCGTGTGTGACCGTTGGTGTCGACAGATCGAGAATGGGCTCGGTGGCATCATCGAGGGATCCCGGCGTGCCCAGACTCTGGTCGTAGATCTCAACAGACTGATCGAAGAGCTGGGAGTGCAGGTCGTCGATCTCTTTCGCTGTCAGATCGTACTCTTCGACCAGCGCCATGATCTCCTCGCTGGTGACGTAGCCTCGCTTCTGACCAATCCGCACAAGATCTTGAATGTGGGTGATGGGGCGAATGTCTTCTGGGAGGTCAGCTGTGCTCATCTCATCTTCTTTCAGCTGGTGCGTATGGCCTGTCCTTGGGGCTTTCCTTGTGTTCCCGCACGCATGTGCCAACGCAAGCAGTGGATGAGACGCCAGATCGCCGTGAATGTCCGCGATCAGGCCTCCTTATGCACGCAGTATATCGAGCAAACGTGCCGGGGGCCATTCTGCACTTCTCCTGGTTTGCCACGGTCGCTTGCCTGACGGCCGTGAGTGGGCGGCGCATTGCCCCAGCTTGACAGCCGGGCATTGTAGTGCCTCGGGTGGCTCGGAAGGCTCAACCTGTCCAGCCGGCGCGAGATGGTGTTAACTCATAGTGGCACGGGCCCTTGCAGGGCCAACACTCCAGTCGAGGGAGGGTAATGGCCAAGGGGGAGGAGAAGACAATCGCCAAGTTGTGTTCCATGTGTGTGCACCCCTGCAAGCAAAGAGCGGACTGCACCGTCATCAGCTGCCGCAATTTTGAGAAGAAGGAGGGGCAGCCCAAGCAGGAGTATTGAGACTGTCTGAACCGCCCCGGGTTCAGTGGAGACTCGTTTGTTTGAGTCCGGCCTCTTCAGCCGAGACCTCTCCACGATAGTACAGGTCCTCTAGTTCCGCCGGTGGTATGTGGCCGATGGTTTCAAAGAGCCGGCGGTGATTGAACCAGTCGACCCATTCCAGCGTCGCGTATTCCACGTCGTCTAGGCCTCTCCAAGGGCCTCGTTTTCGGATGAGCTCGGTCTTGTAGAGACCGATGATGGACTCGGCCAGGGCGTCATGGCTGTCGCCGCGGCTTCCCACCGAGGGGTGACACAGCCAGCTTCGGCCAGGCGCCCGGTGTGGCGGATGGAGAGGTATTGCACACCGGTCCGAATCGTGGATGACGCTCCTCGTCACGTCCTCCTTCCGGCGGGTCCACAGAGCCATCTCCAGGGCGTCTAAGGCCAGATCGGTCCTCAGGGTGGTCGAGGTCTGCCAGCCGAGGATCCGGCGGGAGAAGGCATCGATGACAAAGGCGGCGTAGGTCATGCCGGCCCAGGTGCTCACGTCAGGTCAGCCACCCACAGCCGGTTGGGAGCGGTGACGGTGAACTGACGGTCGACGAGGTCAGCCGGACGCTTGGCCCAGGTATCGGGTTTGGTGGTCTTCCAGGTTCTGCCCCGGATGACGCCTTGCAGTCCCAGTTTGCGCATGAGACGCGCCACCGTGCATCGGGCCACCGGTTTGCCTTCCCGGGCGAGCTGCTTCCACACCTTGCGCACCCCGTAGACCTGGTAGTTCTCGTCGTAGATGCGCTGGATCTCCCGCTCCAGCTCCCGGTCGGCAAGAGCGCGCTCAGAGAGGGGACGGGACTTACTCGCGTAGTAGGTGGAAGGGGCGATGGGCAATAGCGCGCACATCGGCTCGACCCCGTACTCCTGCTTGTGATCGTCGATGAACCGGGTCATCTCTTCGGTCGGCGGTCGAGCTCCGCCCCGAAGAAAGCTGCGGCTGCCTTCAGGATCTCATTCCATCCAGGAACTGCGCGCCATCGTGCGCCTGCGTAAGACCTTGCTGGATGATCGCCGCGCCTGGCAACAACGCATTCAAGCGGTTCTCTACCACCAGGGCCAGCCGGCGCATCCGCATCTGCTTACCCTCGATAGGCGTGAGTGGCTTGCCACATTGGAACTCAGCCCGGCCGGTCGCCAAGCCATCGGCCTCGCTCTGTCCATGATCGAGCGGATAAACGAGCAGTTGGAGCCGCTCGACCAGCAGCTCATCCGGTATGCTCAGCACCAGGCTGGCTGCCGGGCGCTTATGCAGCACTACGGTATCGGCCCGCTTACTGCTGTAGCCATCCTCTCCGAGCAGGGGGATGTCCGGCGTTTCTCAAGCTCGAGAAAGGGCCATTCGCACAGCGGCCTGGACATCACCGTCTTCGCATCAGGCGCGAAACGCGCACCGGGTAAGCTCTCCCGCCAGGGACCGCCGCTGCTACGTTGGGCTCTCTACGAAGCTGCCACGTGCGCGGCTCGCGCAAGCTCACCCGACCACGCCTACTACCTGGAGGTATAGGCCCGGTGCGGTAGCGCCCGGGCCCGCCTGGCTGTCGCGAGGCAACTCCTACGCCGCGCCTATCACACCCTGCGAGAACTGGGTGACGAAGCCCTGCTCGAGGCAGTCTAGAGGGTACCAACGGTGCACGCCCTGCCCATAATTCACAAGATGTGTTGCGGCTGGCTCCCGAATCCCCCTGCCGCCACGATCCGCTCTGGTCAGGCCTCGAGAGAATGAGCGGCCGCAGCATCTATCGCGGGGTCACCCGATCGACCATCATGTGTCCGGACATAGGTCCGTGCTCCAAGATAAGGCTGGGCGCTTGCGTGCAGTACGTGCTTCCCTGCTCTGTTCTTACGATGCTGCCCACCACCCATGATCCACCCGGCCTTGACCGGGAGGTCGTCAACAGATAAGGGGGGACTCGAACCCCCGGTACCGCTTGCGCGGCACAACAGTCCCGGCTACTGCGCCCTCCAAATCACCTTGCCGGTCCTGTCTATGTACGTCGGCGAGACGGAGCCGTCGGTGGTCGTTGTATCGATGCGAGCGAGACCGCCCGAGAACGGATGGAAGGCCTGGCCCTCAAGCTTCATGGGGATGACGAAGGCGCCGGTCTTGTCGATATAGCCGCACAGACCGGAATTCGTCCCCACGGCCGCCAGCCCTTCGGAGAACTCCATGGCCCACTCGAACTGCGGCCGGATGACCACCGTGCCGGTCTTGTCGATATAGCCATACCTCACGGCATCGTCCTGCAAGAACTCGACCGCTGCCAGACCCTCGGAGAAGGGATCGACCCCGTCGAACCGCGGTTCGATGACCACGGCCCCGGTCTTGTCGATGTAGCCCCATTTTGCAGCATCGTTGTTTGCAGGGAACCCGACCGCCGCCAGTCCCTCGGAGAACTCCCGGACCCAATCGAACTGTGGCGGAATGACCACCCTGCCGGTCGCATCGATGTAGCCCCACTTGACGGCATCGTCTTCCCCGAACCCCACCGCCGCCAGACCTTCGGAGAAGCCCGTGGACTGCTCGAACGGCCCGAGCACCACAGTACCTGTCCTATCGATGTACTCGATTTGCAGCTTGCCGCCTCCCAGCCGTTCATCGACCATCACCGCGCACAGGCCTTCCGAGAACGGACCGGGGTGTTGCCCGTAGTGCATCGGGACAACGACGGTGCCGGTCTCGTCGATGAAGCCCCAGAGGTTGTTGTCGCCGACCTCCGCTAGCCCCTCCGAGAACGGATCGGCGATATCAAACAGCGGCTGGATGACCATGGTGCCGGTCGCATCGATGTAGCCGAACTTCCCCCCGACAGACACAGGAGCGAGACCCTCAAAGAAGTGGGAATAGGGCCAGTCGACGAACTCGAACTGGGGCGGGATGACCATCTCGCCCTGATTGTTGATGTATCCCAGCTTGCCGTCTATCACTACGGGAAACAGCTGCGCGGCATCGGTGGCTATTGAGGTCTCGGTGCTGGCGGCTGTCTCGGTGGTGACAGTGGTCCCAGCGGTGACTGCGGAGCCGCATCCCGCTGCAAAGAGGAGGCAACTGCAGAGAAGAGCAACCGTAACGGCTGCGAGTCTAGGCATGGTCATGAATTCCCCGATCGTCCACAGATGCGCATCGGTGCGTGTCCATCATAGGGCATCCGCCAAGCAGAACGAGAGGCTCCCAACGGCTGTGCTTGGCCGCTACGAGATGATCTCATGAACGTAAACAAGGGATGGGTCACTGCGCCCTACGGCGTCCTCTCGTCCGTCTGGCACCTATGAGTGATCTTGCGTTTGCCACCGATTTGCCACCGAACTCGCCCGAAAGCCCCAAGAATCTCGAACTCGGCGGTCGAGCTTCGGCTCAAGAAAGCCCTGCAAATGAAGCGGAGAGGGGGGATTCGAACCCCCGGGACCGCTTGCGCGGTCCAACGGTTTTCGAGGGCTCTGGCCTACGTCCGGTGCGGGGTATCTAGTGTGCATGGATACCGTTCTGTGCGGCGGGAATACCGCTTTGGTGGTGACCTGTCCGTCTAGCGCCGGGGAGTTTGCCACCAAGATGGCACCAAGAACATCCGGGGTCGACTGCACGATCTCAGGCACACCCACGCCACCCTGGCCTCCAGGCCGGCGCATCCATCCCAGAGTGGTGTTCGAGCGCGGGGAGCATGCCAACATCAGCATCACCCTCGATGTCTACTCCCACGCCATCCCCGCCATGGAGGAAGAGGCGGCCGCCAAGATCGCGGCCTTGTTCATGCCAGCGTAGTCCCCTGCTCTATTGCGGCCCGCAAAGCCCGCCACAATGGTCTCGGTCGGCGAGATCATTTGTGGCTTCCGACCGGGATCCGGGGTAACGTCGTCAACCATGAAAGGACGATGGTACGGCGCCAATCCGCCCGCGCCAAGATCGTTCATGCTCACGGTTGACGATTCTCGCGCGCCATGGGCGTTGGTAGCAGGTTCGTCCATAACGAGCCCGACGGCCATGCTCAGCAGCAACCTGGGCCATGGGCGATAAGGACGTCGAACCGGGCTGAGCCCCCATTCGTTACCGCTTCAAACCCGAAGCACATCGAAGGGAGTGCGAGACAGACTCCCGGTTATTCTCAAGCACTCTGACGGAGTTTGGTGAGAGCCCGGTCCTCGAGTTGCCGCACTCGCTCGGCACTGATACCGAGGCGGTCGCCTACTTCGCGGAGCGTCTCTTCTTCCCTTCCGTCAAGACCGTACCGGGCGGCCAGCACTTCCTGCTCTCGGCCGGAAAGGTGCGTGAGTAAGACACGCAACTCATCCGCCTGAACACTGAAAAGCACCTCCTCGTACGCCTCCTCGGAAAGGGGATCAGCCAGGAGTCCCCCAAGAGTGCCTACCTCGGCCCCCTCTTCGCTCGGTTCCTCCAGGCTCCGACAGCGTCTATCGGCTCGAAGCAGAGCCTCCGTGTCGGCGAGAGACAACCCCACCGCGCGGCCCAGTTCGCCGGCCCCCGCGTTCCTGTGCTCTTGCCGGTAGATGCGCTCATGAGCCTCCTTGAGAGCGGCAAGCCTGCGCAGCGCCTTTGGGGGAAGACGGAGGGGACGGATAAACTGACTCCGGAGATCCTGCAGACCGTAGCGGACCCACCAGACGGCGTATGCAGGAAAAGGCACTCCGGCCTCGGGATCGAAACTGGCCAGCGCGCGCAGCAACCCGACCGCTCCCTCCTGGATGAGGTCCTCCCACTCAATCCCCGGCGTCCGATACGGTCGGGCAAGCCGTATGACGAGCGGGAGCAGTCGATTGATGAGCTCTTCGCGCGCTCTTGTATCGCCCGCCTTGGCTCGACACACCAGGTCTGGCTCTACCTCTCCCCTGCTGGCTTCTTCAAGCGCGTACCGCTCGAGCAAGGCACTTGGAGAACGGTCAGCCGCTGATCGGCCGGTCGATGCCACCAACGTTCTCGTCGACCTCAGAGAACTCGCACAGTCTCGCGAGCGTGCTTGTCCTTCGGCAAGTCGACGGTCAAGAGAGGCACCTTCGTCGCCGGTCAGTCTTCCGCCGGCGTCCGTCTCGTCGTATTTTGCCGACGTGTCACTTTGCATCGTGTTGTCTTCCGCGCGGGGCTTGAATCCAGTCCGGCCACGCCTACATACAAGAGTAGCGGGGACCACACGAACAAGCCAGTAGGTGCCACGCTCCAGACTCTTGAAGACGTGTCCGTGGAGAGTGCTGCGCCTTGCACATACATCAGGAGGTGAACAGAAATGGCGATCGTTAGGTGGAGACGTTGGAACTTGCTCGATCAGATGGAACCGTGGAACTTGCTCGATGAGATTGTCGGCCTTCGCCGGGATGTGGAGCAAATCCTCGCCGGATGGCAGTCCGGGGAGGCGCGGAGCTTCTTCCCTGCCACGGACGTCGTTACCAAAGACAAGGACATCATTCTCAAGATGGAGCTGCCCGGTCTTGACCCGGAGAAGGACCTTGACATCAAGGTCGAGGGCGACACGCTCGTGGTATCCGGCCGGCGTGACAAGGAGCGCGAGGTCAAGGACGAGACATTCCAGCTCAGAGAGAGCCGCCACGGTAGTTTCTACCGCAGCTTCCCCCTCCCGGAAGGTGTGAGTTCCGAGGCGATCAGCGCCACCTACGACAAGGGCATACTCGAGCTTACTCTTTCCGGAGCTGCCCAGACAGCCCAGGTGGAGCCCAAACGAATCCAGGTGAAGACCGGCAAAGAGGCGAAGTCGATCGAGGCCAAGGCGGCCTAGCAGGATCACAGCGACGAAGAGCGCAGGGGAGGCGGTCTGAAGGTCGCGGGACCCACCGCCTCCCGTTCACTCGGGGCTGTGTCCTTCGTACCCCCTCAACGAAATCGACATGGACGAGTATCGTTGCCTTCTAGAGAAACAGGGTGATCGGCGCGCTGTTGAGGCCCCGCTCGACGTGGGACAACCAAGCGCGCATGCCTATCTTCGCCTGGCCCCTGCGCGCACGCCAAGTATTGCCAACTCGCTCGTACTCAAGGATGGCGATCTCTTCTTCCTCTGCGAACCCAACGGGGACGTGCCGATCGGTCGCCTTCACGCCGCCGGCCTGTACTATCACGATTGCCGCTTCTTGGACGGCTACGAGCTTCGTATAGCGGCCCACCCCCTCGAACTGCTGGTGTCGACAGCCGGTCGGGGGTACCAGTCGTTGATCGAACTCACGAACCCGGAGTTGATCTCCCCCACGGGTGAGGTGGTCGCGCACCTCGAGACCATCGGGGTCTCGTGGACCCGCACCCTGGACGGCTCCGTGCCGGCACTCTACGACACTATCGCCATCCGCAACTTCGAGCACCAGAAGGTGATCTTGCCTCTGACGCTTGCCCTTCACGCCGGTTTCCAGGATGTGTTCAGCGTTCGCAGTCTCCACTTCGAGCCGCCGGGCAGTGTGCAGCCTCCTCGCGTAGGGGGATCATGTCTAGACCTTGAGTACCTGGGTCAGGACGGGATCACGCGCAGAGTGGCGGTCGTCTTCTCTGAGCCCCCCAAGCGTTGGGACCGGACGACGGCCTACTTCTCCATAGAGCTGGATCCCCGCGAGCGGCGGGACATCTGCCTGGCCGTCACCCTCTCTGAGGTGAAAGAACCCGGCGATGCGCCTGAGCCGAGACGGCCGGTGGCCACTCACGACCCGCTCGTGATCCGGCACGCAAAGAACGAGGATGCGTGGCGGGGTGAGCAGACCAAGGTACGGAGCAGCAGTCCTTTGCTCGACGCCATCCTGGACCGATCCTTCCGCGACCTCTACCTCCTGCGCAGCGTCTTGGACGGCCGGCACTACCTGTCTGCTGGAGTGCCCTGGTTCGCGACGCTCTTCGGCCGGGACAGCATCATAGGCGCTCTGCAGATGTTGGCGTTCGACGCCGATATGGCGCGGCAAACACTGCGTGTCCTCTCTTCGCTGCAGGGGCGTGCGTATGACTCCTGGCGTGAGGAGCAGCCCGGCAAGATCCTGCACGAGCTTCGCGTCGGTGAGCTTGCGCATACGGGCAAGGTGCCCCACAGTCCCTACTACGGCAGCATCGACGCAACACCGCTCTTCCTGGTACTAGCTGCCGAGTTCTTTGCCTGGACCGGCGACCGGGCGACTATCGAAGAATTGCGCCCGCACATCGACGCGGCGCTCGCCTGGCTGGACGACAACGTCGATGCCGGCGGCTACCTTGCGTACGCCCCCACCAGCGGGGATGGGCTGCTCAACCAGGGATGGAAGGACTCAGACATAGGGATCCCTGGCAGCGACGGCCGTCCGGCGGAGCCACCGATAGCCTTGGTGGAAGTGCAGGCCTACTCATATCTGGCCCGCGTGCTCATGGCAGACGTGTTTCGCAGCCTGGGAGAGACGGAGCGGGCCGACCGGCTGCGGCAGGGGGCGGCCGCCCTTCAGCGATGTTTCGAGCGGGACTTCTGGATGGAATCGAGAGGCTGCTACGCCCTCGCTCTACAGAGGGGCGGCAGCCAAGTAGCCGTGTGCTCCTCCAACGCAGGCCACGTGCTGTGGGCTGGCATGGCCTCCAAAGACCGGGCCCGACGGACCAGAAAACGGCTGATGCGGCCCGACATATTCAGCGGCTGGGGCGTTCGCACGCTGTCTCAGGTGGAGGCGGCCTACAGCCCCGTGGGCTACCACGTGGGTACCGTGTGGCCTCACGACAACTCGCTCGTGCTCGCCGGTTTCCGCCGTTACGGCTTTGACAAGGCGGCGCTCCGGATCTTCTCCGGGATGACGGAAGCCGCAATGCACGTCGAGCTCTACCGTTTGCCGGAGCTGTTCGCCGGATTCTCTCGCGCCGACTACGAAGTGCCGGTTCACTACCCCCTGGCAAGCAAGCCTCAGGCCTGGGCGGCGGGGGCAATCCCCTACATGCTCACGAGCCTACTCGGACTCAGGCCGGAGACCGATGCCAATCGGCTCAACATCGTCGGTCCGGTGCTTCCTGAGTCGGTGGATTGGCTCGAGCTGAACGGTTTCAGAGTCGGCCCTCATCGGGCTGACCTGCGTTTCGAACGCGCACGAGGCGGAGTGGCGGTGCAGGTCCGGCGGAAGGACCGGCCGCTGGAAATACTCGTCGAACTGTAGGTGAAAGGAGGATTGGACCTTGAAGATCGCCCAAGTAGCTCCTCTCTACGAGAGCGTCCCTCCCACGATGTATGGTGGGACCGAGCGAGTCGTCTCGTATCTGACCGAGGAACTTGCCCGCCGCGGGCACGACGTGACTCTCTATGCCAGCGGAGATTCCAAGACAGGCGCACGGCTCGTGCCCTGCTCTCCTCAAGGGCTTCGACTGGACCCGAGTGTGAAAGACCCACTTGCGTACCATGTCGCGATGATGCAGCAGGTGGCCCACGACGCCTTCGACTACGACCTCATCCACTTCCACACAGACTACCTGCACTTCCCGTTGTCGCGTCACTATGGCACCGCCCACGTGACCACGTTGCACGGGCGGCTAGACATGCCTGAACTGGTCCCGCTCTACCGGCGGTTCCGCGACGTGCCCCTGGTCTCCATCTCTCACGCCCAGCGAAGGCCCTTGCCCTGGGCCAACTGGAAAGCGACCGTCTACCATGGCCTACCCACTGACTGCGCCTCCCTGCAGGCGACCCCGGGCGACTACCTACTGTTTCTGGGCAGGCTCTCTCCAGAGAAGCGCCCGGACCGGGCCATTGAGATCGCCCGGCTCACAGGACTGCCGCTCAAGATCATGGGCAAAGTGGACGCCGCCGATCGCGCCTACTACCGATCGACCATCCGGCCCCTTCTCAAGAGCGCGGAGGTTGAGTTCGTCGGAGAGGGCGGGGATGGCGACAAGTTCCCGCTACTTGCTGGCGCGCTCGCTCTTCTCTTCCCTATCGACTGGCCCGAGCCGTTCGGACTTGTGCAGATCGAGGCGATGGCGGTAGGAACGCCTGTGATCGCTTTCCCCAACGGTTCGGTGTCGGAAGTCATCGATCACGAGATAACGGGCTTCATCGTCCACAGCGTCGAGGAAGCCGCCCGCGTGGTGCATCGAGCGGCCGGCTTGGATCGAGGTCTCATTCGGGAGACCTTCGAAGAGCGGTTCTCTGTCGAGCGCATGGTCGATGAGTATGAGGACCTCTATGAGGCGCTCCTCGCAGACCGGAGGTATCCCGCGTTCCGCGATGACGCCGTTACTTCGCGAGTGCCTCACACCCACATTGCTCAGATTAAGAGTCTTGCTCGTTCTCCGGGAAATGAGAGCAACACGGGGGCAACTAGAGTCCAGATGCCCCGTGTGTAGGCCAGGGAGCTTGATGCCGGAGTAAGGGGTTCAGAACGTGAACACCCCCATGAGCTGGTGGCTGGCGTGGTTGCTCGACTGTGCGCCGCGAGGTCCGCCTGCCAGGAATATCGCCCGATGGTCCCCGTGTGGACTCGTGCCCCCCTGTTGCCGCCCGTGCGTTGGTGCGTTGGCAGGTCGTGGGACTTGCCCCAAATGACGGCTAGTTTCGGAGCCGCTACGCAAGAGTAAAGCCCTGCGCAATTGCAGGGCTTTAGTGATGGTAGCGAGGGCCCGGTATGAGGCAAGTATGTACCTGCCAGTGTCGTTTGCGTTTGGTTCGCCGGACTGCGCGTGAGATGTTCACGAGACTCGGAGCGGAACAAAGTGGGCACAAGATCAAGGGGTTCGCGTCTTGGCGTGCCGGTGACTTTGTGAGACGCCCTACAGCGCCGGACGCCCCGGTGGGCGCGGCGGCCTAAGCAGAGAGGAGTTCCTCTCGGCGATGCGCAGGAGCGCATCTACTACCTGGGGGTCAAATTGCCACCCTCGCTCTCGCTCCATCTCCGCCAGGGCATCCGCAAGTGACCAGGCGTCTTTGTATGGGCGATCATGGGTGAGCGCGTCAAAGGTGTCTGCCACGGCCACGATGCGGGCCGGTAGAGGGATCTGCTCTTCCTCCAAACCCTGGGG
>Ga0209613_1002090_pt1 | contig 15573 bp, 16 predicted proteins | sample BioC13SIPDNA_2_FD_185747 | JGI IMG/M metagenome (GOLD analysis project Ga0209613, IMG submission 185747) | Anaerobic biogas reactor microbial communites from Washington, USA - Biogas_R2_A C13 SIP DNA (SPAdes) (version 2) | ecosystem: Engineered > Bioreactor > Anaerobic > Unclassified | place... | reverse complement strand
GTCGAAGGCAGAGCCAGTGGTGCGACTCGCCCCGATCGAGGATCTCGCTCGAGGTGAGCAGTGAGCGCCCCCTCCACTCGGCCGACAGCGTTCCGTGCGTTCACGACCGTCGAGTTCTGGAGCGGCCCATGCGGCCCGGCCCCACCCTTGCGGTGAGGGAGCAACGGGACCGAGCCACCGCATACCCCTTGCCGGCCGGCTCAGAGCGTCGGCGGCGTCGGAGGGGGCGGGATGGTCGGCCCAGGTAGCGGGTGACCTTGAGTGGACTCATACCACTCCGCATAGGCCGCCACGGCTGTCGGCAAGGTGGGGAAGATCCGGTCCGCGCCGACCCGGTCGATGAAGCCGGCCGCCTCGAGCGGCATCCTCAGATCCTGCTTGACGCGGGCGAGGGCGAGCTCGATTCCCATGTCTTCCAGCGTTTCTCGCAGAGCGTTGAGCGCATCGATCGCCGTGAGGTCGACCTCGACCATGGCCTCGACGTTGAGCAGGAGCCAGTAGACCGGGCCCTCACGCCGCGCCAGGTGGACGCTGTCGAGCGCCTTGGTGAGGAAGGCGGCAGAGTTGGCGAAGAACAGGGGCGCGTCCCACCGGTAGACGACCAGTCCGGGCACCTGCACGGCGTCGGGGTGGTCGTCGATGTCGTGCATTCCGGCGACCCCTGGCACATAGCCGAGGACCCCATCGTGCGCGTTGACGATCCGGCGGAGCAGGTCGAGCACCGACATCGCGATCGCCGCGCCGATCCCGCCGAGGACTCCCAGGGTCAGCACCGCCACGCTGGTCGCGATCGCCAGCAGCAGCTCGCTGCCACGGAACGCCGCGAACCTGCGGAACTCGCCGATGTCGACGAGCCGGAGCGCCGCGTACACGACGATTCCGCCGAGGGCCGCGAGGGGGAAGGTGGCGAGCACCGGGCCCAGCCACAGGAGGGTCGCCACGACGAGGAGCGCCGTGACGAGCGAGTGCAGCTGGGTCCGGGCACCCATGGAGTCGGCGAGCGCGGTGCGGCTGCCGCTCGAGCTGATGGGAAAGCCCTGGAAGAGGCCCACCGCGACGTTCGCGGTTCCGAGGGCCAGCAGCTCCTGGTTGGCGTCGGTGCGCTGCTTGTGCCGGAGGGCGAAGGCGCGGCCCTCGAGGACGTTGTCGGAGTATGCGACGATCGCCACCCCGACAGCGGCCGGCACCAAGCGCCACACGTTGATCGACGTGACCTGCGGGACCTCGAGGGAGGGCAGGCCCTGTGGGATCGCGCCGACGACGTGGATCCCTTCCTCGGTCAGCCCGAAGAGCTGGACGACCGCGGCCGCGGCGAGCATGACGAAGAGCGGTCCGGGCCAGCGCGGGGCGAAGCGGTGCAGGACGAGCAGCAGCGCCAGCGTCACGAGCGCCACGGTCAGAGTCGGTATGTGGGTGTCACCCAGCTGCGTCATCGCGTCCCAGAGCTCGCCCAGCGTGCTGCCCTCGACCTGGATGCCCATGATGTTGTCGAGCTGGCTGACGATCATGAGGACCGCGATGCCGGCCATGTATCCGACGAGCACGGGCTTGGAGAGCAGCTCGGCGAGGAACCCCAGCCGCAGCAGCCAGCCCAGGATGCAGACCAGCCCCACAGCGATGGCGAGTAGTGCGGCGACGTCGGTGCGGCTGAGCGCACCTGCTCCCGCCGCGAGGATTGCTCCGACTCCGGCCGCGGTCATCAGTGCGGTCGTGGACTCCGGGCCGACGGAGAGCTGACGCGAGGTGCCGAGCACCACATACACGAGGAGCGCGGGGATGACCGCCCAGAGCCCAGTGACCGGGGGCAGCCCGGCGACCTCCGCATACGCGAGGACCTGCGGGACGAGGTAGGCCGCCACGGTGATGCCGGCAACGACATCCCCACGCAGCCAACCGCGTTCGTAGGACCGGAGGACGCCGATCCCCGGCAGGAGCCGCGTCAACGACCGGGTCCGGCCACCACCGGCGGTGTCAGGGGGCGAGGCGCCCTTGGTCATGCGAGCCTCCACAGGCTCTCCCGGTGCCGCGCATCCCATGGCGCGGCGTCGGGGCCGAGTCTAATGATCAGCGGGTGCAGCGACTGCGTACGGTGCGGACGGTTGCGTGCGGTCGGTCCCTCCCGCCGTAGACTCCGGCGCGTGAGCAACTCTCGGACCTACCCCACGATGGAGGACGTCATCGGCAACACCCCGCTGGTGCGTCTGCAGCGGCTGCCCGGGCCGGAGAACGAACGCCGCGGCAACGTCCTGCTCGCCAAGCTCGAGGGGAACAATCCGGCCGGCTCGGTGAAGGACCGGCCGGCGATCAGCATGATCCGCGGCGCCGAGGAGCGCGGCGAGATCTCCCCCGGCGACACCCTGCTGGAGGCCACGTCCGGCAACACCGGGATCGGCCTGGCGATGGCGGCGGCGATCAGCGGCTATCCGCTCGTCATCGTCATGCCCGAGGACGCCTCCACCGAGCGCATCCAGACGATGAAGGCCTATGGAGCCGAGCTGATCCTCACGCCGGCCGCGGGCGGCATGGAAGAGGCCCGCGACGTCGTGACCCGGATGGAGCAGGAGGGTCGCGGGCACGTCCTCGACCAGTTCGGCAACCCGGACAACCCGCGTGCCCACGAGGAGGGCACCGGCCCTGAGCTGTGGCGCCAGACCGACGGACGGATCACCCACTTCGTGTCCGCGATGGGCACGACCGGCACGATCACCGGGGTCTCGCGGTTCCTGAAGTCGCGCAACCCCGAGGTCGAGATCATCGGCGCACAGCCCTCCGAGGGCTCGAAGATCCCTGGGATCCGGGCCTGGCCTCCGGAGTACGTCCCGAAGATCTTCGATCCCTCAGCCGTGGACCGGACCATCGAGGTCTCCCAGGCCGACGCCGAGGAGATGGCCCGTCGGCTCGCCCGCGAGGAAGGCATCTTCGGAGGCATCTCCGCAGCCGGCGCGTGCTGGACCGCCCTGCAGGTCGCCCAGGAGGTCGAGAACGCGACGATCGTCTTCGTGGTCTGCGACCGGGGCGACCGCTACCTCTCCAGCGGAGTGTTCCCGGTCTGACCCATCCTCGGGGCCTGGATCCGGCAGTCCGTATGCGGCGCTCGAGGGCGCAGGTCGACGTCGGCTACGGCCAGTAGTGGCTCCGGTGGCCGCCTCTGAGGCCCGGGTCAGGACCGGCGTCGTCTCGCGCGGACCTCGACGCCGACGGTGATGACGAACAGCGCCGCAAGAGCGGGGGTCATCACTCGGGGGCCGTGTTGCTGGAGAGGTAGGTGAGGGCAGCGCTGACGCGCCGGTCGAGGCCTGCGCCTTCGTCGAGGCCGAGCTTGTGGAAGATGGTGCCGACGTGCTTGCTCACGGCGGACTCGGACACGAAAAGTCGTTGAGCGATGGCCTTGTTCGTCAGGCCTTCGGCCATCGCGGCGAGGACGTCGAGCTCGCGCTCGGTCAGGTGCCGTAGCGGCGAGGTGTCCGTGCGGTGCCGGGCATGGAGAAGGACCTCGACAATGGCGGGGTCGATGACTGAACCGCCGGTGCGCACTGCTCGGATGGCGCGGACGAGCTCCTCCCGATGGCCGACCCGCTCCTTGAGCAGATAGGCCAGACCTGCGGTGCCCGATCGGAACAGCTCCTGGGCGTAGGAGGCATCGGCACGCTGGGAGAGCACGACGACGCCCACCGCGCCCGTCGTGGCGCGGATGTCGAGCGCGGCGGTGATGCCGTCGGTGGCGTGACCTGGAGGCATGCGGATGTCGGTCACGACGACCTCGGGCTTCAGGCGGGCCACCGCCTGCATGAGCTCGGGGGCGGTGGCGACTGCGGCGATCACGTCGATGTCATCGCCGTCGTCGAGAAGCCGGCGCAGTCCCTCTCGCACGACGAAGCTGTCCTCCGCGATGACCACGGTGATGGGTGCCGTCATACCGGTTCCGCGGGGATCGAGGCGGTCAGGACGGTACCGCGAGGAGTGCTGTCGATATCGAAGTGGCCGCCGAGGGACTCCACGCGGTCGTGCAGCCCGCGCAGGCCCGCTCCCGCATGGGAAGTGGCGAACCCGGGGCCGTTGTCGGTGACCTGAAGCTGTGGTCCGAGGTCGGTGGTCTCCAGGGCGACGCGGATGTGAGAGGCAGGAGCGTGCTTGAGCGCGTTCGTCACTGCCTCGCAGGCGACGAAGTACAGCGCTGCCTCGACCTGCGGCGGCCAGCGATGCGTCGAGGAGGCGTCGAGCTCGAGGTGCACGCTCTCGGGCAGCCTCGTGAACCGATCGCTCAGGGCGGCGGGGAGGCCGCGGTCGGCCAGGGCCGGCGGGCGGATCCCACTGACCAGCTCGCGGAGCCCGTGAATGGTCGCCTCGACCTCGTCCCGGACCTCGGCCAGCACGGCCGAGACGCCATCAGGGTCGCGACGTGACTGTCGTGCCGCAAGCTCGGTCAGGGTGAGGATGCCGACGAGCTGCTGCTGGACCCCGTCGTGGAGGTCGCGCTCGAGCGAGCGACGGGCCTCGTCCTCGGCCGTGACGATGCGGGCGCGGGACTCGGACAGCTCCTGCTGCAGACGACGGGTCTGAGCGGAGAGGTCGACCAGCAGCAGAAGCGGGAAGGCTGCGAGTGCTGCTAGGAACAGCGGCTGCGGCACCAGGTGCGGCAGTGCGGTCGACGAGCCGAGGACGACAAGGACAAGGAGGACGGCCAGGGCGCCGATGCCGAGCAGCAGGCGCCCCAGGACCGCGCGGTGCTCCGTCTCGCGCCACCACCGGTGGGCGAGGATCGCGACGCCGACGAGGAACAGGAGCGGCTCGGCATCGACGAGGGCGTCTCCGACCGCACCGAGTGAGGAGAGCGCTGTCACGGCGTGGGGGTTCGGCACCGCGAGCGATGGCTCACTGCCCACGTCCACCGTGGCGGAGCCGAGCATACGCAGCACCGTCGCGACCACGGTCAGTCCTGAGGCACCGACGACCAGCCACCCGTGCCACCGCCGCACGAACATGCCGGTCGGCATCAGCAGAAGCAGCGCGATGACCGCAACCGTCTTGGCCATGAACACCCCGTCAGCGACCGCATTGAGCCATGCGTCGCCGCTGCCGTTCTCGATGCGGCCCACCGCCGCCGCCTCGAGTACCCAGGCCGCGAAGATCAGCGCTCCCGCCACACACAGTGCCCGTGCCGCCCCATGGCGGGGCGTCAACGCGACCGCCGCAAGCCCGCTGGCGAGCCAGGCCACCAAGGGGACCAGGACGTACGGGTCACTGGACACGACCCGATTATGTCCCTGCCGAAGGGCGGTTCGCCTGTAGTGCACACCACCTCCCACCTACACCAACGACCACCCCCTTCGGCAGCCGAGGGCAGGCGCCAAGGATCCGCTGAGGTTCACGGTGGTGGTGTCACTTCTCGCGTCACTCTGGAGGAACAATGCACCGTCACATCACTACGGCAGCGTTCTCGCTCGCCGCCCTGTCCTGGACGCTCGGCCAGGGCCTGCTGCCCGACCTGGGCACCGGGACCAGCGACCGCTACGACGCGGTCTCGGCGAACCCGGCCCTCGAGTCTCTCTCGGCCGGGCTGCTTGTCCTCGCCGGAGCCTTCCTGGTCCTGGGGTCGCTCGCCGCGATCTACCGCCTTGCCACAGTGGTCGCGTCCAGGGGCCGCTCACTGATGCTCGCAGGGTCCGCACTGACCGGTCTCGGAGGCCTCTGGCTCGTCGGCGGACGCGGAGCGTTCAACCTGATGTTCGTCCGCATCGTCGAGACCGGGAGCCTTCGGACTCGTCCTCGCCGGCCGCGCCATCGACTCAGCTCACAGGCAGACAACGCGCACGGCACCCGCTGACTACGACCTGGCGGAGGTCCCCACCGCCTCATGAGCGACTGCCAGGACAGGAAAGGCAGGTGACGGGATACTCGCCAATCGTCGCCCGAACGGCTGAGATTCACGGCGGCTCCGGTCCGCTCTCACCTGCGCCGATGCATACGGCTGGATGTCGCCCTCGTTGTGGTTGTTCACGGGTAGGGCGGGAGTGATTGGATGAGCGCATGACGGAAACGACGGCGCCGCGCGAAGTCGGTGTCACGGAGCTGGTCCTGCGCGATGCGCATCAGAGCCTCATGGCGACCCGGATGGCGCTCGAGGACATGGTCGACGCCTGCACCGACATCGACGCGGCCGGCTACTGGTCCGTCGAGTGCTGGGGCGGGGCGACGTACGACGCCTGTATCCGCTTCCTCAACGAGGACCCGTGGGAGCGGCTGCGCACGTTCCGGGAGCTCATGCCGAACAGCCGCCTCCAGATGCTCCTTCGCGGACAGAACCTCCTCGGCTACCGCCACTACGAGGACGGTGTCGTCAACCGCTTCGTCGAGAAGTCGGCCGAGAACGGCATGGACGTCTACCGCGTCTTCGACGCCCTCAACGACGTGCGCAACGTCAAGGAGGCGATCGCCGCGGTTCGCCGCGTCGACAAGCACGCCCAGGGGACCATCTGCTACACCGAGAGCCCGCTGCACACCGTCGAGGGCTACGTCGAGCTGGCGCGTGACCTCATGGAGCTCGGCTGTGACTCGTTGTGCATCAAGGACATGGCGGCCCTGCTCAAGCCGCAACCCGCATACGACATCGTCAAGGCCATCAAGGACGACCTCGGCGAAGACGTGCGCATCCACGTGCACTGCCACGCGACGACCGGTGTCACGCTCGTCAGCCTCATGAAGGCGATCGAGGCGGGTGCCGACGTCGTCGACACCTCGATCTCGTCGATCTCGCTCGGGCCGGGCCACAACCCGACCGAGTCGCTCGTCGAGATGCTCCGCGGGACGCCGTACACGACGAACCTCGACGACAGCCGGCTGCTGAAGATCAAGGACCACTTCGCGCAGGTCCGTCCCAGGTACAGCCAGTTCATGTCGGCCATCACTGGTGTGGAAACGGAGATCTTCAAGAGCCAGATCCCCGGCGGCATGATCTCCAACATGGAGAGCCAGCTGCGCCAGCAGGGCGCGGGTGACCGGCTCCGTGAGGTGCTCCTCGAGGTGCCGCGGGTGCGCGAGGTGGCCGGGTTCCCCCCTCTCGTCACGCCGTCGAGCCAGATCGTCGGCACCCAGGCCGTGTTCAACGTGCTCATGGGTCCGTACAAGACCCTCACCGCGGAGTTCGCCGACCTCATGCTCGGCTACTACGGCGAGACGATCGGTGAGCGTGACCCCGAGATCGTCGAGGCCGCGCGGGTCCAGTCGGGCAAGGAGCCGATCGACGTCCGCCCGGCCGACCTCATCCCACCGGAGTGGGACCGGCTCTCCATCGAGGCCAGCGCGCTCGAGGGCTTCGACGGCACGGACGAGGACGTCCTGACGTATGCGATGTTCCCGGGCGTTGCTCCCGGCTTCTTCGTCGAGCGACCGCAGGGGCCGAAGAACGTCGGTAAGGACCCCGCTGAGCTGGCGACCGACGAGCTGTCCAAGCAGTCGGGCGGTCCGGTCAAGGGTCCCATCAACTACTCCGTGACGATGAACGGCAAGTCGCACTCCGTCACTGTCGAGAGAGCCTGAGGTCAGACGTGAGCAAGATGAACCACCAGGCCTCGATGGAGCAGCGCATCGCCGACCTGCGCGCCCGCAAGCGGGAGATCGAGAAGGGCGGTGGCGAGGACCGCATACAGAAACAGCATGCGGCCGGGAAGCTGACCGCCCGCGAGCGGATAGCCGCTCTCCTTGACCCGGGAACCTTCCAGGAGACGGGCATGTTCGCCCGCCACCAGTCGAGCTACTTCGGGCTCGACAAGGCCGACTTCCCCGCTGACGGGGTCGTGACCGGCGAGGGCGCGGTCCTCGGACGTCCGGTCCACGTCGCGAGTCAGGACTTCACCGTCGCCGGGGGCAGCGCGGGTGAGGTCCACTCCAACAAGGTCGCCGCAACTCTGCGAGCGAGCCTCGCGACGGGGACGCCGTTCGTCTTCATCAACGACTCCGGCGGTGCGCGTGTCCAGGAGGGCATCGGCTCGCTCGCCGGTTACGGCCGGGTGTTCTACAACAACGTCCTGCTGTCGGGCGTGGTCCCGCAGATCTCGATCATCGCGGGACCGTGCGCCGGTGGCGCTGCTTACTCCCCCGCGCTGACCGACTTCATCATCCAGACCCGCCAGGCCCACATGTTCATCACGGGGCCGAACGTCATCGCCCAGGTGACCGGCGAGCAGGTGACGGCCGATGAGCTCGGCGGCGCGGACGCCCACATGGCGCTCTCGGGCGTCACCCACTTCATCGCCGACGACGACGAGCAGGCGGTGCTCATCGCGAAGAAGCTGCTGAGCTTCCTCCCGCAGAACAACTCCGAGGACCCGCCGATCGTCGACCCCGATCACGTCGTCGAGGCCGACCCCGAACTGCCCGGGATCCTGCCGGTCTCGGACAAGAAGGGCTACGACGTCCGCGAGATCATCGTCCGGCTCGTCGACCGCGGCGACTTCCTCGAGGTCCAGGCGGGCTACGCGGCCAACATCGTCGTCGGCTTCGGCCGGATCCTCGGCCGGACCGTGGGCATCGTGGCCAACCAGCCGAAGGTGCTCTCCGGGGTGCTCGACATCAACGCCTCCGACAAGGCCTCGGCATTCGTGCGCTTCTGCAACGCGTTCAACATCCCCCTGCTCACCCTCGTCGACGTCCCCGGCTTCCTGCCCGGCGTCGCCCAGGAGCACGACGGGATCATCCGGCACGGCGCCAAGCTGCTGTATGCCTACTCCGCGGCCTCGGTCCCGAAGATCACCGTCGTGCTGCGCAAGGCGTACGGCGGCGCCTACGTCGCGATGTGCTCCAAGGACCTCGGTGCCGACAAGGTCTTCGCCTGGCCCACCGCCGAGATCGCGGTCATGGGGGCCGAGGGGGCCGCCGAGATCGTGTTCCGGCGGGAGATCGCCGAGGCCGAGGACCCGGCGGCGCGCCGAGCGGAGCTCGTGGAGGAGTACCGCTCGACCTTCTCGACTCCGTATGTGGCAGCCTCGCGCGGTCTCGTCGACGACATCATCGAGCCGGCGCGGACCCGTGAGTACGTGTCGAGGTCGCTGGAGATCCTCATCAGCAAGCGCACGATCCGGCCAGCTAAGAAGCACGGGCTGGGTCCGACATGAGCGGCTCCATCGGCTCGGACGGCAGCGTCGCGGCCGGCGGCTCGTCGGACGGGGCCCAGTCGATCACGGAGCTGGTCGAGGCGGTCCGCTCGTTGTCGGAGCGGGTGGCCCAGCTCGAGGCCGAGCTGGCCCAGCGGCGCGCGCAGAACCCCGGCGTGCCGGAGGACGTGGCCATCGCCATCTCTGCGGCGGTCGCGGCGTTCCTCGGCCACCGCGCCAAGATCAAGCAGATGCACTACCGCACTGGTCAGGCCTACGCCCAGCAGGGCCGGGTCGTCGTCCAGGCGCACCTGAACACCCAGCGACCGAGGTAGAGGACATGCAGCTCAAGGTGACGGTCAACGGCGTGGCCTACGACGTCGAGGTCGAGGTCGAGGAGGAGCCGCATCCCACGATTGGCGCGATCTTCATGAGCGGCGGCACCTTCTCGCCGACGCCCCAGAAGCCCGCCGCAGGTGGGCCTGCTGGAGACAACGCGGTCACAGCACCGCTCGCGGGGACGGTCACACGCGTCCTCGTCGAGGAGGGTCAGGCCATCGAGGCTGGCGACGTCGTCGTCGTGCTCGAGGCCATGAAGATGGAGACCGAGATCAGCGCACCCCAGGCAGGGACCGTCGACGCCGTCCACGTCTCCCCCGGCACCGCCGTCACCTCCGGACAGGTCCTGCTCGAGATCAGCTGAGCCGAGTACTTCACGCTGCTCGTCGACGCCGGCGACACCCCCGAGCAGGACGCCGAGCGCGTCGCGGACACCTGGACCCACGCTATTGACCCTCAGCAGTTGAACGAGGCACTGAGCCCCGTCCGGGCCACCCTTGGCAGGTTGACTCCGCAGCGGGACGATGTCGCCATGACTCCCGATGATGGCCGTCGCGGTGACACCGATGCACCTGGCACCGCCACCGAAGCCGAACTCCCTGGCCGCGATGCGCGGGCCCTGCGTGAGGACCTCACGAAGGAGTACTTCGCGCTCGTCGATATCGTCGGGGGCTTCGACGGCCGGGTCATGACGGTCAAGGGATGGTCGGTCACCTTGTCCCTGGCCGGCCTCGGGTTGGGCTTCCAGCAGGGGCACTTCGCGCTGTTCGCCCTCGCCGGCGCCACCGCCTTGGCGTTCTGGTTCATCGAAGGGCAGATCAAGACCCAGCAGTGGCGCTACTACTCGCGGATGCGTGACATCGAGATCGCGCACTACCACTTGAACCGCATCACCCTCCCCGAGCTCGGCGAGGCCTCCGCCCTGCGCATCGACCAGCAGTGGAGCTACCAGGGAGACATGCCCGACTGGCGCAACGATCAGCCGTGGCGGCGCACTCCCGACGAGATCCGAGCGTTCCTCTTCAAGCCCTACCGCACCGTCCATGTGCTCTTGCCTCACGCTGTCGCAGTCGTCATCGGCTTCGCGCTCTTCGTCGCAGCATGGGCGGACGCTCCGGGACTGGCTGAGCTCACCCCATAGCAAGGGAGTCGAACGGCAACGGTCTCGTTCGCCTTGGCACGACACGGGGACGCTCGCCTCGGGTGTGACTGGCTCGTCGGCGACTCCACGGGATGCCCTCGCTGACCAGTTCGGCCGGCGTTGTCCTCACCTCGCCATCTGCCCGCCCGATCATGAGGTGCGGCGCCCTGCGCCACATCGGACTCCTCTCGACCTGCACGCACCGTCGGATACCGCTACGTTGCCTCCATGGAGATCACCTCGCGGACAATGTGGTCCGCACTCGCCTCTGCTGCCTTGGTCCTTCCCGCCATCACTGCCGCCCCCGCATCGGCCGCCCCGAAGGCGCCCGTGGTCTTCGACGCCTTGGGCGACTCCTATGGGAGTGGATACGGAGTGCCGCCGTACTCCCAGGAGTGCGGCCGGTCCGCGGCTGCCTATGCCGTCCAGATCGACGGCCGCATGCGCATACAGCTCGACGACTTCGCCGCATGCGCCGGCGCCACCACCAACTCACTTGAGGCCGGCCAGCTGTGGGCACTGGACGAGGACACCGACCTGGTGACCGTCTCCATCGGAGGCAACGACATCGGTTGGGGAACTGTCGTAGCCGCCTGTGTCGCAGGAAGTGACCTCCAGTGCGCCGGCGCAATCGCGGCCACCACCGCCACCATCACGGACACCCTCCCCGGGCTGCTGCGGGACACCTACTCCCAGATCGAGGGCGCCGCTCCCAACGCGCACGTGGTGGTCACCGGCTACCCGCGACTGTTCTCACCCGAGTACGGCTCCTACTTCAACGCCTCTCCGTCTGAGCAGCAAGCAATGAACGACGGCGCCGACCTACTCAACGCCGTGATCGCCGGTGTGGCAGCCGAGTACGGCTTCCAGGTCGTCGACGTGACCAAGCGATTCATTGATCACGGCGTCAACGCCCCCGATCCGTGGATCCTCGGTCTCACCGATCCCGGTCTGTTCCACCCGAATCTCTCCGGCTACGAGGCCTACGCCGCGGCGGTCACGGCAGCGATCAACCCTAATAGCCTCCGCTAGCACAGACGCTCCTTGCTCCGGCCGACCCCCGTCCGAACCGCCCTAGCGGACGGGGTAACGCAGGAGATGTCGGCGCCAGCTCAGGCGCAGAATGATTACCGCAGCCGAAGTCAGGGTGTCTTAGTGCAGGGCTGTGGCGAGGTTGCCCAGGACGAACTGCCAGCCCAGACGGTAGTTGGCAATCGCACCCTTTGAGGTGCGGTGATGCACGGTGACCGTGGTGCCGTTGCCGGTCTCGGTCAGCGTGACCCGGACCAGGTCCTCGACGTCCTCTCCGTCCCAGCGCCACGTGAGCTCGAGGGAGTGCGGCTCGTCCAGCCACAGCACCTCGCCTTCGACGCCGGTCCCGGCTTGCTCGCTGCGCGCCGACCAGCGCCCGCCGGGCTTGGCTTCCATCGTGTATGCGGTGTCGGGCCACTGCGGCCACCACCAGTTCGCGAGGCCGGCAGCAGTGGTCCATGCCGCCCACACGTCGGCGACGGGACTGCTGCACGAGAAGGTGACAACCGAGTCTGTGGTGCCGTGCGGTGCCGCGGGAGAGGATGTGCACCATGCCCAAGCCATACCCCCAGGAGTTCCGCGACGACGTCGTGGCTGTCGCCCGGCAGCGTGAGGACGGGGTCACCCTGACGCAGGACCATCCTGTCGGTCGAGCGCGAGCACGACGGCTTCCAGGAGTGGTGGCAGCCCTACACCGGCGGCGTCGGTCCGGCGGGGGCGTATGTCAGGACGCTCTCACCCGAGCACAGGGATGAGCTTCGCGACCGATGCCGGGCGATGCTGCCCGATGGCCCGTTCGTTCTCATCTCGCGCGCGTGGGCGGTCCGCGGACGCGCCTGAGCGAGTACCAAGACCACGCCCGTCATCCGGCGGTGCGCAGCACCCCGCTCGCCCGTCGATGAGCGCGGTTGGTTGACCTGGCATGACGATTGGCAACGGCGGTCTACCGGATCATGCGGATCTCGACCAGCCCGTCGAGATCCGGATCAGTCTGTTCAGTCCCGTCGTCGATGAAACGGTTCTTCTCGTAGAACCGGTGCGCCCGCGAGTTGTCTTTGGCCACCCACAGCTGAGCAGGTCGCCCACCGAGGGCGTCGTCAAGGAGGGCTTGTCCGACACCTTGTCCGTAGCAGAAAGACAAGACGTACAGCGCGAAGAGCTGCTCATCGCGCACGGGCGGGTGTCCCTGGTGCTCGATCGCTGGACCGTGCACGACAAAGCCGACAATCTCATCTCCCTGCCTGGCGACGCGGACCCGCTGCCTAGCGTCGTCCTCCGAGAGTCGACCCGCCCACATCTGCCGCCGGGCCTGGCGGGCGCTGTCGTCGTAGAAGCGCTCCGGAAGGAGTGCTCCATAGGCTTCTCGCCAGGCTCGAACGTGGACCGAGGCGAGCTCCTCCGCGTCATCCGGGCTCGGTACGGCCAAGCGGACGTCCACAGATGCCACGCTTCATGCTCCCACGCCCGCGACGCCGCGCAACATGGCCAGCAGGAAGCCCCGAATACATCCGGCGCCCAGCCTCAGCCTCCCGACCTGACTCGGCCACCACCGCCATAACCACGGTCAGCTCCCGGCGGAAGGACTCAGGTGATTGCGGCTGAAGAGATGCATGGTCTGCGTCTCGGCATGGGCCCTGGGCCCTGGGCCCTGGGGAGCGTTACGGTTGAGCATGGCCAGGGGGTCGTTCCTGTCCGATCTGCGCAGGTGGGCAGGCGTGAACGGCGGGTACGGGCTGGAAGCTCCTACCCACCTGCTGCGCGCCCTGTACATCCGTGACCACTGCGCCATCCAGGTGCCGGGCGTACCCGCCGCGATCGGGGTCAGCCCGTGCGATCCGCATCCTGATGTGACCGGGGAGTGGATGGCCTGGTGGTCATGGCTGATCGGCCTCGATGTCCTGGACCTGGCCCTGCACGATGCCCCGGGAAGGCCCGCAGTGGGATCGAAATGCCCGCCGCGCTTCTTCGACCTGCTCGAGGCCAATGCCATAGACGTCGCGGCGTGGACCACCACGTGGCGCACCCAGTTCCGGGAGCAGATCCTTCCGCAAGGCACCGCCGTCGAGCGGCAGCTCGCGCTCGATCCGCGCCGTCCGCGGGGTGGGCTGCTGACCGTGCGCGTCCTCCCGCTTCAAGAGGCGTGGCTGAGCTGGGTCGACTCCTCCATGCTCCTGGTCTCTCAAGAACTCCGCACGGATCCGTCCGCCTACGCCGATCAGGCCACCGCAACTATGCCGATCAATCGTTGAAGACGCCGCAGGCCGCAGCGCCCATCGTCGACAGTCCTCCGCGACCCAACGAACCCGCTCACAGCGCAAGGCTGCGGATCACGCCCACCAAGAACATGCGCCGCCCAGCTCCCGGCGGTGTGACGCAGGATCGCCTCCGCTCATGCCGGGAGTGGGCAGGTTGCAGCCGGAACCCACTGGATGGAGGATCCTGATCGATGGGTGGTCCGAGTGGGGTCACCGACCGGCTCGTGCAGAATGAGGCCGGCTGGGCTTGCGGATCTGCTCGCTCGGGCCGAGACCGAGTGCTCGGGCTCATTGGGTGGCGGACTGAGCCGCTTCGATGTCCTGCACGAGGCGGGGTGTGCGCCATTGCCTGACCCGTGACAGCCACGTGGAAGGTGGATAGGCCAACCGAACAACGAAGTAGTTGACATACTCGACCAGCCCGAAGCCCCAGACGCCAAGCAGGGCGACTCCAATGGCGGGGTTGTCCGGCCACGTGATGATCAGCCCCACGAGAGCCGCGAGGAGCAGCACGGGGTTGAGACCCCGCAGCGCCTTGTAGGTCGCGACGAGCCTGGGCGGCATGCGTGATCGCTCCACCCAGCTTCTGGCGCAGAGCCAGTAGACGCCCGCCTGAAGCAGGATCACGACCAGTGGTCCCAGAGCGAACCACAACGCAAGGGCCGAGCCCGCTGCGCCAAGCAAAGGGGCAATCTGCACGACTCCGATTCCCAAGAACACCCCTGCCGCCACCAGTTCCCCACTACCCAGGCTCAGGTACTTGCGGCGCAGACGCTGCCGAACATCCCCTCCCACAATCACGAGCCTAGACCCGATGCTCGGCCCCTCATCTCCGGAGACATGGCGCCGCTTTCGCTTCCGGGACCCTCGGCTCCCCGCTCAGAGACTGGACTCGCATGCACCTACGCGCGCCACTCAACGCGCCCGCGCCCGCGCCGCCCGGCTCCAGGCTCCCGGCTCCCGGCTCCCGGCGAAGTGCAGCACGCTCGACGCTCAGTGTTGTTGCGCGGCCCAGATCATGACGCCGTCGGGTTCGCGTCCCAGGACGTCTCGGAAGCCTTCACTCTCGTAGAGGCGCTTGGCGAAGTTTCCTGCCTCCACGGACAGGCTCAAGTGGGAGATGCCGCGGCTCCGTGCTTCGCTCTTGACGCGGCGCAGGAGAAGCCGCCCCAGGCCATGACCTCTTTGCCTGGCGTCGATCCACAGGCTCACTTCGGGGGTACGGACGTTCACGAAGCCGTAGCCAGGGTCCTCGGCTGGCAAGAAGATCGCCCAAGCGGCGCCGACCGGCCGACCGTTCTTCTCAGCGGCGAACCCGAAGTCCCCCCTCTCTAGATCCAGGTGCGTGTAGTGGGCGAACTCCGCACGCTCGACGACATCGCTCAGGCTGAAGCGCTCGTGATTCCAGTTGACGTTGCCCAGCGTCGCGATCCGCAAGAGCGGGGCATCGGCCGGAGTCAGGTGCCTGATTGCGGGATCGGTCACCCGCGGTAGCGTAGCCAGTCGCCGCCACGGCTGCGCCGCCCGTCACGTCGCATGGTTGGCCAATCGACAACCTCGGCGACGTGCCAAGCCGCTACGGGGCGATTCCCGGCGGTGTGCAGCAGGTTCAGTAGATGCCGGATCGGTGGCCGAGCGTGATGGCCACGATGACGAGGAGCTCGTCGCGGATCTCGACCAGGACGCGGTAGTCACCGATGCGATACCGCCAGTAGCC
>Ga0209613_1001979_pt1 | contig 16241 bp, 18 predicted proteins | sample BioC13SIPDNA_2_FD_185747 | JGI IMG/M metagenome (GOLD analysis project Ga0209613, IMG submission 185747) | Anaerobic biogas reactor microbial communites from Washington, USA - Biogas_R2_A C13 SIP DNA (SPAdes) (version 2) | ecosystem: Engineered > Bioreactor > Anaerobic > Unclassified | place... | reverse complement strand
AGAAAAAGATAGAAAAGACGTAGATACAGAATATTCAAGAACTGAAATAATGGGCGGAGAAGTAAAGCGCAAACGAAAAAAAATAGTTAGAACTAAGAAATATCCGAAAACAATACTGACATTCTCAAATGCCAGTCAAAAGGGTAAAGTGCATCCGACCCAAAAACCAGTAGCACTCATGGAATACCTAATCAAAACCTACACAAACGAAGGTGAAACAGTCTTGGATAATTGTATGGGTTCAGGAACTACCGGCGTTGCTTGTGTGAACCTAAACCGAAACTTCATCGGCATAGAACTTGACGACAAATACTTTGAGATTGCAAAACGGCGGATAAACGGAGCGCGAAATACACCCGAACAAGTAACTCAGACAATCCTGCGTCAGGATACATAATCTTCGCAATAGACGGCGACACAATGGACGGGCTGGACACAGACGATGCCTTCGCACGGTGGAGCCGCTTATTGGAGACAATGATGGCGACGGAGGACCTGGAACCACGCACCTTCATGAACACAGAGACCGGCGAGGTCCGCGCCGAGTGGGTCCGGAAACGGACAGAGGAGGAGCAGGAATAGGCGAAAACCGGCGAAAAACCGCCCAAAACGCTGAAAGTCGGCGCAAATGTGCACAAATGGGCACAAATGAGCAGGTCGAACCGTGCTAGCGTATAGGGTGAAAAGGTGCCTGGAAGGCACCGGGGAAACTTTGACCACAAGGGGGCGGCAGAAATGTCGCCTTTTTGTTTGCACGGAAGGGGGGCCGAATTGGACTTCAATATGCAGTTCGACTTCACGATGCCCTCCTTCAAGGAAGCGGCCAAGCAAAAACGCATCGAGTCGGCCCGGCTGGTCTTTGGGATGAACGGTGCAGAGGAGACATGGGAGTCCATCAACTACCACCGAAACAAGATAGAAATGTGGCAACGCATAGAGGCAGATATCCGCAAGCGGTTACGCCGATAACCTACAGCTAGAAGGGAGGGCTTTCCATGCGACCAGGGCAAGAAAACCTTATCCCGTTTGATGAACGAACAGAGGAAGAACAGAGGGAATTGCGCAGGAAGGGCGGCAAGGCCTCCGGACGGGCCCGGCGCAAGAAGGCCAACTTCAAGAAAGCCGCAGAAACGATCCTCCAGCTGGAGCTTCCGCAGGACAATGAGATCCGGGACATCCTGGAGGAACACGGGATAGAACCGACCTACGAGAACGCACTCATATTCTCATGCACCTTCAAGTCAGTTGTCCGGGGCGATATCAACGCCATGATGTCACTGCTCAAGGTCACGGGCCAGGCAGAGACCGAGGGCGACAAAGCAGAGCAGTCTGCACGCATCGAGAAACTGAAAGCTGACACCGAGAAGGTCAAGACCGAGATCAAGCTGGCAACGCAAACAGACGAGGATGTGAACGAGCCAGTGAAGGGCTTCATGGAGTCTTTGTCCACCTCCATCAACACCGAGGGCATTTACGATGATCCGGCGACCGAGTAGACGCAAGCGGGCCGCCAGGGAGACCTTCCGCTTCCAGCAGTTCTCAAAAAAACAGCTGCAACTCATCAACTGGTGGCGGGACACATCGCCCTACCGTGACATGGACACTATTATCGCTGACGGGGCGATACGGTCCGGCAAGACCATCGCCATGATCGTGGGCTTCCTCTGGTGGTCGCTGGACACCTTCCAAGGCGAGTCCTTCATTATCGCGGGCAAAAGCATGGGGGCATTGAAACGGAACGTGATCCGGCCCATGCTCCAGATCCTCCGGGCCTGGGGGCTGGACTACGACTACAACAGGTCTGATAACGTCATCACCATCGGCACCAATGACTACTACCTGTTCGGGGCTGTCAATGAAGCCAGCCAGGACGTGCTCCAGGGCATGACAGCGGCAGGGGCGTATGCGGATGAGGTCGCACTGTTCCCGAAGTCCTTTGTCTACCAGATGATGGCCCGGTGTTCGGTTCCCGGTAGGCGGCACTGGATGAACTGCAACCCGGAAGGGCCAAGTCACTGGTTCTTGAAGGAGTTTATCCAGGAGGCAGAGGGTAAACGCATCTATCACCTGCGCTTCACCTTGGACGATAACCTGACCCTGGACCCGGCTGTCCGGGAGGGGTATCACCGGCAGTGGTCCGGCGTGTTCTATCTCCGCAACATCCTGGGCGAGTGGGCGGCGGCAGAGGGCGCTATCTACATGGACCTGGTCGAGAAGCCAGAACGGTACCTGATAGACAGCGTGCCAGACGGCCTACACTTTGGGACTATCGGCGTGGACTTTGGCGGGCGCCTGTCCGGTCACGCCTTCACCTTCACGGCCTTCTCCAAGGGCTTTCGGGAGATCGTGACCCTGGAGGACTTTTACCGGCGTGGGGTCATCACGCCTCAACAGCTGGAGGGAGACTTCATCGCCTTCATCCGCCGGTGCGAGGCGCATAACATTCCCATCGCAGAGATCCGGGCAGACAGCGCCGAGCAGGTCCTGATCGCTGGCCTCCAGAAGGCCTTGATAGACGCCCGGATGCCTTACGTGGTGTCCAACGCCAAGAAGGGGCTGATCATCGACCGCATACGACTCTACGTGTCCTTACTGGCGCAGGAGCGCTGGAGGATCATGCGGCACTGCAAACACACCTTTGACGCCTTCACCACGGCGGTGTTTGATGACAAGTCCATGGAGGACAAGAGACTAGACGACGGGTCGACGGTGATGGACCCGATCGATGCACAGGAATATTCTACCGAGCCGTATATGGACGTGCTCATGTATGGAGGTTTAACAGATGGTCAAGGACTTTCTCAAACGTCAAGGCTTTCACCCAGCAGAACCGTTAGCTGAACAGCAGACGTGGCTGGCTTGGTACCAGGGCCGGGATAAGTGGCACGAGTACATGATCTGGAACGGTCGGCGCAACGTGGGCCAGGTCCGGGACGGTATGCACATGGCCAAGCAGGTCTGCCAGGACTGGGCGAGCTTGCTGTTCAACGAGCGGGTGGAGATCGTGCCCGAGGATGAAGCCTTTGCTAAAGCCCTGGCCTATGTCTTGGACCGCAACTTTTTCCGGCACCGTGCCAACCAGCTGATCGAGCTGACCTTTGCCCTGGGTACGGGCGCCTTTGTCGAGTACCTGGACTTTGACGGTGAGGTGGCCATCGACTACGTGAGGGGCGACTGCATCTATCCCCTAGCCTGGGATAACGGCGAGATCACCGAGTGCGCCTTTGCGTCGTTGAGGCAAGACGGTGACAAGCAGCGTTATTACGTCAACATCCACGCCCTGGCTGATAACGGGACCTATGTGGTCAGTAACCACCTGATCGACAAAAAGGGCGGCACGCCCGTGGACCTTCCGGACGGGGTCACGCCAGAGGTCCTGACGGGGTCTCCCCTGCCCCGCTTCCAGATCATCACGCCCAACATCGTGAACAACGTGGACCTGGACTCACCCTTTGGGATCTCGGTGTACGCCAACGCCATCTCCCGGCTGAAAAAGGTGGATCTGATCTTTGACAGCGGGAATAACGAGTTCAAGCTGGGCCGCAAGCGGATCATCGTGCCAGAGCACATGACCACACGCATGACCACCGACAACATGGAGATCCAAGTCTTTGACCCCAACGACGTGGCCTTCTATGCGCTCCCGGTCGGGGATAGCACCGACCAGAGGCCCATTGACCTGACTGGCCAGCTTCGGATCTCCGAACACTCCCAGGGCTTGCAGGACGCCCTGAACTATCTATCCGAGGGCGTGGGGCTGGGTGCGGACCGCTACGAGTACCGCCAGGGCGGGGCAAAGACGGCGACCGAGGTGGTGAGCGAGAAGTCCGACCTCTACCAGAACCTGCAGAGGCATGAACTGATCCTGGAGAAGGCCCTCCGAGACCTTTGCCGTGTGGTGGCAGAGATGACCGGCCATAACCCAGACCAGGCGATAGCGATCAGCTTTGACGACAGCATCATCAATGATCGGTCTACCGACATCGAGGAGGCCATCCGCTTGACGACCGCCGGCTTGCAGTCCAGGCAGCAGGCGATCATGGACCTGTTCGGGCTGACCGAGGAACAGGCCCAGGCCGAGCTGGCGCAGATCCTCCAGGAGGACATGGGTGGCGCCGGGGCCGAACTCCAAGAGACCTACGGGCTTGAGTAATGCTAGTAAAGCCGACGCCCAACGAGATAGCGATCCTGGCGCATGAGATAGGGCGTGTCTTTGGGACCATGGAGGACTGGCTGGTCCGGGAGATCGTTGAGCGCCTGATAGAGGGCGCCCCGGACCTGCCGGCAGAAGTCAGCGAGTGGCGGATCGAGAAGTTATTAGCGTCTGCCCAGTTCAGCAGGGAGGCCAAGGCCAAGATGCGGGAGATCCTGGAACGGATCCCGCCCCAGGTCGAGAAACAACTGTACAGCGTCATCAAGGCCACGGTCGAGACGGGCGACAGGGCGGTCCTGGAGGCGGCCTTTGAGCAGGGCATGATAGCGTCCATCCCCTCCCCTGGGTCAGCGGTCCGGACCAGCTTCTGGATAGAGAAGCTCCAAGAACAAGCGCTGCACGCCCTGAACCTGGTGAACACGTCCATGCTGACGTCTGCGCAACAAGGCTACATCGACACCCTGAACCGCGCCGCCGGCCTGGTGGCAGAGGGTGAGAGTCCACGGGCCGCCGTCCAGTACGCGACCAAGCAACTGGCAAAGGACGGTCTGACGGGGTTCGTCGACCGGGCCGGTCGCCGGTGGGAGCCGCAGTCAGCGGTCGAGATGATCATCCGGACCACCTGGAACAACGCCGCCAACCAGGCCGCTTTCACGCAACTGGAGGCCATGGGCTGTGACGTGATCCTGGTGTCCGCCCACATGGGTGCGAGGCCCAAGTGCAGTCTGGTCCAGGGCAAGCTGTTCAGCCTGTCGGGATCGACCGAGGGCGTCAGGGACAAACACGGCGCCTACCATGCTGTCGGGGACTGGACCCGGACCTCATACGGTGAGCCTGACGGGATCCTGGGCATCAACTGCCGGCATCATATCGGGGCCTTCTTTGACGGGTTATCGGTCAACGATACCGAGGAGATCGACGAGGAGGAGAACAGAGAGCGCTACAAACGAGAGCAGGAACAGAGGAAACTGGAGCGGGAACTAAGAAAGATCAAACGTGAACGGGACGTGGCTAACGCCAGCGGTGACCGGGAGGAATACCTGAAACAGTTCAGGAAAGCGCGGGCCAAGAGCCAGCAACTAAGGGACCATATCGAAGAGCACGGCTTGAGGCGGTCCAAGGTCAGGGAACGGTATATTACGCTCCGATGACAGACAACTGAATACACGTTCATGAGGGCCGTTCCGGAGGGGGCGGCCTTTTACATGCCGGGGACTAGATGTCACGGGGCTTTATGCCTTTTATTCATTCGGGTTCTCCTTCACCCCGTGCGCGGTTCGAGTCCGCGCCCCGGCACCAGTCGTAACAGCCGACTCACGGCGTTAAAAGGAGGGCAAAACCATGAACGACGAACTGAAAGACACACAGGCACAGAGCGGCGGCGAGAATTCGGCCGCTGGTCAAGAGACAGCAGGGCAGACCAAACCTGACGGCCAGGGTACAGAGCCGGAAAAGACGTTCAACCAGGCAGAAGTGAACGCCATCGTGCAGAGCCGCCTGGCAGACGAGCGCAAAAAGATGCCCAGCAAGGATGACCTGGCCGCGTTTAGAGCGTGGCAGGCCGAACAGAAAAAGGACGAGCCGGAGAGCGACGAGGCCAGAGAGGCCCTGCGCAAGCTGGCAGAAACGGAGGCCAAGCTGGAGCGGCTCCAGAACCGTGACACGGTCATTAAGTCCGGGGTCCAGCCGTCGTATGCGGATTTTGTCGCTTACGAGACGGCCAAGCTCATCGACGACGAGACCGACTTTGAAGCGGCCCTCCAAACCTACCTGGACGCTAACGCCCAATTTAAGACCGAGGCCCAGCCGCCCCCTGTTACGGCGGCGAGCGGGATGAGGCATGGGCAGGCGCCGCCCAAGACAGACGGGGTGGAGGAGGCGTTCTACGCACTCAACCCGCAACTTAAGAAACCCTAATCCTGAAAGGAGAGCATTATGTCTCTTAACCAACCATCAAACCACGATAAGCGTGATCGCTTTGCGAACATGGTCCTGGAGAAACTGCGTTACACGCTAGTCACCAAGGACCATCTTATTTTCAACAACCGCTATGAGGGCGACCCCAAGGCGGGCAACGTCAAGGTCCCTGTGCGTGACACCGAAGTGGCCGTCCGCACCTACGACCCCGACACCGGCCTCCAGGTCGCTGGCAGTGCCACGTCCTACATAGACCTGCCCATCAACAAGGACAGAGCGGTTAACGAGATCATCGACGGCTTTGACGCCGCCACTGTCCCCGACGGGATCGTCGCCGAAAGGCTGGACTCCGCTGGCTACGCTATTGCACTGGAACTTGACAGCGAGGGGCTGGGGCTCCTGGTCAATAACGGGACCCAGGCCACCGACAAGTCCGCCAGCACCAAGGCTGACATCATGACCAAGATCGTCGCCGCCAGGACCGCCCTGGGTGCCGCTAAAGTTCCGGCTGAAGGCCGTTACTTGATCGTGTCGCCCAAGATCATGGGTCTCTTGCTCCTGTCCGAGGAGTTCATCAAGGCCGGTGACCTGTCGCAGGAGTTGGTCGCTCAAGGCGTCGTTGGCCGTATCGCTGGCTTCAACGTGTTCGAGTCCAACAACATCCCGAACACCTCCACGGGCAACCTGGAAGTCGAGTTCATCGCCGGTCACCCCAACTGGTCACACCGTGTCTACGAGTGGAAGGTCACCCCTTATGTCCAGTCCTTGGACGGTGATGCCAACTACATCGGTGCGTCCGCCATCAAGGGCCGCCTGGTCTATGGCCAGAAGCTGTCCCGAGCGACAACCGTCATGGTCAAGGTCAAGGACCCCGCCTACACCCCGCCCGTTGATCGCTCCTATGTTGTGAGCGTTGACGGCGTGGATGGCAGTAGCTCGTCCAGCCTCCTGACCATCACCTTTGCCGAGGACGTGGCTAGCCCCGACCTCAAGATGACTGACATCAAGATCATCGGTAAGGGCGAAAACGACGACGTGGCCAACATCGGTGCCGCGGCGACCCTGACCAAGTCCAGCGCCAAAGTTTATACCATCGCGCTGACGCCGGCCGTCAAGTCCACCGAGATTTACGTCGACCTGATCGACAACCTCAACTACAACTTCGTGCCTCATACCCGTGAGGTCAAGGTCATCTACAAGGCGTAGGGGGTAGTTCATGTTCGAGTTCAGGCACAGGAACACAGGCGAGGTCATGCGGCTCAAGAAGGGGGACCCCCTCTTGCATGTCCTGATCGGGTCCGACTCATGGGAGGACCTGACGCCGAAACCGGAACCGGTCAAGGCCGTCGAGCCTGAACCGGCACCGAAACCGGCCCCGAAAAAGAAGGCCCCAGCCAAGAAACCGGCGCCCAAGAAGGGAGCCAAGTAATGCGTAAGTTCATGCACGTCCGGTCCAAGGAGGTCATCAGCGTCCGGGAGGGACACCCCACCCTGCGACGGCTGATCGGGTCCCTTGACTGGATCGAGATAGTCCCCGCCCTGCCCCCGGCCCCGGTCATCGAGCCAGAGCCGGAGGTGGAGGCCGAACCGAAACCGAAACGGGCCAGGAAGAAGCCCGAACCGGAACCCGAGGAATGAAGGGAGCACGCCCATGATAACTAGCTACATCACAGCGGTGGAGGCCGCCGGATATATCAAGACCTTCAGGGGTCTTGACGCATACACGGCGTTTAACACCCTGGCCGCAGACGACAAAACGGCTGCGCTCATGGGCGCCCAGCTCATCATCGACCGGCAATGGTACAAGGGCCGAAAGTCCGACCCCGACCAGGCCGAGGCTTGGCCAAGGGTCATCCAGGGCCAGGACGTCGGCGTCCCGGAAGTGGTCAAGCTGGCGCAGGCGCTCCAAGCCCTGACGCAGGCCACGGGCCAGTCCGAGGCAGAGGCCATGGCGGAGTCCTTGAAGGCGGCGGGTATCACCCGCTATCACCTGGACGACTTCGACGTGTCGTTTGACGGGTCGGAGGACGCAGAGGTTAAGAGACGCAACGGGCTGGCGCCTGACGCTTACCAGCTGCTTTTGCCGTATCTGGACCGGGGAGGTGTTGCCTATGTCATCTGACTTGGTAGCCATCGCCCTGAACCAGACGGTGCTATGGGAGAAAAACACGGGGCTTGACGGGTACGGTCAGCCGAGCTTTGCGACGGGGGTGGATATCCCCTGCCGTGTCTCGGTCCGCACCCGGCTGGTCCTTAACCCCCAGGGCGACGAGACGGTGAGCAACGCCCAGGTGACGACGCTGGCGGCGGTCGAGATCGGCGACCGGCTGACGGTGGACGGGCGCACATGGCCCGTGATCGACGTCAGGAAGCCTGCGACCTTCACGGGGCAGGTCCAGCGCCGGAAAGCGTACATCTGACATGGCCCGCTGGGTTATCAAGACCGAGGAGGACTACAAGAAGGCCAGGGCTGACATCACCCGGAAACTCCAGGGGATAGTCAAGGCCATCAAGGTAGCCACCACGGGCGAGATCATGGACATGCTTGCGGAGACGCTTGAGAAGGCTGTCTCAATGGCCCCGGTCGAGGAAGGCTCCCTGCGGGAAGCCGGCCATTGTGACGTCAACGGCGTAACGTTTGCCAGGGGCACCATCGACGGCGGTATCACCCGAAACGATGCGGCACTCCCCGACACCGACGCCAAGGAGCAGGTCTTTGAGATTGGCTTCTGGGTACCAGGTGGTGGGTCTGGCCGTGAGGGCGACATTAACGCCTACGCCTGGGTGCAGCACGAGCACGTCGAGTTCTTTCACCCGGACCCTGTCACCTTGCCTGGAGGCAGGACCGTCAAGGGCGGCCAGGCCAAGTTCCTGGAGAACGCCATCAATGCGGACCTCATGTCCTGGGCGGAGCGGGTGAAAAAGGCCATGAACGATGCGGCAAAGGAGGTATGACGTGACAGATGAACTGATCCCCGATGGAGCACCAAGCGAGACCCCCACAGGACCGGCAGAAAAGCCGGTTTTGAACTTTATGGAGGACTTGAAGGCGTACATCGAGGGCAAGGGCTACGGGACGGTCTACATGGACTACAAGCCTGACAGCCCGGACAACGTGATTAGCGTCTTTGTCTACTCCTCCATGCCAGCCTTGGACGGGGGGATCACCCGGAGGGTCCAGACCCAGGTCCGGAACACATCAGTCCCGGAGGCATACAGGATCGCCCACGAGCTGGCGGTCCTTTTTGATTCCGGGCTGGACGAGGACCTGATCTGGCTGTCTACCGACCGCTGGGCGGTTTGCCGTCCGACGTCCGGGGCCAGGCACATGGGCCGAGACGACAAGGGACGCCCCACTTATTACATCGAGTTCGCCGCCAGCGGGGACGAAAGCCCCTAAGCGGCCCACACAGAAAGGATTGAATTATGCCAGAACCAAACGGAGATAACGGCGCCACACCAAACGGAGATAACGGCGCCACACCAAACGGAGATAACGGCGCCACACCAAACGGAGATAACGGCGCCACATCGGTCGCTCAAAAGAAAGCACTACGGGGACTAAAGGCGTTTAACGTGTTCCCGATCAAAAGCAACACAGCGGAAGCCTACGAGGTCGACGACAAGATCGCCTTGATCGGGGCACAGCGACTGACCAAGAGTGTCCAGGAGAACGAGTTCACCATCTATGCGGATGATGAGGTTTACGACTCCGACACAGACTTCCAGTATGTCGACTTGCAGGTCCAGCTGGTTGAAATGGACCTTGAAACCGAGGCCAAGCTGTCCGGCGGCACCTGGGATGACACCGACAAGATCGCCAGCTCATCAACGACTGACGTCGCCCCCGAGTACGCCCTGGCCTATGCGGCGCTCTATAAGGGCGGTTACCGGCTGTTTAAGCACCCGGTGGCCAAGCTCATAAGCATTAACGTCGACCACGAGACCAAGGGTGACGGCACGAACGTCGCCCCGTACACGCTGAACTTCCGGGTGTTCGCCCGAAAGATCGACGACAAGCACGTCATGAAAAAGGACGTGGCCCTGGCAGACCTGGGCGAAAGCGAGTCCCCCTTCGAGTGGATCGAGGACTTCGACACCCTGCCAGCCAGTAGTGGGACTTAAGTACAAACCACACAGGGGCTGTCCTGACCGGACGGCCCCTCCCATTTAGGAGGAGATAACGAATGCTAAAAAGACGCTCAACAGCCCGGTCCCTGCCAAAGGACCGAACCGTGCACGGCATCCCGGTCAAGAAACTGGCCGTGGGTCAATACATCGCCAGCATGGAGGAGATCCAAGACCTGCCCCAGAAGCTCCTGGACGCCCTTTTACCAGAGGGCGGCTCCATTAGTGACATTACAAGGGGCACGAGCCAGGACCTTGTAGGCGTGCTCCTGCGCCTCCTGGGGACGGCTCCAGACCTGGTGCTAGACCTGGCTGTGACTTATATCGAGACAGACCGGGAGACCTTACTGGCCCTGTCCCCGTCCGAACTCCTGGACGTGCTAGAGGCGTGGTGGGAGCTTAACGATTTATCAGATTTTTTCGGGAGAGTCTGGCAGAGAGTGAAACCGATGCTGGGGCGCTACCAGACCCCGACAACTGGCTCCAGCGCTGGTTAGCAGTTGCGGCATCCATCGGGATCAGTCGCAACGAACTATTGAATGATTATTACTATGACGAGTTTTTAGTCATGTTAGAGGCATACAACGACATGCATAAAATTACAGACAAACCCACCGAGGTTATTGAAGAAGTCGACGCAGAGGACTGGTAGGAGACAAAAGTGGATAGAGACGAACTGGTATTTGTACTCCGATCAGTAGCGGAGGACGTCGAAAAGGGCTTCAAGCAGGCCGAGCAGGCAGTGGAGGATCTGGGCCGGTCTTACGAGGACTTGACAGACGCAGAAAAGCGGATGCACGAGGCGAATGATGACCTCCGCAAGCGCCTTGACGCCATGAAAAAGACCATGAACTCGGTCAACCTTGAGTCTGCCCGGATGCCCAGGGAGCTTAGGCAGGTAACTACTGGCTTCAAAGCGGCGGCGAGTGGGGCCGGTGCCTTTGCGGTGGCCATGATCGGGATCCAGCTGGTGGCTGGCCTGATCACCAAGATCGCAGAGGCGGCAAAGAAGGCCAAGGAGGAGCTTGCCAAGCTGAACCAGGAGGCCAAAAAGCTGGCAGAGCAGACCAGCGGTATGGCGTTCCTGGTCAACCGCTACGAGGAGCTGGCCAAGCAGGTGACCCGGTCCAAAGAGGAGACGGCCCAGATGGAGGGCATTTCCCGGACTTTGGTGGACACCTACGGCATGAGGGCCGATGCGGTGGATGAGGAAGGCCGACTTATCCTGACTAGCCTTGAATACATGAAGGAACAGCTTGAGGTCAGCCGTGAATTAACGATACTTATTGGCCAACGAGCAGAGGCCGAAAACAAGAAGAGTACAGCAGATGCATTGAAACTGTTAAATGAAGGCGAGGAGCGGCGGTTAGAGTTAATTGAAAAAATTGCCGCACTTGAGGCTGATCTGTCTGCCGATTTTGCCTATTCAGATTGGGTCGAAGCGACGGGTGAGCTTGAGGATCTATCACAGCGAATTGTAGATGCGTATGAATTGGTAGGCGAGCGGGCTCAATTGGCCATGCAAGTGGCACGCACCCAGATGGGCGACGAAGCGGCCAAGATACCGGCTGAAGTCCAGGCCCGCATTATGGAAGAAGTGCTAAAAAGCGGCGAAATGCCGACCGCGGCCTTGTTTGTTGAGAAGTTTACCAAGGCCCTGAAAGACGGCATCAAGCCAGCGGAAGGCGCGGGAGAGGCCATCAAGCTCACCACCGAACAGATCGAGCGCATGGCGGCCAAGGCCAAGGCGGCCAAGACCGACCTCAAGGGCATGACCTCAAGCGTGCAGGGGCTGGATAACTCCACCGCGAGTCTCAAAAAAGAGATCCAAGACCTGAACGACCTCCAAACGGCCATTAACGTGCTGAAAGAGGGCGACCAGTCGTCGAAAGACTTTGGCCTCGCCTTGGACTACCTGGCGGAACGCTACGGCGTGTCGGCGGATCAGGTCATGGACAATCTTGGGGCCTACCAGCGAGACGCTGACATCAAGGCGACTTTGTTGGAGCTGAACCTGCTCCTGGCCGAACAGGAGGCCATCACCGCCAAGCAGACGGCGGTGGCCATGGCACAGGCCGGCGATATTACCGTTTATCAGGCCAGCCGGATGATCGAAGCCCTGGACGGCGTTCTCCTAAAACTGCGTCAACTGTCTGGCGAGGAGGGTGCCGAGGGTACCGGCATAAACTTCAAAAACATCGGCCTCAACATAGGTCGGACCTCATGGAGTGCACCCAGGACGACAAAGACGAGCGGTGGCGCTTCTGCCGCCCAGGCCTACAAGAACACCGCCCTGGAGAAGGAACTGGCCCTGATTGAGCGCAAGCGCAACCTGGACCAGATCACCACCGCCGAGGAGATCCAGCTATACGAAAAGGCCCTGCGGACGCTGGCCAAGACGACCGAGGAAAAAGAACAACTCCAAGACAAGCTGTATCAGTTGCGCAAGGACAAGGAGCGTCAAGCCTACGACGACAGCGTCTACTTTGGCCGCCTGACACTCGAGCAACAGCGTGAACAGATCAGGGCCATGATCCAGGACTACAAGGCTGGCACAGATGCCCGGATCGCCCTGGAGCGTGAACTCTACGACATCCAGCAAGAGATCCGGCAAAGAGACACCGAGAACCTTGACCGACTGGCGCAGGGCGTGGTCCAGGCATTACAAAACCGTTACAGCGTCCACCGTGAGGAGGAGCTGTCAGCGTTACAGGCCAGCATGAAGGCATGGGGCGACTGGGCACAGGTCCAGGTCGACGCCATCAACGCCCAGATCCGGGCCTTGGACGACCTCACCAAACAAGAGGACCGGGGCGACGAGGAAACACGCAGGCGGCGCAAAATAGCGGCCCTGGAACAACAGCTCCTGTACGAAACAGACGAATACAACCGGCGGAAGCTGGAGGAGCAGTTAGCCCGTGAGAAGGACGACCTGTCCAAGTGGCAGACCCGGAACGAAAGGGAGGACCAGAAACAGGCCCTCCGAGACCAGGCCACGCACGTGCAGGACCGAGCCAGGGCAGTGCAGGACGCACTGCGAGACCAGATGGACGCCGTCAATAAATTCTACGATGAACGGCTGCAAGCCCAGAACTTGGCGGCAGAGGCTGAATACGTGCTCATGCAGGGATCGCAGGAGAACATCATCGCCCTGATCGGTAGCTATGCGCCAGAGTACGACATTTTGGGCCAGACGCTGGGCGAAAAGATGTACGAGGGCTTCATGGAGAAAGCCAAGGGCATCGCTGACTACATAGCGCAGATCAACCGAGAGCTACAAGCCACGCAGGACAAGGCGGCCCAGCTGGCGACCCAGTCAGCGGTCCAGTATTGGCAGGGCCAGGGTGCGCCTGTGGTGACACAGCCTGGAGGGTCTACTAAGACAACCAGCAACGCCGTGACCATCAATGTCTATGACAAGCAACAGTCACCGGCCCAGCTGGCCCGAGAGATGGAGCGGACCCTTGAGCGGCTGTCGAGGGTATAAGGAGGGGCGACTATGCAAAGAGTTCGATACATCAACCCACGCTTTGGCGAGGTGGAGATACGGCCCGACACACAGGGGCCGTATGTTTTTGAGTCCATTTCCGGCATCCACGCGGCTGACACGGCCCTGCGTGTAACCTACCCGGCCGGTATGGACGGGTCCATGTACCACGGGCTGACGGTGAGTGACCGTGAGATCACGCTGACCATGCACATCAAGGGCCGGGACCGTGCTGACATGTACAAGCACAGAGAGCGCCTGATTAAGGTCCTGTCCCCGTCTTACAGCGCACGGGGCAGACAGGGCCAGTTGTGGTACGAGAACGATCACGGCCGTTGGTGGATCCCGGCTGTTGTGTCACAGGGCCCGATTGTGGCCGGTGCCAGGAAGGGTAACTACCAGACCGTGCAGATCGTGTTTTACTGCGCTGACCCGGACTTCCGGATGCCTTACCCGATAAGGGCCCGCCAAGCCTACATCGCTGGTGGGTTTGAGTTCCCGTTGGAGATCCCTCATATCACGGAGCCAACGCCTGGAATCATGTTCGGGACCAGGGGTTACAGGGCGGTCATCGACATCATTGGAGACCGGCCCACGCCCATCGAGATCACGATCACGGGACCGGCAACAACGCCCAAGGTCGAGAACAAGCGGACAGGCGAATACATCGCCGTCAATCAGCCGTTGCTTGAAGGCGACACGCTGACCATCAACACCGAGCAGGGGAATAAGCGGGCGGTCATCGTGGATTCAGCAGACGTGGAGACCAACGCCATGGGATGGATTGACCCTGCCTCCACCTGGTTCCAGCTCCAGCCAGGGGAAAACGAGATTGAATACACATCCGGCGACGACACAACCACGGCGACATCGGTTATTACGGTCTGGCCCAGGGTTAGCGGGGTGTAGCCATGCAGACGCCTGACCTGAAAATACTCAACAAGGGCCTGGACCAGTTGGCGATCGTTGACAGCTACACCAGCCTCCAGCTTGAACGGTCACTTTGGGAAGTTGGCCGTATGGAGTTGCACGCCAGCCTGTTTAGCAAAGGAGCAGAGACCTTACAGCCCGGCAACCTGGTCATGATCGACGAGCGGCGGACCTGGGAGATGACCGGCATCAAGAAAACGGAAGGCAACACACTGGGCCTCCAAGTCACTGGCCGGGAACTTAAAGGGGTGCTGGGCCAGAGACTGGTGATCCCTGACAGCAAGGACGACAGCCATCACTTTGGCTGGGACCGGGTGCCTGGCGTGTCGGACCCGGACGTGGCAGCCGAAACGATCATAAAGCATTACGTCGACAAGCACGCCATAACAACGACGGACCTGAAACGGGCCTTGCCTGGGCTGGTGCTTGCGCCTGACCTGGCACGTGGCATGAAAACACGCTGGTCGGAACGGTTCCGGTCTTTGACAGAAACGCTAAAGGACATTGGTGAGTTCACGGGCATGGGCTATCGGGTCACCGTGGACCTTGCGAATAAGCAGTTTGTCTTTGAGGTCATTCCAGAACGTGTCCAGACCGAGGGGAGCCTTCATCCGGTCATCTTGTCGGTGGACTTCAACAACATCCAGACCATGGATTACCAGCGAGACGTGAGCCGTGACGTGACGATTGCCTACGCCGGCGGGGCTGGCGAGGACGAGGACCGTCTAATCCAGGCCGTGGCACGGAACCCGACCGAGGCAGACCTGGAAGGTTATGACCGCCGTGAGGACTGGCTGGACTGTGGGTCGATCGACGAGGTGGACGCCTTGATCTACGAGGCCCGTTACAAGCTGGCCCAGAAAGAAAAGGTCGAGTTTGTGACCTGTGAGGCGTTACCAAATGCGACCTTTGCTTACTTGAAGGATTGGGACATCGGGTCGGTGGTAACGGTCCAGTCGCATGCACTGGGCATAAGTCAAGCACAAAAGATCACAGCAGTTAAAGAAGTGTACGAACAGGGCCGGGTGCAGATTATCCCGACTCTAGGTAAGCGCAACAAAACGATCCTTGATGAGATCAGGAAATCGGAGGTAATCAGCTGATGGCTAGGGAAGTATCAGGTTTTTTTGACTCGGTATCAAGGGACCGAGTTTACCAGGCGGACCGGTTCGCAAAACGGTTCCGTTTGGTCATGTCAGACGGGATATTGAACGGCGGCAATAACTTGCGTGTTACTGCCCCAGGTACAGGCATGCAGGTAGAGGTCGACTTCGGGGCCGGCATGGTCCGGGGTTATGACTACTTCCTGGAGGACGACGACACGGGCAAGTTGGTCCTGCAATTGGCAGAGGCCGACGCCCAGAAACGGATCGACCGCATCGTGCTAAGGATGGACACCGGCACCAGCAAGCGTGAGGTGTATGCAGACGTGGTAAAAGGCACGCCTGGAGCAAGCCCGACACCGCCAGCTTTAGTCCGGGAGGGCAACATCTACGAGCTGTCCTTGGCCAGGGTTGCGGTCGACTCAAGCACGATGGTCATCATGCAGGGTGACATCACGGACGAGCGGTACAACGCCGAGGTCTGCGGATTGATTAACAGCTTGATTGCACTTGACGCCAGCGA
>Ga0209613_1001978_pt1 | contig 16247 bp, 12 predicted proteins | sample BioC13SIPDNA_2_FD_185747 | JGI IMG/M metagenome (GOLD analysis project Ga0209613, IMG submission 185747) | Anaerobic biogas reactor microbial communites from Washington, USA - Biogas_R2_A C13 SIP DNA (SPAdes) (version 2) | ecosystem: Engineered > Bioreactor > Anaerobic > Unclassified | place... | reverse complement strand
CGTCGCTCTCGCTCAAAGAATCAACTGTCGTTTCCTTCGCTTCTCGTCTCTGTACCGTTTTCAAGGTCCGCGCTCCCCCCAAAGGGGTGCCCGATGAATATACCACAGCAGGCGAAGATGAGTCAACCACTTTCTGAAAGGAATTTTCCATGACTTTTCAGGGTTTTTCGGGTAGAATGGCGGAGAAGCAACCAAAAATGCCAAGAGAGGTCGACATGGAACAGATACTGGAAACGGTTCCCAATTTTTCGGAGGGTCGCGACCCGGAAGTCATCGAAGCCATCGCGGATTGTTTCCGCGGGAAACCGGGCGTGAAGCTGCTGGACTATAGCGCGGACAAGGACCACCACCGCTCCGTTTTCACGGCGGTCGGCGAGCCGGACGCGCTGCGCGACGCGGTCATCAAAGCCATCGGCGTGGCTGTGGCGCGCATTGACCTGACGCGGCACCAGGGGCAGCACCCGCGCATGGGCGCGGCGGACGTCGTCCCCTTTATCCCCATCCGCAACTGCAGCCTTGAGGACGCGGACAGGGTGGCTAAAGAGGTCGGGGACGCGGTCGCCCGGCGGTTCGGGCAGCCCGTCTTCCTGTATGAGCGCTCCGCGACAAAGCCCAACCGTGAAAACCTCAGCGACATCCGCAAGGGCGGATTCGAGGGGATGGCTGAAAAGATGAAGGACCCCGCCTGGACGCCGGATTTCGGGCCCGCGACCATCCATCCCACAGGAGGGGTGACCGCCGTCGGCGCGCGCATGCCGCTGATCGCCTTCAACGTCAACCTGGGCACGGACAAGCTGGAAATCGCCAGCGCCATCGCGAAGAAGGTCCGTCACTCAAACGGCGGGTTCCGCTATGTGAAGGCCATGGGCGTGATGCTGGAGGAGCGCCGCCTAGCCCAGGTGTCCATGAACCTGACGGATTACACCCAAACAAGCGTCTACAGGGTGTTCGAGACCGTCCGGATGGAAGCGGAGCGCTACGGCGTGAGCGTGGTGGGCAGCGAGCTGATTGGGCTTTCCCCGCTCAAAGCCCTGATGGACTGCGCGGAACACTACCTGCGGCTGGAGCACTTCAGCCTCGAGCAGGTGCTGGAAACCCGATACTGATGAGGAGGAACGTCGCCAGATGGAACTGAAGCAGCTGACCGTGGAGGAACTCTCCCGCGTGACCGCGTCCAAAAGCTCCGCCCCCGGGGGCGGCAGCATCTCCGCCATGGCCGGCGCATTTTCCGCCGCCCTGGCCAGCATGGCCTCCAAACTGACGGAGGGCAAGGCGGGATACGAGGCCGCCTGGGAACGGGTCAGGCAGATTGACGCCCGGGCGGAGGCGCTTCGGCTGGAGTTGCTTAACGACATCCAGCGGGACACCTCCTCCTTCGACGCCTTCATGGAGGCGCTGGCCCTGCCAAAAGGCACCGGGGAAGAAAAGGCGCTTCGCGCAAAGGCGATGCAGGACGCGCTCAAGGGTGCCTGCGCGGTGCCGATGGAAGTGGCGGGCAAGGCCTTTGAGGCGATGAAGCTGGCGCTTGAGACCGTGCGGATTGCCAACGTGAACGTGGCCAGTGACAGCATGGTCGGCGTGCTGATGGGGCGGGCGGCGGTGCTGGGCGCGCTGAGCAACGTGCGCATCAACCTGGACAGCATCAAGGACGAGGCCTACGTGCGCAAGATGTCGGCCGCCTGTGACGAGATGGAAGAAAAAGTGCGGACGCTTGAACGGGAAGGGGCGGCCGTGCTGGGCAAGAGGATATAAAGGAGACCGCGATGAACGCCTTTGACAACGACATCCGCCAGCTGTTCGACGAACTGCCGCCCCCCGCCGCGTTCGAGCCGGGAATCCGCCGCGCCCCGCGCCGGGAAGCACGGCTGAGCCAAAAAGACCGGCGGCAGGCGCTGCTCAACGCGCTGCGCTATCTCCCACAGAAGCACCACGCCATGCTGGCGCCGGAGTTCCTGCGGGAGCTGGACGAGACCGGACGGATTTACGGCTACCGCTTCCGGCCGCAGGGCAGAATCCGGGGGCTCCCGATTGAGGAATACCAGGGGAACTGCATGGCGGGCAAGGCCATCCAGGTGATGATGGACAACAACCTGGACTTCGAGGTGGCGCTGTACCCCTATGAGTTGGTGACCTACGGTGAAACCGGCCAGGTCTGCCAGAACTGGATGCAGTACCGCCTCATCCGGTTTTACCTGCAGCGGGTGACGGAGGAGCAGACGCTGGCGCTTTTGTCCGGCCATCCGCTGGGGCTCTTTCCCTCCCATCCCTTGGCGCCGCGGCTGGTCATCACCAACGGGCTGATGGTCGGCCAGTTCGACCGGCCGGAGCAGTTCAGCCGCGCCCAGGCGCTGGGCGTCGCCAACTACGGCCAGATGACCGCGGGCGGCATGATGTACATCGGGCCGCAAGGCATCGTGCACGGCACCTACAATACCCTGCTGGGAGCGGGGCGGCTGAAGCTGGGCATCCCCAAGGAAGGGAACCTGGCCGGAAAGCTGTTCGTCTCCTCCGGCCTGGGCGGGATGAGCGGCGCCCAGGGCAAGGCCGCGGTCATCGCGGGCGCCGCCGCCATCATCGCGGAGGTGGACGATTCCCGGATTGAAACCCGCCATTCCCAGGGATGGGTAACGGAGCGCCACGAATCGCCGTCCGCCGCCGTCCAGGCCGCGCTCAGGCACCAAAGGGAAGGAACCCCCTGCGCGGTCGCCTTCCATGGCAACATCGTGGACCTGCTGGATTACCTGCTCAAGGAAGGCGTCCACGTCGACCTGCTCAGCGACCAGACCAGCTGCCATGCGCCCTATGAGGGCGGGTACTGCCCGCAAGGGCTGAGCTTCCCGGAACGCACCCTGATGCTGAAGGAAGCGCCGGGGCGCTTCAGGGGGCGGGTGGACGAAAGCCTGAAAAAGCATTATGCGCTCATTAGGGAGCACGCGAAGCGCGGCACCTATTTCTTCGATTACGGCAACAGCTTCCTGAAGGCCGTGTATGACGCCGGGGTGAAGGAGGTCTGCCGCAACGGGGAAAACGACCTGGACGGGTTCGTCTTCCCAAGCTATGTGGAGGACATCCTGGGGCCGGAGCTGTTTGACTATGGCTACGGGCCTTTCCGCTGGTGCTGCCTGAGCGGCAGGCCGGAGGACCTCCGGAAGACCGACCGCGCGGCGATGGACTGCATCGACCCGGAGCGGCGCTACCAGGACCGGGACAACTGGGTGTGGGTGCGCGACGCGGAGAAGAACCGCCTGGTCGTGGGCACCCAGTGCCGCATCCTCTACCAGGACGCGAAAGGCCGGCGGGACATCGCCCTGCGCTTCAACCGGATGGTCCGGGACGGCGACATCGGCCCGGTCATGCTGGGGCGCGACCACCACGACACGGGCGGCACGGATTCCCCCTTCCGCGAGACCAGCAACGTCCGGGACGGCTCCAACATCATGGCGGATATGGCCACGCAATGCTTCGCGGGCAACGCGGCGCGCGGGATGAGCATGGTCGCCCTGCACAACGGCGGCGGCGTAGGTGTCAGCAAGGCCGTCAACGGCGGCTTTGGCATGGTGCTGGACGGCAGCGAGCGGGTGGACGGCATCCTGAACACCGCCATGCCCTGGGACGTGATGGTGGGCGTTGCGCGGCGCGGCTGGGCGCGCAATCCCCACGCGGTGGAAACCTGCGCGGACTACAACCGGGACGCGGGCGGCGCCGGCTTCGTCACCTTGCCCTACCCGGCGGACGAAGCCCGGCTGGACGGATGGCTCTCGTCATGAACCAGATGAAAAAATCCAGGGCCGCCGTCCTGAACATCGGCTTGCTGGCCACACCGGAAGGCCGCCAGGCGAAAGCCGGGGCGGAGCAGGGGCACATCCGCATCCTGAAGGATGCCTATGTGCTGGCCGAAGACGGGGTCGTCGTCGCCGTCGGCACCGGTCAGCCGAACGCGCAATGGATGGAAGGCGCGGACGCCGTCGACGCGGCCGGCCGTCTGGTGACCCCGGGGCTGGTGGACGCACACACCCACCTGGTGTTCGGCGGCTGGCGCGCGCACGAGCTGCAGCAGAAGCTGTCGGGCGTCCCCTACCTGGAAATCCTGGCGAAGGGCGGCGGCATCCTCAGCACCGTCCGGGAAACGCGGGCGGCCGGCGAGGACGCGCTGGCTGAAAAAGCCGGCCTCGCCCTGGACGGGATGCTGGGGCAGGGCACGACGACCGCAGAAGCCAAAAGCGGCTATGGGCTGAGCCTCGGGGACGAGCTCAAACAGCTGAGCGTCGTGAAGCGCCTGAACCGCAGCCATGCGGTCGACCTGGTGCCCACACTGATGGCGGCGCACGCCGTGCCGGAGGAATACCGGGCGGACCGCCGCGCCTACGTCGACCTCGTTATTAAGCAAATCATCCCGGCGGCCGCCGGGGAAGGGTTGGCCGAGTTCTGCGACGTGTTCTGCGAAACCGGCGTGTTCTCGCCGGAAGAGGCAAGGGAAATCCTGCTGGCAGGGCAAAGGGCGGGCCTGCAGAGCAAAATCCACGCGGATGAAATCGACGCGATCGGCGGCAGCGAGCTGGCCGGTGAACTGGGCGCGGTTTCCGCCGAGCACCTCATCGCGATGCGGGACAGCGGCATCAGGGCGCTGAAGGCGGGCGGCGTCATCGCCTGCCTGCTGCCAGCCACGTCCTTCTACCTGGGCAAGCCCTACGCCCGCGCGAGGGGCCTGATTGCAGCCGGCGTGCCGGTGGCCGTCGCCAGCGACTTCAACCCCGGGAGCTGCCCTTCCCATTCGCTGCAGCTATGCATGAACCTGGCGTCCTGGCAGTACCGCATGCAGCCGGAAGAAATCCTGACCGCCGTGACGCTCAACGCCGCGGCGGCCATCGGAAGGGCGGAAACCGTGGGCAGCACCGAGCCCGGCAAACTGGCGGACCTGGTTGTCTGGGAGGCGGACTCGCTGGATTATCTCATGTATCGTTTCGGCAGCAACCTGGCGCGCGCCGTCCTGAAACGCGGAAAGGTCGTCGCCGGCCGCCTCTGAAACGGCGCTGGCTCAGACGAAACCGGGCAATCGTTCGATGACCAGGCGCTGCAGCGCGTTCACGCGGACGAGCCGGCGCATGGCGTCCGTATCCTTGCGCAATTCCCTGTCCACGTCCAGGAAGGCGACGCGTTCGCGGATTGCCTGATGGATTCTGGCATTCACCGGAGAGGGGGGCCCGCCGCGCAGGTCGATGGCCTGGGCGGCCGCCATCAGCTCCAGCGCGAGCACGGACAGCGCGTTGTCCACAATCTGCGCGGCCTTTCGCGCCGCGGTCATGCCCATGGACACATGGTCCTCCTGGTTGGCGGAGGAGGGGATGGAATCCACGCTGGCCGGATGCGCCAGCACCTTGTTTTCCGACACCAGGGACGCCGCGGTGTACTGGATAATCATCATGCCGGAATTGACGCCGGGGCTGCCGGTCAAAAAGGGCGGGAGCCCGTTGGACAGCTGCGGGTTCACCATCCGCTCCAGCCGCCGCTCGGAGATGCTGGCCAGTTCCGCCGACGCGATGCCCAGGAAGTCCAGCGCCAGGGCCAGGGGTTCCCCGTGGAAGTTGCCGCCGGAGATGACTTCGCCTTCCTCCGGGAAGATGAGCGGGTTGTCCGTAACGGCGTTGAACTCGGTTTCCAGCACGCCCTTGACATAGGCGACCGCGTCGCGCGCCGCGCCGTGCACCTGGGGCACGCAGCGCAGGGAGTAGGCGTCCTGCACCCGCCTTGCGCCCGGCGGGTCCATCAGCGCGCTGCCCTCGCACAGCAGGCGTACGTTCCGGGCTGACACCTGCTGCCCCACGTGCGGGCGGATGGCGTGGATGCGGGCGTCGAAGGCGTCGATGCGCCCCTGCAGGGCTTCCATGGAAAGGCCCGCCGCGATATCCGCCAGCCGGCACAGCTGCAGCGCGTCGTAGAGCGCCAGCGCGCCGACCGCGCCCATCGCCTGGGTGCCGTTGATCAGGGCCAGGCCTTCCTTGGCCTGAAGCTCCAGCGTCGTAAGCCCCGCCCGCTCCATCACCGTCTGGCCCGGCATCACCTTTCCCCCGTATTCAGCCTCGCCCAAGCCCAGGAGCACCAGCGCCATGTGGGACAGCGGCGCCAGGTCGCCCGAGGCGCCCAGGGAGCCTTTCTCAGGGACGACGGGGTGCACGCCGGCGTTCAGCATGCCAAGCAGGGTCTGCACCAGCTCCGGCCGCACGCCGGAATGCCCCTGGCACAGCGCGTTGGCGCGCAGCAGCAGCATCGCCCGCACCGTTTCCGCGGCGAGGGGGTTGCCGCAGCCCACCGCGTGGCTGACAATCAGGTTGCGCTGCAGGAGGTTGACCTGTTCGCCGGAAATCCGCACGCTGCTCAGCGCGCCGAAGCCGGTGTTGATGCCGTACACCGCGCGGCTTTCCCGCAGGATGCCCTCGACGATTTCCCTGGAGCGGCGCATCGCCGGCAATGCCGTTTCCGAGAGGGAAACCTTGGCCCCAAACCGCGCGACGGCGACGACCTGCTCCAGGGACAGATGATGGCCGTCGATGACGACCTGGGAAATGCTGTCGGCGAACATGCGGGCGCTCCCTCCAATTCCTGTCATGCCGTTCTGTGCCGCCCTACTATACGCCATCCGGCTTCAATACAAAAGCCCGGAACGCGGCGTTCCGGGCTTTGGCAGGGGCATAAGGACTCGAATTTTATTCAGCAGTTATTTGGCGTTGTTTTGTATTCATCCCTGTTCAAGAAGCATTGAAAACACTCACTTTTATACAATGAGGTTATTCACGGTACAACTGTATACAAAGCCGTAAAGGGTAAAAATAAGGGTACCAGGTCTCCTTGGAATGGTCACTCATAGTAAACAAAATCGGCATCAAGGTGGGGTTCGTTGGTACAATCAAAGCAAATAAACTTCAGCAAAGGCTCAATGGCAGTGTACTCTCTATAGCAGCTCAATGAACTAGAAAAAATAAAGACTGTTATTATGCAAGAGAAATTGATATTGTATATATAATGGGTCATTCTCTCGGGGGTCCAGATGACTTGTATTATGAACAGTACCTTATCCCAATACTTAAGAATGCACATTGGGTTTTTTTCTATCATAATAATGATAGAAAAGAGAAAGAGGATTTTGCACAGAAACACTCACTAAAGAATGTTGAGTTCATTCATTGGTGAAATCTGTAAAGAATTCGTAATGATACTTGTTTGGAGATTGAATATATGAACTTCACCTACCTGACCACCTTCCCCGCCTTCTCCCAACTCCTCGGCTACTGCCGGGAGGCGGAGGACTTCGCGCTGTCCCGTCCCAACATCGGCGCAACCTCCGCCCGCAAGGCGATGGAGTACCTGGTGAAGTTCCTCTACGCCGCCAGGGTCGGGGAGCCTGAGCAGGGAAAAACGCTGTTTGAGATGGTCACGGACCCGCGCTTCACCGCTTTCGTGGGCGATCCCACCCTGCTCAACAGCATCCACTACATCCGCCGGATGGGCAACGTGGCGGTGCATGACGGCACCCTGACGGCAGACGACGCCTTGAAGGTGCTGGAGGAGCTGCACTTCCTGGTGGGAGAAACCTGCATCCTGCTGGGGCTCATCCCCGACTACGATGATTTCGTGAAGCCGGGTGCCTCCGTCCCTGTGGTGCCGCCGACGCCTTCCACACAGAAAGTCACCGTCGCGCCGGAGCTGGCTGCGGCCTTCGCCCCGCGGATGCGCTTGGCGCGCTTTGACGTGCGGCACCCGCGGGACGAGGAGGAGAACAAGAAGCTCTTCCTCACCGCCTCCCTGCGTGAGTCCGGCTGGGCCCTCGTCAACCGGCCTGACCAGGCCTTGCCCGGCTGCGCCGGCATCCAGATGATGCTGGAGGGCGGGGACACGGTGGACTATGTGCTCTACGGCCGGGACAACAAGCCCCTGGCGGTGGTGGAGTACACCGCGACCCGGAAGAACCCGCTGGAGGGCCGGGCAAAGGGCATCGCGAAGGCGAACCAACTCGCCCAAAAATACGGGTGCCGCCCGGCGGTGTACTACACGGACGGCTACCACATCTTCTGCATCGACCCGCTGGGCTATCCCCCGCGCCGGGTGTTTTGCTTCCACTCCGTGGCGGAGCTGGAGCTGCTCCGGCTGCGGGCGACCTTGCGCGGGGACCTGAACGCCGTGAAGGTCGACGACGCGATCACCAACCGGGACTACCAGAAAGCCGCGATCGCCGGCGTGTGCGCGGCCTACACAGGCCTGCGCCGCAGGAGCCTGCTGGTGATGGCGACCGGCAGCGGGAAAACCCGCGTGGCCATCTCCTGCGTGGACGTGCTGCTCAAGGCGAACTGGGTCAAGAACGTGCTCTTCCTGGCCGACCGCACCAGCCTGGTGCGCCAGGCGCATAAAAACTTCAGCAAGCTGCTGCCGGGCGTAACCACCTCCGTCTACACGGGAGGAGAGACGGGCCGGGACGGGAACGCACGCGTCATCTTCTCCACTTACCAGACGATGATCAACCTGGTCAATGACGACACGCGGGAGTTTGGCATCGGACGCTTCGACCTGATCATCATCGACGAGGCGCACCGTTCCATCTTCCGCAAGTACAGGGCGCTGTTCCACTATTTTGACGCGCTGATGCTGGGGCTGACCGCCACCCCCAGGAGCGAGGAGAACAAGAGCACCTACGAGGCCTTCGCCCTGCCGGAGGGCAAGCCGGACTATGCCTACGAGCTGGAGCAGGCTATCCGGGATAAGTTTCTCGTGGGCTTTTCCGTGCTGGACCGCACCACGGAGCTGCTGCGCCGCGGCATCCGCTACGACCAGCTGAGCCCGGAGGAGAAGGAGCAGTTTGAGGAGACCTTCTCCCCGGACGACCTGGACACCCAGCCAGATTTTGACGGCACGGTGGTCGAGCCGGGGCGGATCGGGCGGCGCGTGATCAACCTGGGCACCATCGACGTGATGCTGAATGACCTGATGAAGAACGGCCTGAAAATCAACGCCGGTGACAAACTGGGGAAGTCCATTATCTTTGCCGCCAGCCACATTGAGGCCGAAATGATCGCCGAGCGCTTCCGCAAGCTCTACCCCCACCTGGGGATGGACTTCTGCAAGCTGGTGGACAGCCGGGTGGAGAACAGTCAGAGCCTGATTGATACTTTCAGCGAGCGGGACAGCCTGCCCCAGGTCTGCGCCAGCGTGGACATGCTGGACACCGGCATCGACGTGCCGGACGTGCTGAACCTTGTGTTTTTCAAGGGCGTGCGTTCCAAGATCAAGTTCCTGCAGATGGTCGGCCGGGGCACCCGGCTGTCCAAAGACGTGTTCGGCCCGGGGCTGGACAAGCAGGGCTTCCTGATCTTTGACTACTACGACAACTTCCGCTTCTTCTCCACTGGCGACACCTGGACTGCGGCGGGGGGCAGTAAGGGAAGCACGCTTCCTTCCTCCCAGTCGCTCACCCTCAACCGCCGGCGGCTGAGCATCCTGCGCAGGCTGCAGGAGCAGCACAAATTATGCGCTTTTGACACGGGCTACCGGGACGACCTGCGGGCGCATTTCCTCAGTGAGGCGCGGGGGCTGAACAACGACGACATTGAAGTGCAGTACAACATGGCCTGGGTGAGCAAGTACCGCACCGCGGAGAACTGGGACACGCTCACCGAAGCGCGCGCGGCGGAAATCCTCCGGCACGTGCTGCCGCTCATCCCCCCGGAGGGCGACCCGGCCAAGGTGAAGAGCTTCGACATGCTCATCCTGGTCATCGAGGACGTGTATCCGCGCCTGGAAGAAGAGGGCAAGGACGTCCGGAAAATTCGCAATGGCTTCCAGAATGTAAGCCAGGCGATTACCGAGCGGATGCGGGAGCTGCTGAAACTCAAGACCATCCCCGCCATCGTGCAGAAGGAGAAACTCATCGTCTCCATGCTCAATGGCGACTATCTATTGGACGCGTTCTCCCTGGAAAAGGCGGAGGCGGTACGCAAGGAACTGCGCGAGCTGATGGCCTACATCCCCGACCGGGAGGAGTACTATATCCTGGACGTGGACGACCTGCTCATTGACGGCGATACTGTCCCCGGTTTGGAAAGGCCGAAGCCCTATGCAGAAAAAGCGGTCGAATACATCCGGGACAGCGGGAACCCCGCGCTGGCCAAGCTGCGCAACCTGGACGAGCTGACCGACACGGAGAAAGCCGAGCTGACGGACATGTTCATGGTAACACTGGGGACCCGCGCGGAGTTCCTCGCCTGGTCGGGCAATATGCCGCTGCTACCCTTCCTGCGCGTCCAGGTGGGCATCGCGGACGAAGCGATCCAGACCAAGTTCGGCACCCTCCTGGACGACCCAGCGCTGGAGCAGGCGCACCGGATCTACCTGCGGCAAATCATCGGCTACGCCCGGGAAAACGGGGACGTAACCTTCCTGACCCTCCAGCAAGTCAGCCCCTTTTCTGATGTGGACGTCGTCCAGCTCTTCGGGCCGAAGATTTCCTATATCAAGCAGCTGGTCAACGGGCTGCACAAGCCGGTCATATAAGGGGGCGGAACGATGGAAGTGCTGGAGATTCTCAGGGCGAACGGGCCTGCCCTGCTGAAGGAGGACCTGGACTTTTTCGAGACGGAGCTGGGGACCGGCGAATACTCCGGCGCCTATATCGAGGAGTGCCTGGTGCTCATCTCCCAGATCCGCGGCTGGCAGAAAGCACTACAGGGAGAAAATGACCCACCGGAACAGCCTGGAGGCTTGCCCCCCGGCGCTTTCGTTGACCCGGCCCGCCTCACACCCCCGGGGACACAGCCCGCCCTCCCCACCTGGACCCCGGAGGAGCAGGTGGCGCGCGACCTGGAGCGGCTGCGCAAACAGCCGGACTACAAGACGGCGTTCAAGGACTACCTCACCGGGAGCTCGGTGATCAACGAAGCTTTCCTGGACGCGCATTTCACGCTATTCCAGCCCTGGGAGATGGGCGCCGTGGTATCGGTCATCCCCCTGGGGGAAGCCTTCCTGGAGAAGTACTTCACGGAGCTGGACCCTGAGAAGATCGCCCGGTACCAGGCTTTCTCCGAGGTGTTCTTCATGAAGCATTTCGCGAAGCTGGATCCGTCCCTGGTGCTGGAAAAGGGCAGGAACGAATGGCGCAAAAAGGAGAACCGCTCCACACAGCTGGACGTGTTCCTGCGCCTGAAAGGGGTCAGGATATGATTACCATCAATGAGGCGAAGCGGCTGGTGAAGCGTGCCCTGCTGGCCAACGTCGTGTCCGGGAAGCGCGACCTGGCCATCACGCCCATCGTCTCCGGCAAGCACGGCATCGGCAAATCGCAGATGATCAAGAGCATCGCCGCGGACATGGGCGGCGTGTGCATGACAGTAGAGGGCGGCACGCTGAAGGAAGGGGAGATTACAGGCCTCCCCTACCAGTACAAGGATGAGGCAGGGGCGCACAAATTCCGCTTCCTGTCCTACTACGCGGTGGAGCGCATCCAGCTGGAGGAACGCCGCGTGTTTGAAGCCGCAGGCCATGTGCTGGCCCGGTCCTCCGCGCTGGAGGGTGATGAGAACAAGTATGCCCTCAACGACCTGAGTGTACAGGATAAAATTGAAGCCCTGCTCTCCGGGCGTGTGAAGCCGGTGATCATTTTTATTGACGAGATCAACCGCACCGAGAACACCGTTTACAAGGAATTGATGAACATCCTGCTCACACGCAGCGTGAATGGCTACCAGTTTCCCTGGTGGGCGTTGTTTGTGGGCGCGATGAACCCCAGCACCCAGAACAGCGTGTACGCCACCAATGAGATGGACCCCGCGCAGTTGGACCGCTTTATCAAGATCAAGGCGGGCGACAACGCGGCCGAGTGGATTAAATACGGGAAGCAGGCGGGGATATCCTCCGACATCCTGGCCTTCATCAAGGACAACCCCAAGTGCCTCTCCCCGGATTCCAAAGACCTGACGGATGAAGAGAAGCCGACACCCTCCCCCCGCGGCTGGGACATGGTGGATACCCTGCTGCGCAGCGAGCCGCTGCTGCGGCCCTTTTTCACTGATAAGGAGAACGACCCCAGGGTGGTGGAAAAGGACATGCGTAATTTGATCAGCGCGAAGCTGGGCCCCTCCGTGGCCACGATGTTCTTCGCCAGCCTGGTGTCCCAGGCCAGGGCGATCCCGCCGGAGGAGATTTTCGCTGACGACGAAACGCTTAGCGGGCTCTCAGAAACCATTTGCCTGCTCTCCGCGGCCAAGAAGGCGCAGGCCTGCGACCTGATGCTGCAGCATTTAAAGGAGAACCTGGAGTTCATGATGCTGGACAGGACCGGGTTCGAAACCGTGAAGAAGCAACTGTCCGCGTTCGTCGGCCTCCTGGACGCCTCCACCCGGCTGCTGTTCGCGCAGAACATCGCGGCCACCCGTACGGACGACGGCAACAGCCTAATTGACCTCCTGTTCAGCGTGTTTGAGAAGGACCTCATCGGGATGCTGGACCTGTCCGACCGCACGCGCAAGCTGATCGAAAGCAGCGGGTCATGAAGGGTGACATCGTCGCCCTGCTCCAGGGGATCCAGGAGAAGATCCGGGCCGTCGAGGGCGGTGACACGGACGCTTCGGTGCTGGACGGGATCCGGGCGGACTACCTGGAGCTGACGGAACTGGTCAAGCTGTTCCTGATCTCCGAGCGGGACAGCTATTATGGCTACTTCCTGATGAACATGGCGTTCCGGGTGGATTTCCGCTGCCGGTGCGTCGCGGGGATCCGGCTGGGCGAGTTCCCGCCCGTGCTGGAGTCCAACCCCCTGCTCCTGTGCAGGTTCACGCTCAAGGAGATCCTCTACGTCTTCTGCCATGAGATCGACCACGTGATGCTCAACCACCCGGCGGAGATGCTCCGGGCGAACCCGGCCGGAGACCCGGAGGTGTTCCAGCGGTTCAACCTCGCGGCCGACGCCTCCGTCAACGACCGCCTCAACCACGAGATCGTCCAGGTAAAACGAACCTTTCTTTCCATGCCGGAGGGATGCATCACCTCGGCCGTCCTGAAGAAGATGTTTCGCCTCAGGCAGGTCCTGCCATTGGAAAGCTATGCATACTACTGGGCGCTCATCAAGGACAGCGGCGAGGCGCCCGGCACCAACGGACACACGGAGATGCTGCTCAGGCTGCCGGGGGCCCCGGGCGGCAAGGCGCGCGGCGGCAGCGGGAAACCCGGGGGGCAGGGTGAAGCGGCGCCCAAAGACGACGTCGGACCGGGTGGGCAGGGCAGCGTCGTCACCGCTAAAAACTGCGCAAAGGCGGAAGACCACCAGTGGGGGGCGGAGAGTGACCCGGAGAACGCGCAGGCAGCCGCCCGGGAGCTCGTCAACGCCGCGGTATCGATGATGAACGACGAGACCCGCGGCCTGATGCCCGCCGGCTTCATGAGCCAGGTCGGCAGGCTCAACGCGCCGCCGGCGATCTCCTGGCAATCCATCCTCAAAAAATACGTGGGCACCATCTCCGCCCAAAAGCGCAGGACGCGCATGCGGCTCAACCGCCGCCAGCCGGAGCGCTTCGACCTGCTGGGCACGATGAGCGAAAAGATCCTCAAGATCATTGTCGCGATCGACACCTCCGGATCGATGGACGACGCGCAGATTGCCGCCGTGTTCACCGAGATCTTCGCGATCCTCGCCAAGCGGAAGTATGAAATCACCGTCATCGAATGCGACGCGAAGGTCCAGCGGGTCTACACGGTGACCAAGCCCGGGGAGATCGGGCAGTCGGTCAAGGGACGCGGCGGCACGGCCTTCACCCCGGTGATCGAGTATGTGAACAACGACCGCCGCTTCCGCGACGCCCTGCTGATCTACTTTACGGACGGCTACGGGGAGAGCGAGATCCCGCGGCCGAAGACCTACCGCAACCTTTGGGTCGTCCTGGACAACGCGGCGCACCTGTCCCTGCGCGAGCCCTACGGGACCAAGGTGGTCCTGAAGCGGGCGGGGAACGGGCAATGACGCGGGGGGAGTGAGGGAGACGCCGTGAACATCGGGAAAGACATCGGGCGCGACTTGACGGGAGGCCTGATCATCGACTGGTGCGCACAGTTGGCGCAGCAAGACGGGGAGTTCGTCTTCATGAATTCCTTTGCCTCCGGATACGGCAGGATCCGCTTTTCAACACGCACCCTGGAAGCGGCGTTCCCGCCCTCCGGGGGCACGGCGGGCTTCTGGAAGAACGGCCGGCACGCGTTTTATGAGATCCGGCACCAAACCGGGGTTTTCCAGGTTGCGTGCCTGGTCGGAATATCGGGGCTCGGGCTTCGAAAGCAAAAAGCGTGCCGGCAGCTGCTGGCGGCGGCGGGGGCGGAGGACACAAGAGACGACTGCGCCGTCGTCAAGGCTTGGGATCTGCTTCCCTTCCTCAGTTCGTCCTTCCAAGAGGCCGACGCGCTGAGCGACTTTGCCGGGTGTGAGCTGCAGTTCTTCCAAAGGGAGCTGCGCGCGTGGCTGGACGATCCCGCCCGCCGCATCCGGAATTTCCCTGGCCTGGAACTCCATCCGGTGGGGAATCTGGAACTGCCGGAAACGGTGTACATGGAAGGCGCGCTGAAAACCATCCTCACGGACCGCTTTGAGCGGAACCGTCAGGCGCGCAGGCAGTGCGTCGCCGTCCACGGGACCGCGTGCGCGGTCTGCGGTTTCGACTTCGGCCTCGTGTACGGCGAGGAATTTGCAGGGAAGATCGAGGTACACCATAGAAAGCCGCTGAGTGAGATCCGGGAGGAATACACTGTGAACCCTGGGGAAGACCTGATCCCCGTTTGCCCGAACTGCCACCTCATCCTTCACAGCAAAGCAGAAGGCGTGTTCACTGTTGCGGAAGTGAAGAATTTCCTGAACCATCAGGATGTTGCGGCGGAAGCGGGCAAAGATGCCTCCGTAGTTCATCATCAAACCGACCTGCAAGACAGCCCCATCAGGCACGGGGGGGCCGGTAAATACTAGACACGGAAATCACGATACAGGTATGAAAATCGGCTAATTCTGCAAGGAATAGATCATCGCTCGGTTTTACTGCCCCCAACTATAAATCTCGCTGCTGGGGACGGTTGGTTCCCCCTCCTCTTCGCAAACGATCTCGACCACCTTGGCGGACCTGGGGAGGGAATCAAGATACGCTTCCAGTTCCGCCGGGGTTTCGATCAGGAGGGGCTCTGTGTAATTGCCCCGGCTTCCCGGGTCGCTCGCCTGGACATAGTAAGGAGGCAAGCCCCTGTAAACCACGACGTACATCCCCTGACCGAAGCTCTCTTCGACGGCTTCCAGCCGTTTAGTCAACGCTGATCTCATACCCGCCCTTTCTTTTCCGCGACAGCCTTCTCGACCTCGCCCAGCCGGGCTTCCAGTTCCACCAATTCGATGCCTTTCAGCATGGAGTCCATCACCTTCATCTCCAGCATGGTCCGCGCCGGCTCCACGTCCCCGCCCTGGATCCGGACGAGCAGCTTGCCCATTTCCCTAAGGATGCCGGCCGCCGTGGTCATCTGGCCCGTCCGTTCCGGCTTGTGGAGGGGGATATACTCGTCCTTCAAGGCAGCGGCGTACTTCAGCCGCATGTCCAGCAGTTTCTCCGGCGGGACCGCGCTCAGGTCCGTCCCCTCCAGCGCGTCATCGATCCGGGCAAGGATCCCGCCCAGCTGCCGGATCCGCGCCTCCCGGGTCATATGGAAAGCGTCATAGAGTTCCTGGAGCTGGTCAGCCTTGTAATGGGCGATTTCCCCTTCCAACTCGTGCGAGAAGCGGCTGGCGGTACTTTCGGAAACGTGCAGCTCCCTGGCGATCTGCGCGTTGCTTTTGCCCTCCGCTTTCATGCGGATGAACTGGAACCGCTTGGATGCACTCACCACTGGACTTCAACGTCCGTATGGTTGCGCAGCAGGATCAACTCGTTTTTCTTCATCCGCTTCTCATCATTCGTCATGTTTCACGCCCCCTTGTGGCTATTATCGCTTAGTCCAGGGTCAAAATTAAGGCCTCTCCCAATGCAGCTGGCACATTATCTCCATCCCTCTTTAAAAGGGTGACAGTAGGTGACGGTTTGGACCCTTTCCCAGGAACTCCCTGTAGTAAATATTTATTTTTGTTTCCCTTTTTCTTTTAGATAGTGTGGACACGAGATAAATTTTCTGAGATAATGGTCATACCAAGTGAAAAGCGGAGGTATGACCATGTCCACAGCGATACACAGACACGACATTTCAGACGAGGT
>Ga0209613_1001963_pt1 | contig 16402 bp, 15 predicted proteins | sample BioC13SIPDNA_2_FD_185747 | JGI IMG/M metagenome (GOLD analysis project Ga0209613, IMG submission 185747) | Anaerobic biogas reactor microbial communites from Washington, USA - Biogas_R2_A C13 SIP DNA (SPAdes) (version 2) | ecosystem: Engineered > Bioreactor > Anaerobic > Unclassified | place... | reverse complement strand
AGTGATTCCTTATTTGGAGCTGGTCACCCGGAACAGGCTTGTGGAAATCCAGGAGGGCAAAGTGCCCAGATATAAAACCACGGCGAAGGGGAAGAAGGCGCTTGGATATATGCGGGAACTGAGGAATATGATTCCGGAGCCCCATGTGCCAGCTGATTGATATCTTATCGAGGGGCGACGGGGACGAAACCAAAGAGGAACAGAGACGCAGAGGGCGAAAAAATTGGAGGTCCATCAATTTCTTAGTGTGAGCTTTATGCTCTTTGTGAGCTTTGCGGTGATTATATGTTCGTCGTGAGATCGGATGATCGAATCTGAGCCTAACAAATTCAAACCACAAAGGGCACAAAGATCACAAAGGACGCGCAAAAGAGCCTTTTCCAGTAATTTTGTGAATTTCACATTCAGGAGTTGAACTATTTCAATGAGAGGGCTGTGCAGGTCCATGAGAAAGCTATGGATATCGATCCACAGGATACCTCATGTTGGCTTGGCAGGGGTGCAATGCTCTTTATAGAATGGCCCGCTATGAAGAAGCTGTAAAGACCCTATGATAGAGTAATAGAGATCGTCCCGCCATACCTTATCTCGGCATGCGGAAGGGCCTGAGCGTGGTATGCAAATAATTTCTGCAATCCCTTTAATGGTTCACAAACATCTCAAAATTTGGATATGACTGTTATGACAGGTAAATTACAATCATTGTTATCGGAAAAAGGCCCGATTAAGAGGATCGGCGTAGTGGGCATGGGATACGTAGGAATCCCTGCAGCAGTCCTGTTTGCAGATGCCAATGAATTTGATCTCGTTTTAGGATTTCAACGAGCATCCAAAACATCCGGATACAAGATAGACATGCTGAACAGGGGAGAAAGCCCCTTAAAAGGAAATGAGCCAGGACTTGAAGAGCTGCTCATGAAGGTAGTAAATGCTGGGAAGTTCAAGTGCACTTCCGACTTTTCCAGGATCTCAGAGCTTGATGCAGTGACACTGGCCATTCAGACGCCTTTTGCCAACCCAAAGGATCTCGAACCTGATTTCAGTGCACTCAATGCCGGCATTCGCAATGTTGGAAAATACTTACGCCCAGGAATATTAGTAGTGCTTGAATCAACCATTACACCTGGAACCACTGACGGCATGGCGCGCCAGATCCTCGAAGAGGAGTCTGGACTTGCTGCAGGAGAAGACTTTGCACTTGCACATGCACCGGAAAGGGTAATGGTTGGGCGCCTTCTCAAAAACATTCGGGAACACGACAGGATCGTCGGAGGCATCGATGAGGCCAGCACTGAGAGAGCGGTTGAACTTTATTCCCCTGTTCTCTCAAAAGGAAAGATCATCAAGATGACAGCCACTGCTGCAGAGGTCACCAAAACTGCCGAGAACACATTCAGGGATCTTCAGATTGCAGCCGTGAATCAGCTGGCCCTGTATTGTGAGGCCATGGGCATCAATGTCTACGATGTGAGAGCAGGCATAGACAGCCTGAAAGGGGAAGGGATAACACGAGCCATCTTGTGGCCGGGAGCAGGCGTCGGCGGGCATTGTTTGACCAAGGATACATACCATCTGGAACGGGGCGTGAAGATTCGGGACGGCGAGCTGGATTATCCTGATGGAATGGATTCGATCTATGTTCTCGCCAGAAAAGTGAACGATTTCATGCCGAAGCATATGTATCACCTTACTGTCGATGCGCTTGGACGTATCGGCAAAAGGCCGGAAGGCTCTAAGGTCGCAATTCTCGGATGGGCTTTTATCAACGATTCGGATGATGCACGAAATCCTCCCTCAGAGCTGTACAGAGATCTCTTGCTGGAGGCAGGGGCAATAGTTGCAGTGCATGATCCTCATGTACTGAGTTATCCAGGTGTGGAAGTGCTTAGGGATTTGGATGAGGTCGTGAGGGGAGTTGATTGCATTTCAATCATGACAGGGCACTCTGATTACTTCAAGCTAGATCCGCTCTGGGTGAAAGAGATGACCGGCAAGAAGAATCCAGTCATCGTGGATGGCCGGAATGTTATGGAGCCGGAAAAGTTTATTGATGCAGGTTTTGTATACAAGGGGATTGGAAGAGGGGATAAGAATGGGCATGAGATCTGGCCAAAGCTACAATAGGCACCAAGCATCCCTTCTTAGCTTTGATCTTTTAGGAAGAGCTTCTTGAGTTTGCCTCCTTTACATGAGATATGGCATGGGCTACCTGAGCCAATATCCATCTCAGATGCTTCGATCCTTGCTTAGTTATACTTCATGTAATCAGCTTGTAAGCGGATTGATAGACAGAAGGGGCAAGACCGGCCCACATCGCCAGTTGCTCAGGCTTCTTGAAATCCAGATAGTTTCCAATCTCAGCTAAGGGCTTGATGCAAAGTGAAACTGTGGCGGCGCACCCGCGCAGCAAGCTGCGGGGTATTCATCAAAAGTAAACCGCGAACACTTTAGAGCTGAGTGGTGGGCTTAACCGATGAACAGCGTTCGGCTACAATTCTAAGTTTGTTTGTTAGGGCACGGATACGAAAATTATTACGGGATGAATTGAAAGTGCGGAATGTAGGTTTCATAATTGCGGTGAGATATATATATGCTGACAATACACTGTCCGGAAATTATTGAAGGCGAGAGTAATACCATTCTCCAAGCAAAGTTTGAATGCGGAAATATAAAAGATATTCTGTGGTTTTCTACAACTAAAGAATTTGGGGGGTATTTATGCCAAGAGAGGGGGGATGCATTTCTTGTAGCAATGCTCCTGTACGCAATGAAACGTGGAGAAGATATCCATATTCTTGCACCAATATCAGAACGACTCTATTATACGCTCACGAAACATCTTGTAAAATTCATATCAGATATTTTTCCCGGATATCATCAAATACAGATTATGTGTGATATCGATACAGGACATATTGAAAACGCTGCTGGTGTTGGAACTGGAATGTCATGTGGTATTGATTCATTCTACACAGTAATTGAACATACCGATAAATTCTGTCCCCCTAACTACAAACTGACCCACCTTACATTTTTCAATGTTGGTGCAAGCGGGGATTATGGTGGGGATCATGCTCGTGATCTATTTCATCAGAGGATTGAAGCAGTTCGACCATGCGCGGATGAATTGCATCTGCCTCTTGTAACACTGGATTCAAATATCAGTGAGATTCTGGATATGAATTTTGTACCAACTCACACATATAGAAATGTAGCTGCGGTTCTTGCTCTTCAGAAACTATTTAGGTTTTATTATTATTCATCGGGATATTCTCTCCGGCAATTTGAGTCGAATAACTCCGATTCAAGCCATTATGATGTATATGCTTTGGATATGCTCTCTACCAATGATACTAAGTTTTTCTCGTCCGGAGAAATCCATTCCCGAGTGGAGAAAACAGATATTGTATCATCCCATCCGCTTTCCTATGAGCATTTAAATGTATGTGTTTCGAAAAATATAAATTGTTCCAGATGCCATAAATGTCAAAGAACCCTTATAACACTCGATTTGCTTGGAAAACTTTATCTCTACAACAAGGTTTTCGATCTAAATGATTACCAAATCCATCGTTCAAAATATTTTGGCATGATTCTGGGGGATTGGAAGAATGATCTCATGAAGAAGGAAATATATGATTCCATAAAGCTGAATCAGTATCCCGTCCCATTCGCTGCTTATTTTTATCGTTATCCTCTTGAAATTCTCCAATATGGGGCCAGGCATTGTCCCGAGTTTATAAAAGCAAAATATAAAATATTAAAAAAATTAATTTGCATAGAAATACTTATCGAGGCCTCTAATGAGTGAGAAGTCATCATCTGCCAGCACATCTGAGCAATTCAGATCAAATCTAATTTCCAACATATTACTCTTAGCGGTCAATATTGTAATAGGCATTGCTTTGGTACCTTACTTTAAAGATACCTTAGGCATTGCAGCATATGGACTCATACCTCTTGCAACATCTGTAACTCATTATGTAATGCTAATAATAAATTGTTTGAATTCATCAGTTGCAAGGTATTTAGCAATCGATCTCCAAAAAAAAGAATACAACAAAGCAAATATCACATTTAATACAGCTCTGTTTGGAATATCCCGTATTATACTGATCTTGATTCCCGTTGCCCTTGCGGTAGCATGGCTTGTTCCTGATATATTTAATACTCCTAATATTGAAAGAGACAATATTTTTATTTTATTTTCTCTGGTATTCGGAAGCGCTATTATTGGTATATTTAGAAGCAATTACATGGCCACATTATTTGCAGAAAATCGTTTGGATTATAGGAACTGGATAAATATAATTAATATAATCCTCCAAGTCGGTTTAATAGTAATATTGTTCACAACTTATTCACCTAGCTTAATATATGTAGGAATTGCATATTTCATTTCTGCTATATTCTCATTATTACTTGCAGTTTACCTCTCGCACAAAGTGTGTCCGCAAATAACAATAAAACATAATAATTATCGCCCACATCTATTTCACGATATTTCAAAAACTGCTTTCTGGTTGATAATTACAGATATAGGTGTCTTGCTATGTACAAGTTGTAGCATCATTGTGGTCAATCTTCTATTTGGTGCAGATATGGCAGGACAATACGCAATTGTAGTAACGTGGAATACCCTTCTGCGTTCTATGTCAACAGGTGTTTTTGGGACATTATTCACTCCCTTGTTTTACTCATATTATTCTCGAGGGGACATTCCTGGATTGATCATTTTATCTAAAAAAACTACTAAATTATTGACGATCATAATCGCCTTCCCATTGGCATTTACGTGCATATTTTCACCACAATTATTGACATTATGGGTTGGATCGGATATGGCCCATCTATCTGGATTGATGTGGCTTTTGGTGGCTTATCTTATAGTTGTATTACCAACACTGCCCATCTATTCAATATTAGTTGCTTTTAATAAAGTGAAGATCGCAGGCATTGTCACATTGATTACAGGCGTTATAAATTTTATTTTAGCCTTTACTTTGCCCAGTATTGGGGGACTCGGAATCTATGGAGTAGCATTAGCAGAATCAATTGTCTTATCAATAAGATGTATAACATTTGTTCCATGGTATATTGCTTATGTAATAAAAGCTCCGTTAGCAACATATGTTCGATCCATGATTCCGGGAGTTGTTTGCTTTGCTATAATTGCAATTAGTGGTTACATTATCACATCAATAATAATTATTCCAAGCTCAATAACTATTCTTTTGGGTATTGGTTTAAGTGCATCATTAATTTATTTTATTTTTATAATTTTATTTATTATTGACGCAGACGATCTGAATCTAATTATATCCGTAATTCCCAAATTAATTTTGAGAAGATTCCCAAAGAAAATTTTGTGGGTTCAATTAAATGAGCAAAAGCCATGAGATGGTAAAATGACTGAGCAAAAGAATCAAGGTAAAAATGAGATTACCATATCAATAGTTGGCGATATACTTTGCTGGAGTGAACAAAATAGCCTTGCATATGATCAAAGAACTAACAATTATGATTATTCTGAATCATTCAAATTAATTAAAAAATATTTTAAAAATTCAGATTACGTCATTGGAAATCTTGAAACGACACATTCTGGCATTGAAAATGATTATACATTTATTTCTGAGGAATCGTGGTATACCCGAATAATGTTTAATACCCCAGATAACCTCGCAAAGGCTTTGAGAGATGCAGGATTTAATATGCTGACTACTGCGAACAACCATTGCATGGATAGAGGTATAGATGGAGTTCTTAGAACGCTACAGGTACTTGATGAACATGGACTAGAGCATATTGGAACTTATAACTCAAAGTTAGAAAGAGATAAAATATTTATTAAAAATATAAAAGGTTTTAAAGTTATTTTTTTAAACTACACCCATGGAATAAATTATTACGCCCATAATTATTCCATTCCAAAAGATAAATCATATTTGATAAATCTACTAGCTCGGCCAGAATCGCAGGCATATGAGTTTGGGACAACTCCTTGTGATATAAAATTAAATAAAGCAGGGCAACTAATTTATAAAATAAATGGAACTAGCTCAACATTTGTTGATAATATAATACGGGAAAATGTACTCGCGGATATAGCTAAAGCAAAAGAACAAAATCCAGATTTAATAATTGTTTTTCCTCATATGGGTGTGCAATATAAATCTTATCCAAGTCGGTTCAGTCGGAAATGGGTTGATTTGCTATTTAAAGCTGGAGCCGATGTGATCATTGCTAGTCACCCACATGTTCTTGAGCCAATGGAATTCAGAACAATCATAGATGATAATGGAACTAAACGCACGGGATTCGTAATTTATTCAATGGGTAATTTTTTAACATCTCCATTATATGAACCGACATTCAAAGCGTTGGCCTCCATTATACTAAACCTTCATGTTAAAAAAGAACATAATGATGGTGCCACAATATCGTCAGTCTCGTTCATTCCGACATGGGTTCAATGTAGAGATAATTCAGGAAAGCTTGCCATTCGAACAGTCGCAATATATGATGCACTTAAAAATTCACAAATATCTAACGAAATAGCAGAAAAAGAGAGGAAAATTTTGCCCCTAATTCATCAAAATATGATAAAGCTATTATTAGGAGGAAATGATATAAATATTGAATGGTATTTTTCGATCATCGAAGCAATTACAATTATAGTTAAAAGTATATATATAGTATTTCCCTTCAAATCTATAATGAAGAACGTTAGAATTATTTGGAGAGCATATAGAACCAAATAGGACAATGTGAATAATATGTCCATCGTAATTGACCAAATTCTACAAAATAACCTATGCATCGGATGCGGCCTTTGTGCTGCCCTCTGTCCACAAGAGGTAATTGCAATGCAATGGAACCGCTACGGCGAGTACAATCCAGTAGAGGTCTTGCCCTGTATCAGGGAGTGCAGCCTCTGCCTGAAGGTCTGCCCCTTCGCCAACTCAGGGGAGAACGAGGACACGATCGGGGAGCGGCTCTACGGAGCAGTCGCGGGAATCCGGCACCGCCCCGAAACCGGATATTACCTCGCCACATACGTCGGCTACTCGAAGAAACACCGGCTGACTAGTGCTTCCGGAGGGATGGCGAGCTGGCTCCTTGAGGCACTGCTCAGTGAAGGCGCCGTCGACCATGTTATATGCGTTGCTCCCACAGGCGAGCCTGAGAGGCTCTTCAAATTCGCAATCTTTGATACCCCGGAGAGCGTGAGGGCCGGGGCGGGCTCTGCCTACTACCCGGTGGAGATGTCGGGGGTCATCAGGCATATCCTCGAAACGCCGGGGCGCTATGCAGTGACTGGCCTTCCCTGCTTCATCAAGGCGATCCGGTTGGCTCAGCAGAAGAATCCAAAGCTGAGAGAGCGGGTAGTCGTCACCGTCGGTCTCGTCTGCGGGCAGCTGAAGAGCAAACACTTCACCGAGTACATAGCCTCCCTAGCAGGCCTGCCGGGGAAGGTGAAGGTGGTACGATACCGCGGAAAGAGCCCAGACCAGCCAGCGACCAATTATTACTATGCTTTCACCTCCATGGATGGAGATGAGCGGAGGATCTTCTGGAACGAAGGGATCGCCGAGGCCTGGACGAACCGGTGGTTCACCCCCAGGGCCTGCAACTACTGCGACGACGTCTTTGCTGAGTGCGCAGATGTCGCATTTATGGATGCGTGGCTTTCTGAGTATTCAAAAGACAGCCGCGGAACAAGCCTGGTGCTGGTGAGGTCGCCACAGGTCCAGGAGGTGATTGCACAGGGGCAAGAGATCTCCTTTGACCCCCTTCCCATCGGGAGGGTAATGGATAGTCAGAAAGGGGTTATATCAGTCAAACGCCATCAATTGGCATATCGGCTGTATCTTGATCAGGAGAAGAAGCATAAGGTTCCGAAGAAGCGAGTGGTACCAGGAGGGATACTAAGAAATCCCTTTTTGAGGCGTGAGGTCGTCCTCAAGGACCTCATGTCGGTGGCGAGCAGGAATGCTTGGGTTGAAGGCGTCCGAGATGCAAAAAGCCTCCGAGAGGTGATGCAACCGGACATGAGGCGACTAGCGAGAATTAGACAGATAAAAAAGATTATAACACCCCTAGCTAGGATTCTTCTGGATATTAAAACGAAATCGGAGGGAAGTCGCCATGAATGAAGATAGGATGCAATTCATCTTAGCAGGGAATGGTCCCTACGAGAATAGAGGATGCGAGGCGATTGTACGGGGAACTGTTAAGATCTTAAGAGAGGTCTTCGGGGATCCCCAGTTTATTTGTCTGAGCAAATTTCAATCTGAGGAGCACTTCAATAAGCAGCGTCTAATGGAGACGGATAGGGGAATAGTCCACCTCAGCTTACGTGGATTCAATAAGAATGGCGCGATCAAGAACATGCATAAGCCGGAGACTTGGCGTTATCTTTACCGGCATTTTTTCAATCGAGATGCAAAAAAATACCTAATATTCCGTGACATGATTCCAAACCTAGATGAAGCAGCTGCTGTGCTATCCATTGGTGGGGATAACTATTCTCTCGATTATGGAGTTCCAACTACATTTACAGATCTTGATAATGTAGTGCTAGAAAAGAAAAGACCTATCGTCATATGGGGCGCCTCTGTTGGTCCGTTTGATAGGATGCCTGATTACGAAATGTACATGAGCCATCACCTGAAGGAGGTAACTGGTATCTATGCCAGAGAATCTGTAACGATCGAATACCTCAAAAGTATCGGCGTAGAAGATAACGTTTTCCCCGTCGCTGACCCGGCTTTCCTCATGGATGCGGTTAAGCCGGAGGGGATCGAAGAGGTCCTCTCCATAGATGAGGAAGCGATCGGCATAAATCTCAGCCCTTTGATGGCGAGATATGTAACTGGTGGCGATCTCCAGGCCTGGGCTAAAAAATCAGCATCAATCATTGAAGACGTGGCCGAAAAGACGGGAATGCCTATCTACCTGATCCCTCACGTTACCACGCCAAATTCAAACGACCACGCGTTTATGCAAAAGGCCGTATCGCTCGTACAAAATAATAGTAGCAACATGATCGTGATACCTCCGCACTATAATGCACAAGAGACGAAGTGGATCATAAGCCGTATGTCCATATTCGCCGGAGCACGAACTCATTCGACGATCGCTGCCCTCTCGACAGGTGTTCCAACTCTCAGCTTTGCCTACAGCATCAAGGCTCAGGGGATCAACCGAGACCTCTTCGGCCATACCGATTATTGCCTAGGGCCCAAATATCTAGATAAAGGTGAGATTTCTAGCAGCGTCGATTCCATGCTGTATGATAAAGAAAAAATCGAAAAGGAATTAAAAGATATTTTACCCAATGCTCGAAGGTCAGCGCTGAGTGCCGGAAATAAGCTTAAAGAGGTCATTGGAGTGAACTGATATGTCGGACGTACCCGCAGTCTCGGTTGTGATACCCTTATACAATAAGGGCCCATATATCGCCCGTGCTCTGAACTCGGTTCTATCTCAGACGGTCCAGGACTTCGAGGTGATCGTAGTAGATGATGGTTCTACAGACGACGGGGGGATGGTAGTCAAAGGGTTCGAAGATTCTCGAATAATTCTGATTAAGCAAGAAAACCAAGGCGTTTCAGCAGCAAGAAACCGGGGGATAGAAGAGGCGAAGGCAGAATTAATCGCTTTTTTGGATGCTGATGACGAATGGCTTCCGAGGTTCCTAGAGACGATTCTACGTTTGAGGAGAACGTATCCCGAGGCAGGGGCATATGCGACGGCTTTCATGAAAGAATTCCACAATGGAATATCCCAAAAACAACCATTTTCAGGCATCCCTCCAGGTGATTGGGAGGGTATTATACCTTCGTATTTTAAATCTTGTGCATATGGTAGATTACCCGTTCGCTCAAGTAATGTGGCAATACCAAAGCATGTTTTTTCTGATGTCGGTATGTTCCCCATAGGAATTTGGTGGGGAGAAGATGCTGATATGTGGGGGAGGATCGCCCTGAAATATCCGGTTGCTTTCAGTTCTAATTATTGTGCAATTTATCATGTAAGTGCAATGGCCCGAACCTGTAATACGTTAAAAATGACTGAAATCCATCCGTTCGTCCGAACTGCCAGAAAAGCGATCGAGAGAGGTGATGTTCGTGCATCAGTCCTCCCAGATTTAGAAAGATACATTACAAAAGAAATTATTCAAACCGCCTATGTAAATCTCAAGGCGGGAAGGAGAGAAATTGCTCGCGAAATTCTTTATCTATGCTCACCTAATATATTATTTTACAAAAAAATTATTATTCGTATATGGACATACCTCCCTACATCGCTCTTTCTCCTCAAGGATCAGGCGCTAGAACGTGTATTATATGGTATTTTAAAAATAATGCGCTATCTGGGGAGATAACACTTTGCAGTTTTTGTATTTGCGATACAGCTATGATCGTTATCTAATAATCGACAAAATTGTTCGTCAAGCAGCAGTAGGACTCTGGATTGGCCAATTTTAAACGTCGTCGGTCTCTTCAAGCTGTCTTCTCTCCAGATGACTAGACCGGTGGAGAAGAATTCAGTATCTATCGTACCATTTGGATGTAATAAATATGGTTCAGAACGCTCATTTTTTAAATATACCTTAAATGGTCGCCCATGAGTCTGCAAATCAGCAATAATTGTCCCATCATGCACATTGTTTATGTGAGCATATAGACTCATTTCTGACTCTGACCAAATTAACTTAAGAAAAGCATCTTCCCCATATAAGGGGGAGTCATGATTTGTAGCCGCATTTGTAATCATTAAAAATGATCCTACGAAGAACAATATAGCCATTGAAGTGAGGATGGTTCTCTTCTCTTTTAGCACACCTAAGCAGCAAAAGATTCCAATTACAATTAATGGCGCAAATACGATAAAGGCAAATGCAGGCCAGCGATCTGGGATTATATTTCTAATGCCTAAAATCGGAAAAGCGTATCGGATAAAGAATAATAAGATTGTTAGAACAATGATTGGGAAATATTTACTAGCATTCTCTTTTTTATATGCTAGACAATATAGAGTTCCAATAATTCCAAACATGACGTATATGCAAAAGCCAATTGGCTGAAACAACTCTGCCCAGTTGCCAGTTATGTTTGATACTGACGTGCCTTCTAAAAATTTCGCTTCTAGCGACAATGAATTGATCAAACTTGGAATGACTCTTCCTAAAAAGTTGTATCTTATATCCGTCCAATGGTAGAAAATAACAATAGATAGAATTATGATGGGTTTGACTATTATTGATCTATTAAGTGATTGTGTAATCGAAAAATTTTTGGTATAGATGATTTCATAAAGAATAACTCCTAAAACCAGGGCAAGCAGCGATACTAGGGTAATAAACGCACTTATTGTATGGACCCACACGACAATAATCAAAAATATTAATAGTAATGATGCGTATTTAGGTCCATATCCTGGATTTGGATTTAAGTACCGATTCAATACGAAATAGATAATAAACGCGTATATTGCAATTCCAAAACTCATTGCAATAACCTGAATACTCCACTGGATCTGTACATCTATAAAATTTAAAAGTAACATTGACGTCAATGCGATCTGAACGTCTCCTGTCAGCATCTTAACAATCAGGAATGTAACTATGGTGCTGAATGTGAGAATCATACTTAATACGAACATTGAATCGTGAATAGAAAGCGATCCGATCAAAGCGGTTACAACTGAGTGCAGATGAGCTATTGGATAATTTATATAATAATGAGGGAAGTCAGATGGGACGAATATACGGCCATATTCAAGGAAATATGATATGTACTCTCGATGCGCCCACGGATCGGATCCTACAGGGTATGGAGAGATATAGTATGCACTATAACGTAATATTATAGAAATTAGTAAAATTTTAATCATTAAAATAAAGGTTTTTATGTTGCTTATGCTACAATATGTAATAATCTGGACTCCTAGAACCGCAACAGCTCCTGATACGAGAACGAAAAACAACGGGTGGCGCGTATATAACTCGGAGAAATAATATATGATTACTGCTGTAGTGATTAAAAACCACCAGGTGATGTTAAGTATTGTATTTTGCCTTATACTAATCTGTAAAAAGGAATCATGAGGCCTTTCCTTAAATTTCCTGCGATATCGCAGATATATCACGCAACTTAATGCAATAACTGGACTCAATAAAAATAACCCTCCGCTGGTGTATTGCAGATTCATAAATGTCATAAAAAGTCCGAATATGAATCCTAATACAGCGAAGACGCTGTCAATTCCCTTAAGATCCTCTCGTGTGATTCTCCACCCTATAACAAGAGACAAAACAAGGGTCATCGATATGGCTAATAGCGCAATGTCGCTGTAAGTTGAGACCATGATATATCATACCTCAGAGGATTTCGAAAAACCAAATTAATGGTAAAGTATATATGCTATAAATTCAATGAAAATGCACTACCGCATGATGATAAGCTATCTGCTATATCTAAACTTCTCTACTTTACAAGTTTTCCATCGGCCGAGCGCAGATTATGAGCGACCCCTACATCTCACACAATAAAGGAGCTTTGCGAGGTCAAATGAGGCATACATACTCGGATAAAAATAGCACATAACCTGTGTTTAATTTAACAAATATATGCTAAAGCCAAAACTTGGAAAGTAGAGTAAACTTGTGAACTGGAATGCGTTTTTACAGATAAGTGATGACCTATATAAAAACAACACCGAGCAAGGGAGTAGACCTAATATAGACATTATTATAATGATTAAACTCCTCATACTTCAGCAGATGTACGGTCTTTCGGACACCCAACTAGAGCTTCAGGTTGCATAAAGAATCTCATTTAGAATCTTCTTGAGGACACTACAATCTGGCTGCTCCGTAAGGGACTAGAAAATCGAAATACTCCTCATTTTAGAACTTCCTCATATACGTCTACAATCTCCTTCGCAACATTCGCCCACGTATACCGCTCCGCATATGCCAGTATCTTCTCCGAATCCCACTCTCGATCCAGCGCTACCAGGATCTTATCTGCCAGATCTTCTGGATCAGCAGGATCAACGAGCAGGCCATAATCCTCAGAGGTGATAACCTCTGGCACGCCGCCGACTTTCGTACCAACGAAGGGCTTCCCACAGCCAAGGGCCTCAAACATGACTGTTGGGTTGCCCTCGTTCAGGCTCGGAAGCACAAAGAAATCACAGGCATTCATCCAGAGTGCGAGTTGGTCTCCAGGCACCGACCCAAGCAGTCGCACTTTATCGCTAAGATGTAGCGTATCGATCTGCCCTTGCAGCCTTCTCCTCTCTTGCCCAGCTCCTCCGATAAAACAAAGAACATTGTCCCATTGTTGACAGATAATATCCATAGCATCAATCAAATAATTAAAACCTTTACGTTTTATCAGATTTCCTAGCGTGAAGACTATTTTCGTATCTGCTGACAAGTCAAGCTGCTCTCTCGCACGTGCAATTTCAATGGGATAGAAAGACGAGGAGAACCCGTTAGGAATCGAGTAAACACACTTATTGTATCGTTGCAGAACCGGAACGTCCTTTCTGTTTACTCTGACAAGAGCATCAGCCTCAGACCATGCAGCATTTATTAGTGGATGATTCATCTCGATCTCCTTATCGAACCATTCACAATTCTCGTGGATTGTGGTGATAACTGGCTTGCAGTGTTTCTCCTTCAGCCTAACACCGATGTAGCCTGATGGCCAAGTGAAGTGAGCATGAATGAGATCAAAGAAGAGGTGATGCTCTTTGATGGTTCTCTCAACCACCTGCAGTCGGCTGTCGATCAAGATCTTGCTCAGCCAGAAGAGAGGGATATAAGTACAACGTGGATAATAAACTTCCACGTTGTCGTAGCTATAATCAATGCAGAGCTTGTCTTTTTTGAGATACTTAAAGGAACGGAGTACCGGCGCAATAACAATGACCTTTTTGAAATGCTGTTTTAGCTCGGCAATTAAATACTCGACGAACATCTCGGCGATAAAAGACTTGTCCTCATTGGGGTAGGAGGGAGTGAGGATCAAGAGGGTCTTATCCTTCAGGTCTGCCAGCGGATTATCCTTATCCTTTGCGTTTACTATTCCGTTCATCAACACTTAGACCACACCCTTTCCCAATTGCCATATACACGACTTCATCTTCCCCGAAAGCGAACAGGTTTTTTCCGTCCACGATCACCGGCGAGGCCATGAGAACCTTTACAGTCTCCATAGATATCTCTCTGAAGGCGTCATGATCTACCAGGAAAACCGCGCACTCCGCCCCAGCAAGTGCCTCCTTGATGCTTCCGACTGAGGTGAATATCCCGGCCTTCGTCGCAAGCGAGGGTACGAAAGGATCGTACACCCGCACATCGGCTCCGAGGTTTACAAGCTCCTCGATTATCTTGATCGCGGGCGACTCCCTGGGATCGTTGATGTTCTTCTTGTAGGCGAGGCCCATGACAGCGACTTTTGCGCCGTAAACGCGCTTGCCAACCCGGCTGAGGCCCCTCTCAACGAGGTTTACTACATGCATTTTCATGAACTCGTTGATCTCGCCAGAGGTCTCGATGAAGCGTGGGATGAAGCCGAATTTCTTCGCCCGGTATGACATGTAGTAAGGGTCTAAGGGAATGCAATGGCCGCCGATGCCAGGACCTGGGTAGAACGACATAAAGCCATAGGGCTTAGTGGCCGCAGCAGCGATTACCTCCCAAGTATTTATGCCCATCCGCTCAAAGATGAGAGCCATTTCGTTGACAAGAGCGATGTTAATATTCCTGAAGATGTTCTCGATCATCTTCACAGCTTCTGCAGTTTTGGCATCTCTGACTGGAACGATCCTCTCTATGACGCTCCCGTAGAGCGCAGCAGCAATCTCAGTGCATTCGGCATTAATACCCCCCACTACAGTTGGCACCTTATCAATGGGAAACTGTTTATTCCCCGGATCTACACGCTCGGGCGAGTATGCGGCACCAAAGTCGATGCCAGCAATGAGTCCTGTTTCTTCCAGGATCGGTACCATAACCTCATCTGTCGTTCCTGGGTAGGTAGTGCTTTCGAGGATAACAAACTGGCCTGCATGAAGAACGGTCTTGATAGTCGCACAGGCTCTCTTGATATAACCCAGGTCTGGGATCTTGTCTTCAGATAGTGGAGTTGGAACACAGATAATTAAAAAGTCGCACTGATTGAGGCCTTCGGGATTTGATGTCGGAAAGTAGGTGCGCTCGAGGAACTGAGAGAGCACCTCGGTTGTGACATCTTGGATATGGGACCTTCCTGCCAGGAGACTCTCAACCATATCTTCACAAATATCGTAGCCGATGACTGTGTATTTCCTCGCAAAGGCCATAGCGAGTGGGAGGCCGACATACCCCTGACCTATGATACCTATTTTTGCACTTTGATCTCTGATCTTTGATAATAATGTTCTTATTTTATCATACCCCCGCATGCTTCAACTTAGAGTATCCCTTTCGCTAAAAGCTGAGAAGTCATCATATTGATTTCACTTCTTTTATTACCTCAAACGCTTCTGCGAATTTGACATTAATCTGATAACCTCGATACATCGCTCTTCCTTCTATCCCATAAAGCCACCAATCACCGTTTGAGTCAACCTGAGACTTATGGGCCAAAATGCTGTTTAATTTTAAATCAATGACATCTGAGATATCAATCAATGACTGCATCCGAAAACCATAGGGGACTATCCCACCGGGGATCGTCTGTTCGTACATATATAGAGAACAGTTGTTTTTTCTTGTTGCAGCTATAACACTTTCTGTAACAATTACATGGTCTTGATGAGAATCATGGTTCCAATGTGTGTAAACTACATCCGGAGAATATTTTGTGATAATAGCATCAAAATTCCGAACAATCTTTCTAGAATATACCAGATCATCTGGATTCATATCAAGGAATAAAAAATTCGCACCTAATATTCTAGAAGCTTTTTTTGCTTCAGATAGGCGTTGCTCTTTATTGTTTGGAATTTCGGCCAGTACCATATATACATTGTGCCCAGCTTGAGTATACTTTGCAATAGTCCCTCCCATGCCAATCTCCATATCATCTGGATGGGCACCAAAAACGACGATATCCATCAGACGAATCCCCTAATAATGTTATTATCATTGATGATAATTTCTTCATAATACCTTATTACTTGGATCTCACGAATTGCTGGTAGAATGATATCTTTGCCTTTGACAAGATCAATAATGATTTTAGGAAAATTCGCTCCCGCATAAGTAGCCATAATCGTGGCACCCCCCATCCGTGGATTTACTTCTACAATTTTCGGAGCTCCACGAGAATCCAATTTTATTTGGATGCAGGAGGGCCCTATCAATCCCAGATGATCTGCTAGATCCATAGAGATT
>Ga0209613_1001938_pt1 | contig 16538 bp, 20 predicted proteins | sample BioC13SIPDNA_2_FD_185747 | JGI IMG/M metagenome (GOLD analysis project Ga0209613, IMG submission 185747) | Anaerobic biogas reactor microbial communites from Washington, USA - Biogas_R2_A C13 SIP DNA (SPAdes) (version 2) | ecosystem: Engineered > Bioreactor > Anaerobic > Unclassified | place... | reverse complement strand
GCCGGCATCGGAGACCATGCTCTCCAAGATCATCTGCTCCGTGGAGGAGGCCCAGGCCAAGAAGACCTCCTACCAGCGTTTCTCAGACGCCTTCGGCAAGTACTACACACCGGCCATGTTCGTGCTGGGGGTGTTGGTGGCGGTGATCCCGCCCTTGTTCTTCGCTCAGCCCTGGCACCCCTTCCTGCTTCGCGGATTGGTGGTGTTCGTGGTCTCCTGCTCCTGCGGCCTCGCCCTTTCGGTGCCTGTCGCCGTAGTCGCTTCCATGGCCAACGCCGCCCGGCATGGCACTCTCTTCAAGGGCGGCGCCTACATCGAGACCGTGAGCCACCTGAGGGCCATAGCCTTCGACAAGACCGGCACGCTCACCATCGGCCGGCCTGAAGTCACCGATATCCGCGCGTTCGGCTCTATGACCGAGGACGAGTTGCTCAGAATGGTCGGTGTCATAGAGTCGCGCTCGGCCCATCCCATCGCGGCGGCCATCGTGAGGAGGGCAAGGGAAGAGGAGTCGCTCGACGCGATTGCTGTTGACGCCTTCGAGGAGACCTCCGGACTGGGGATCAGCGCCGTCGTAGGCGGAAGAGGGTATCTGGTCGGCAATCCCAGACTCCAAGAAGAGAGCGGCGTGGAGATCTCCGCGGAGATCCGCGCGGCCATAGCCGGACTGGAGGATGAGGGTAAGACCGTGGTCGTGGTGGCCCGCGAGAAGTCGATCGTCGGCCTGGTCGCGGTCGCCGACAAGGTGAGGCCGGGCGCCAAGGACGCTCTCGAGAGGCTGCAGCGCGCCGGGGTACGGACCATCATGCTCTCCGGCGACAACGAACTGTGCGCCCGCGCGGTTGCCGCTCAGGTGGGCGTCGACGAGTACCACGCCCAACTGCTGCCCACCGACAAAGTGGAGCTGCTCAAGAAGCTCAGAGACAAGTACCGGCTGGTCGGCATGGTCGGCGATGGCATCAACGACGCTCCGGCCATGGCCGTCTCCGACGTGGGCATAGCCATGGGCGCAGCCGGCACCGACATCGCCGTGGAGGCCGGCGACGTGGTCCTCATGTCGGACGACCTGGAGAAGGTCGGCTATCTACGCGAACTGAGCAGCCGGGCAGCGAGGGCGATCAAGCAGAACATCGCCATCTCCATGGCCAACGTGGCCTTCATGGTGGTCATGGCTCTGCTGGGCTATCTGGGGTTGGTGACCGGACTGCTGCTCAACGAAGGCAGCGCGCTGTTCGTCATCCTGAATGCCCTCCGTCTGCTTGGCTGGAGGGGGAACCTGGTCCCGGTCCCAAGTTCGATGTCGGGGGATGAATTGGTCCCCGCCGCGGATTCATAGCCCGGGCCCACACATTGGTGGATGAGTGTCCATATTCGACAGATAGGAGCAGTACGTGGGAACCGTCACCTTCAAGATCGGGGGCATGTGCTCCTGTGAGGGTCCAATGGTGGAGAAGAGACTGAACAAGCTCAAGGGGGTCGAGAGCTACAGCTTGAATCTCACAATGAATCAGCTCAAAGTGGTGTATGACCCATCGGTGGTATCCCTCGAAGAGATCGAGAAGGCCGCAGCTAAGGGAGGCGCCAAGACCACGCGGGCTTGAGCGTTACGTTGGGGAGCAGAGGCCGAGTGACGTATGAGTAGCCAGGCGATGAAGTCCACGATCCGAGTGACCAAGGCGCTCGCCGATACCCAGCGGGTGCGTATCCTGCTGCTGCTGGCAAAGGGTGAGCTATGCGTCTGCCAGATCGTGGAAGTCCTCGACCTGGCCTCTTCGACCGTATCCAAGCATCTGTCTCTGCTCAGCTCAGCCGGTCTGGTCGACGTTCGCAAGGACGGGCGCTGGGCTTACTACCGGCTGCCGGAGGGAGATGCCGGCCGGTTCTTCGCGCCGTTGCTCGAGTGGCTGGAGGATGATCTGCAGGGCGACGAGCTGATCGAACGGGACGCGCGGGTCTTGGAAGAGGTGCTGGCCCGGGACCCGGAGGAAGTGGCTCGGAACCAGAGGATGCGCGCCCCAAAGGCCTAGGCAGAGTCGTTCGCGTCTCCGTTGGTGACCTGCAGGTCGGTCAAGAGCCTGAGGAGAGCGCTCCGCACGTCCTCCGGCAGCGGGCCTCTCTGTACCAAGGCGCGAGCTTCGTCGAGCGTCCGGCCCCGCACGGCCTCCGTGAGATCCCTCAGGTCGTTCTGGCGGGGCAGGAGAAAGTCGCCTCGCACCTCCACGCGGTTCAGCCGGTCTCCGTCCAGATCGGCGGCCAGAGTGAGTACTCCGCTCGGCGCCTTCGTGGAGATGACCGACCTGTGCGCGTCGCGTTGGGGGAAGGTCCATTCGGGGCGAGAGTACTTCGTATCGTGCAGGCGGTCGATCTGGGCGCGCTCCTCGGCGGTGAGATCGCCCGGGGTCGGCTGGAATCCGAGCCGCCCGGCGAGGTGGGCCGTCATCCGCTGCATCACCTCGTCCACGGGGATGGGGCGGCCGACGGCTTCAGAGAGCGTGATCACGCGGTCTCGCACGTTGGTGAAGCCCTTGTCGGCGAACTTGAGCTGCGAGGGCCGCAGTGCACGCGCCATAGCGTCGCAGTCGGTGGAGACGAGAAAGGTGCCGCTGTGCACGAACCCCGTGCTCCACTCCACCTGCGCCGAACCGTAGACCTTGCGCCCGCCGACTGTGCAGTCGTTGGTGGGCGAGTGCGCGGCCCGCACGCCGTACTCGGCGCATGTTGCGATCACTGCCTCCGCGACGATGGGATAGAGCTGCGCCGCCTCCACGACCCCCAGCCGCTCGAACAGCTCTTCGTGCCTGAAGAACAGCGAGAAGCAGAAGCTGCCCTCATCCTGGTAGACGGCTCCCCCGGGATTGTGGCGCCTCACCACGGGTACGTCGTTGCTTCGACAATACTCGAGGTCTACGTCTTCCTCGGGCACCTGGTACACGCCGATCCACACCGACGGCGAAACGCGCCGCTGACGCAGGGTCGGGGGACTGGTCCCCTCGTCGACGCCGCGCAGCAAGGCCTCCTCCACGGCGAAATGCCGGAAGGGGTCGGTGATGCCGTCGGCCAGGAGGCGGAACTCGGGGGCGCCGTCGGCCGAAGGCCGGAACTCGAGCTCAGTCTTCCGAGAAGTAGACACAGCGCTCCTGCTTGCACTCCTCGGTGGTGTGCGAGAACGGGCAGCGGATGGGCGACGGGATGGCCAGGGTGAGGCCCAGTTCGCTCTTCAGGAAGGGGACCGCGGCCTCGAGCGTGCCGTACACGCTCTGCCTGCAGCAGCGGGGCCCGCCCAGCTCGGCCACCCGGTCGAGCGCACGCGCGGTCGCGCGCAGGGCCTGCGATCGCTCGCCGTCCGAGCGGAAGGTTGCGCCGGTGAGCATGGACACCGCGCAGCCGAGGCCGGCGGCCGCGCCACAGTCGCCCCGGGTGCCGCAGACGGCCACCGGGATGTCTTTCGTCCGGTGAAGAGCCGTGTGGATCCCGCTCTCTTTGACCGGGTACCCCTGGTTCCGAAGGGCGGCCAGGATCACCGGGGCCACCAGCAGGTGGTGGGCGGGCCCGTGCGCTCGAAACAACGGGTGCTTCATGATGAGATCGGCAATCGCCACGGGGTCGGCCTCCCGGGTCGCGAGAGCGGTGCGCCCGATGAGCTCCTCTGCTGAAGCCGCGCGGCAATCCTCGCAGACATAGTGCCCCTCGGGGCAAAGCCACTCGCACTCCTCCTCGGCGCCGCAGTAGACGCAGGTCTGGAGTTGCTCCTCCTCCAACAGTGCGGAGCCGCACAAAGAACAGTGGAATACCACCGGGGCCGGCGAGGCTCCGTGACTGCCCGATGCGCCCGTCTCCACCTATTTCTCCCAGGCGTCGGGGCCCTTAGCCAGTTCCTCGCGGATGCTGGCTTCGAGTTCCTGGGGATCGGGCGGCCCGGCTTTCGAGACGGGGCGTCCGTTGACGTACGTCGATGGGACCCGCCAGGTCTTGTATTCAGAGAGGCAGGACACGGTGGGCGTGGTCGGCCAGTTGCGAGCCAGATCATAGACGTCGAGGCGCACCTCATCGGTGAAACGACGCGTCATCTCCTCCATCAGCTCGAGGGTGGCCCGGCACTTCTTGGTGGGCGGACTGGCGATGATGGCCTCTAGTCGCAGGCGCTGTTGCGGTTCGGCCTCGGTCCGGCCGGTCTTGTTTGCCTCTGCCACGATGGCCTCCGGTAATGTCAGTGTGTACACGAGCCATCAGGACAGCACGTTCTGATGGCGAGCCAGTTTTGGAGTCGCTCGTCAAGGTCGGCAAGGACTTGCGGGTCAAGGGCTTCTCGAATCATTGTGACGATGGCCATCACGTCAGGCTCGAGGTCATCGGCCAACCGATAGAGGATCCACACCCCTTGGCGGCGTTCGTCGACGATTCTCGCATGATACAGGTAGCGTAGATGACGGGACGCCTTCGACTGCGTGATTTCAAGCGCGCGCTCGAAGTCGCAGACGCAAAGTTCTCCATGTTCGGTGAGCAGTACAAGCATCTGCAGGCGGGTCTCGTCGGCCAGTGCCTTGAGCCGCGCTGCCAGTTCGATTGTGCTGCTGTGCGACGGCATGATCGGACCTCCACGTTCAGCTCGTTATGCGGTATTATTATAACCGTTCAAGCGGGTAGACGCGACAAAGCAATGTTCGTGTAATCTCGTTTTGTGTGATGGTGGGGTCGTGAAGAAGCTCGCGTTCCTCGATAGATATCTTACTCTGTGGATCTTCCTCGCTATGGCCATCGGCGTGGGAGCCGGGTATGTTTGGCCGCAGATAGGCAAGGCCATCGAGAGCGCTTCCATCGGTACCACCTCCATCCCCATCGCCGTCGGGCTGATCGTCATGATGTACCCGCCGCTCGCGAAGGTGCACTACGAGGAACTGGGCGACGTCTTCCGCAACTGGCGGATCCTGGGGCTGTCGCTCATCCAGAACTGGCTCATCGGCCCGTTCCTCATGTTCTTCCTGGCCATCCTGCTGCTCTTCGACAAGCCCGCCCTCATGCAGGGCGTGATCATGATCGGGCTGGCCCGCTGTATCGCCATGGTCATCGTGTGGAACCAGCTGGCCAAGGGCGATACCGAGTATGCCGCCGGCTTGGTGGCCTTCAACTCGGTCTTCCAGGTACTTTTCTACTCCGTGTACGCCTTCGTGTTCATCACCGTGCTTCCGGGATGGTTCGGACTAGAGGGAGCCCGGGTCGATGTGTCTATCGGGGAGATCGCCAAGAGCGTGGGCATCTATCTGGGCATCCCCTTCGTCGCGGGTATTCTCACCCGGGTTATCCTCCTGCGGTTCAAGACCAAGGAGTGGTACGACTATCAGTTCATCCCCCGCATCAGCCCCATCACTCTGATCGCGCTTCTCTTCACGATCCTGGTGATGTTCTCCCTCAAGGGCGAGATCATCGTGCAACTTCCGCTGGATGTGGTGCGGGTGGCCGTTCCTCTGCTCATCTACTTCGTGGTGATGTTCTTGGTCAGCTTCTTCATGGGCAAGCGCATCGGGGCCGACTACTCCAAAAGCACCACTCTGGCCTTCACTGCCGCTTCCAACAACTTCGAGCTGGCCATCGCCGTAGCGGTGGCGGTCTTCGGCTTGGGTTCGGCCCAGGCTTTTGCCGCCGTCATCGGACCTTTGGTGGAGGTGCCGGTGATGATCGGTCTGGTAAACGTGGCCTTCTGGCTACAGCGCCGGTACTGGCCGGCGAAAGAGGCTGACGCGTCCCCGGCCGTCGCAGGCGGCGATCTCGGCTGCCCGACGACCATCAGTCACAATTCGAACAGACCACAGGATGGGAGATAAGTGATGTCCGAAAACAGAGACCAGGATGTGATCCGTGGCGCTGTGCGCGACCGCTACGCGGAAATCGCGACAACGGGTTCGTCATGTTGTGGGGGCTCGTCATGCTGCGGCACTTCCAGCGTTGGGGGCGATGGCGACTGGGAATACCTGGGCCGCAAGACGGGCTTGGAGCGTTCCCTCAAGCTCGGGTACTCCGAGGACGAACTGTCGGCAGCTCCCGAGGGCGCCAATCTGGGCCTGGGTTGTGGCAATCCGCAGGCCATCGCCGGCCTCAAGCCGGGCGAAGTGGTAGTCGACTTGGGCGCCGGCGGTGGCTTCGACTGCTTCCTGGCCGCCCGCGCCGTCGGCCCGACCGGCCGGGCCATCGGCGTGGACATGACGCCGGAGATGGTGCGTAGGGCCCGGGAGATCGCACGCGAATCGGGTTATGAGCACGTGGACTTCCGCCTCGGCGAGATCGAGCATCTCCCCGTAGCCGACGCGACGGCCGACGTGATTATCTCCAACTGTGTCATCAATCTATCTCCGGACAAGCCGGCGGTGTATGCAGAGGCATTTCGGGTGTTGAAACCCGGGGGACGCCTGGCGGTGAGCGACGTGGTGGCCACAGCTGAGCTGCCGGCCGAGTGGAAGAAGGACATGGCCCTGCACTGCACCTGCATCTCGGGGGCCTCCCTGGTGAGCGAGGTGGAGGCCATGCTCAGGGCTGCGGGCTTCGTGGACATATCCGTCAGCCCCAAGGACCAGAGCCGGGAGTTCATCGGCACGTGGGAGCCTGGATACAACCTGGACGACTACGTGCTCTCCGCCAACATCTTGGCTACGAAACCCCGGTAGTGGATCGACCCCACGACGCCCAAGTGGTATGAGTCAAGAGACCGACATGCTGGCCCTCTTCTCCGACGTGCACAGCAACCGTCTCGCTTTGGAGGCGGTTCTGGACGATCTCGAGGAACGCGGGATCTCACGCGTCTACTGCTTGGGCAACCTGGTGGGCTATGGCCCCGACCCCAACGGGGTGATCGACCTTCTCCGCGTGCGGACCATCCCATCCATCCTCGGCAACTATGACGAAGGCGTCGGTTGGGAGACGGGCGACTGCGGCTGTTTCTATCCCGACGAAGAGGCGCGTTGCATCGGCGAGGCCTCATATGCCTTCACCGTCGCCGAGGTGACTTCCGAGAGGAAGGCCTATCTGCGCAGCCTGCCGCACGAACTCCATGCGGAACTCGCCGGCAAGAGAGTCCACTTGGTGCACGGCAGTCCTAGACGCATCAACGAGTACCTCCTGCGTGACCGAGACGAACGGACATTCCTGCGACTGGCCGAGGCGGAGACCGACGACGTTCTGTGCTTCGGCCACACCCACGATCCCTGGTTCCGATCGTACGGAGGCAGGCTGTTTGTGAACGTGGGCTCGGTAGGACGGCCCAAGGACGGAGACCCTCGTGCCGCGCACGTGGTGCTGAGTTCCTCCCCTGGAGCCCCCATCGAAGTGGAGATCAGACGAATCACCTATGAGGTCGAGGCTGCGGCCCAGGCGGTCCTGGCCGCCGGCCTACCTCCCGCGCTCGCCGACGCGCTACGTCGTGGACACTAGACTGGAGGATGCTCCCTGATGAACCGAACTGAAACTCGTGCTCGCTCCATTCGCCGATTACTCACCCGTCATTCGAGCATGCGGTTCGCCGTGACGGGAATCGCGTTGCTCACTCTGGCCGCTCTACTCTGGGGCTGCGGAGGCACAGATCCAGCCGTCACCACAGACTCGAGCGTCGCTTCCACCGTCAGTACGACGCCACCGCAGACGGTCTCGCCCATCAAAGGCACGGGGCTGCCACAACTGGTCGACATCGGCTCTAACAGCTGCGTTCCCTGCCAGATGATGGCCGGCGAACTGGAGGAGTTGGCCCAACAGTACGCAGGTTCGGTGGAAGTGGTCATCCTCGACGTATACGACAAGGCAAATGAGGCTCTGGTCCGGGAGGTGGGAGTCCGGGTCATCCCCACGCAGCTCTTCATTGGCCCCGACGGAAGAGAATTGGCCCGTAATGAGGGATATCTATCCAAGGAGGACATGGTTGAGATTTTCCAGAAACTGGGGTTTGAGATGCGTAGGGGCTTCGGGTCGTCGGGCCAGGGGTTCGAACTTGATGGTGTCGGCGCATGAGTGACCTGAGGGGTACATTTATTCCGATTCACGCCTCTATTCGGCGATATTCATGAACCAGCCCACCGAGCCGATCTATACGGACTACCTTGCCGCCAGTGCGGTTTGAAGCCAGTTGGGACTCCGGAGTTTCGAGAGACAGCCCCCGATGCGGCCGCTCCTCGTTGTAGTGGCTGATGTACTCCCTGAGGATTCGCAGGAGATTGCGTTCGCTGAAGACGAGGATGTGGTCCAGACACTCCTGCCGGACGGTTTTTACGAAGCGCTCGGCGAAGGCGTTCGCTTTGGGCGATCGTATCGGCGTGCGAATGACGCGCAGGCCCTCCGAGCGGAACACCTCATCGAACGGCCCTGAGTACTTGGCGTCACGGTCACGGATCAGGAAATGGGCATTGGCCAGGCGGCCCTCGATCGCCAGGTTACGTGCCTGCTGGGCAACCCAGGCGGAATTGGGATGGGCGGTGACGCCGGCCAGGTGCACCCGACGGGTAGAAAGCTCAATGAAGAAGAGAACGTGAAGCGTTTTCAACCACACGGTTTCCACGCAGAAAAAATCACAGGCTACGATACCGGCGGCCTGCCGGGATAGGAACTCCCTCCACGAAGGTCCATCCCGCCGCGGGGCAGGCGACAAGCCGTGCCTGCGCAGCAGTGAGCAAACGGAACTCGCCGAGACCGAAATCCCGAGCTTCTTGAGCTCGCCCTGGATTCGGCGATACCCCCAGCGCGGGTTCTCTCTTGCCAGCCGTAGGACGAGCGCCGCTGTCTCCTTCGTAATCCTCGGCCGACCGGGATTTCGCCCGCGTCGGTAGGTCCACTTACGCCTCACCAGTTCCCGGTGCCAACGAAGCACAGTGGACGGCGAGACTGGGAAGCATCGCCACAGGTCACGTGGCAGTAGCCGACTTGCGGCCGCTAGAAGGATCCGATCGCGGCGTTTCAGCGGCACGCGGCGATTGCGCGAGAGCACACGCAACTGGTGTCGAAGGACCAGGATCTCAATATCGCGAGCAACATCCTCGCGGTCGCTGCTTGCAGTCAGGAGACGCAGGAGTCGGAAAACGGCGAAGTAGAGAAGCGACAGCAGCATCGGTGCTCCAGGTGAGGTGGTAGGGCTGCCACGAATCGTAGCCGATGTTGCGGTTGTGTAGGTCAGTTTGGGTTTTTGTACCCCTCACATGGCGTTCGCGGAATAACCTGCTAAGCTACTAGCAGATTAGTAGATTAATCGTCGACTCCACCGGGGCGGGGGGATGTACCTCTATCAGAGAACAGAGACTATCGAGGCGGGTCTCGCTCGGCTGAGCGAACTGAAGGCGCGCCTCGATTCGCGGGGGCCGCTCCCGCGCATCTGGTTGGGTAGGACGCGCCGGGAACTCGAGGCCGAGGCGGTCGCCGCCTCCACCTCCATGGAGGGCGTGGCGGTCACGGTGGACGAGGTGCGGCGCATTCTCGCGGGTGACCGTCCTTCTTCTGTGGCTCCCCACGACGTGGCTTTGGTCGAGGGATATCGCGACGCCATGAAGTTCGTGCTGAACAGGGCCGACGACCCGCAGTTCAAGTGGCAGTCAGAACTTATCCTCGGCATCCACTACCGGGCGATGGCCGAGGACCGCGCGTTGGGGGCGGGGAGGTTCCGGCGGAGCCAGAACCGCGTGATCGACGTGGCCGGGGCTCGACAGGTCTTCCTGCCTCCGCCTCCAGGCGAGGTTCCGGGGCTGGTGGCTGAGTTGGCCGCCTGGGCCGGGAAGCAGAGGCAAACCCCTGCCCCATTGGTGGCGGCGATGGTCCACTGCCGCTTGGCCGGCATCCACCCCTTCTCCGATGGCAACGGGCGCACCGCCCGCATCCTCGCTTCGCTGGCCATGTACCGGGGAGACTACAAGTTGCCTGAGTTCACCAGTCTAGAGGAGTGGTGGGGTGGGCACATGGCCGACTACTACCGGGCCTTCGACTGTCTGGGGTCGGAGTGGGCCGACGAGGTGGACGTCACCCCGTTTGTCGAGTCTCATGTCCGGGCTCAAGTAAGCCAGGTGGAGGCTCTCTCTCTGAGGCAGGCGACCGAAAGGGTGCTGTGGCTCGCGCTGGACGATGTGATCAGGTCGGTGGGCGGGGGCGACGCCAGGATGGCGCATGCGCTGTACGACGCCTTCTTCGGGCGAGAGGTGACCAACCGCTTCTATCGCAGCCTGGTGGATGTATCGGTGGCGACCGCGGTGAATGACCTGGCCAAGTTGGAGGCCGCCGGTCTGCTGAAGGCCGTGGGCGCGGGCCGCAGCCGCCGGTACCTGGCGGGCGGTCGGCTGGCCGGACGGATAGCCGAGAGTGCGGGCATCGCACCGGCGCCGGATACCGAGTCGCCGCTACAGTCGCAGCGCGAAACCCTGATCGTTGCTCTGGCTGAGAGAGCTAAGCAGGCTGGGTCGAGCTTGTGACCGGGCCATTCCGTGATCTGCTTTTGCACACATTGACAAACACAACCCCTTGCCCCTCGCAACCCGGCCGACGGGGCCGACCCGCCCCGGGCCGCCGGATGTACGGGGGCTCGGGTTAAGACCTGGAGCCGACCTGAGCTGCAGAGGTTTCTCGAGGGCGAGCGCCAAAGCCGCCTGTATCCCTTGTGGGTGCTTCTGCTTACCACCGGCCTGCGCCGGGGGGGCCTTGGGCCTCAGGTGGCAAGACGTGGACCTCTTAGCCGGTACCATCGCCATCCGCCAGACCCGGGTGCAGCTGAGTTACCAGACGGTGGTATCCACCCCCAAGACTCAGAAGGGCAGGCGCCTGGTGGCTCTAGACGGAGGCACCTGTGCGGTTCTTAGCCGTCTTAAGGAACGCGCACAAGAAGAGTGCAGGCGCCAAGGACGGTCTTTAGAACCCGGTGATGTTCTTTTTACCACCCAGACAGGAGCTCCCCTGCACCCCGACCGGGCCAGGCTTCTTTTCCAGCGGGCGGCCAAGCAGGCCGGGCTTCCCGTCATCCGTCTGCATGATCTCAGGCACACCCACGCCACGTTGGCCCTTGCGGCCGGGATTCATCCCAAGATCGTCTCGGAGCGATTGGGACACGCCAACATCGGCATCACCTTAGACACCTACTCCCACTGCCTGCCCGCGCTCTCGGAAGAGGCGGCCTGCCGGGTGGCGGCCTTGGTTACGCCCCAGTAGCAAAGATGGGATCTTCCGAGGCAAAGCACCTCAGGAGGCTTTGCGCTCCAGCCTCTCTGCGATCCACACTTTGATCACAGATTGCCGCGTAACCCCGAGTCGTTTCGCCTCCTGATCCAGGGAGTCGACCATCCACGGGGGAAAGTCGACGTTCACGCGACGCGACGGCTCGTTAGGCCGCCTTGCCTGAGACAGATCGAGGTCATCGACGACGTCTTTAGCACCATCATCGAACCTCTTGTCAAATTCACTCGCCTTCATAGAGCACCACCTCCGTTGCCCGAGACCGCCGGACCGAGATGATCCGGACGCGATCCTCACGATGCGTGATGACCGCCGAGTAGTGTCTGCCTTCAATAACACCGCTGACGGTCTATCGTGGTTCGTCTACCGTCTTGGCGGGGATCTTGATCAGATGCTCGTCGAGCCAGAGCGCTTGGGCAGCCACGAAGTCGATGCCATGTTTGGTCGCATTCGCCGCGGATTTCGTCTCGTCAAACTCGAACTCCACCAATCGCCTCCGTATGTCATTACGGTATAAAAAATATACCCCTTTCGGGGAAGGAGTCAACCTAGGCAATCGAGAGATGCTGTTTCTAGTGTCAGCCGACTGTCGGTGGGACGCCTCGCCAGTTCGGGAGCCAGGTCAAGGAGCTCATCAGCCGCTTCACCGATTATGAGGAATTCACGCTGGGGCGGCCGACCGAAGGATTCCATTGGTCGGGTAGACGCGGACATCGTCTCATTCGACGACCTGATCGATTGCCGCGCATGAATCCCGAATGTCCTTGAGAGAGGTTTGGACGTCACGCGGCATAGAGTCTCTGCTTGGTCCGCTCGATCTTGCGAGCAATCACCGCGTCTTTTACCGCACCCTTCACCACCTGGTCCACTTGCGCTGCGAGGATCTGCTCGAGTTCGTCGCGGAGCGCGAAGTAGGAGGTGACCCGAGCGTAGGGATCCATGGGCACAAAATGGACGAGCAGGTCGATATCACTGGACTCGGCCCTATATTCGGCCGGCCGGAGGGTGGAGCCGAATGCCTCCAGGGTGCGCACCTTGTGTCGCTGGCAGGCATCCACTACCTGGTCCTTCTTAGTTTCTGGTACGTGGTCCGGAGCGTTGACCGGCCGGATTAGGCCCGAGTAGCAAGGAAGGTGCTTCTCCGGACAAACGCATCTACCGAGCATTACCGAGACGCAGCGTGAGTCGGAGTATTCGTACACGTCACGATCAAGATGTACCAATGATGGTACAATGCGTGCATGAGTGAACCCGGCGACCGCAAGCCCATCCTCTCGGCAGTGTTCTGCGCGACTGCGGCCGGCAACGAGCCCGTTCGCGAATGGTTGCTCGGGTTGTCACGTGATGACCGGCGGCCGGTGGGGTTTGACATCAAGACGGCGCGGTACGGGTGGCCGCCCGGAATGTCGCTCATCCGCAAACTCGAGCCGGACTTATGGGAGGTTCGTTCGCATGTCAACGATGGGATTGCCCGGACGCTGTTCACCGTGACGGGCGACAAGATGGTGCTCTTGCACGGTATTGTGAAGAAGTCGCAGAAGACGCCGGCGGCGGATCTGAAGACGGCCAAGCAGCGGCTGACCGATCTCACGGAGAGGTGACAAGGATGACCAACAAGCTTATCGGTAGTGACTTTGACGAGTTCCTGCGTGACGAGGGCATCCTCGATGACGCTGGGGCCGCTGCGACCAAGCGCGTGATCGCCTTTCAGATCGTCCAAGAGATGGAAAGGGCGCGTATCTCCCAGTCAGAACTCGCGCGCCGGATGAACACGAGCCGTTCGACTGTGGAGCGTTTGCTTGACCCGACGAATCCCTCGGTCACGCTTCAGACGCTTGAACGAGCCGCGAGTGCGGTGGGCAAGCGGCTCAAGGTCCAGCTTACCGTGTAGTGCCTCCCAATAGGCAAGCCGCGATGTCGGAATTCGTAGACTGAGCACGAGGTGCGTGTACTTCGCGTATATTTCAAGCTAGGAATGCTGCAAAGGGGCTGCTTTCGAGTTCGCACTCCCATCTGCAATCCGATGGTTGATGATTCGGTCTGCCGTGCAAGGCAAATGTCGACCGACCCGGAGAACCCGACTGACCGCGCGTGAACGCCAGCCGTACGACGGCCAGGAAGGCAGTTAGGAGGATTTGGCACAAGATGGGAGGATCCAAAATGATCCACGGCTATGCAGGAAGACTCCTCTTCGTCGATCTGACCAGCGGCGCGATAAGTGAAGAGTCGCCCGAGGAGGGCTTCTACCGGAACTGTATCGGAGGCACCGGTCTCGGCGCGAAGATCCTGGTGGACCGGATGGAGCCGGGTGCAAGCCCTCTCGGTCCGGACAACGTCCTAGGCTTCGTGACCGGACCGCTCACCGCCACCGGGGTCTATGGGGGCGGCCGCTTCATGGTCACCACCAAGTCGCCGCTCACCGGAGGCTGGGCCGATTCCAACTGTGGCGGCACCTGGGGCCCCGAGTTGAAGAACGCCGGATACGACGGCGTCTTCTTCCGAGGGGTGTCCGATCACCCGGTGTGCCTGGTGATCGACGCGGGCAAAGCGCGGCTCACGGATGCCGCACATCTCTGGGGCAAGGACACCTACGACACCGACGACGCGCTGCAGGCCGAACTGGGCGGGCCGGGTTGGAAGGTGGCCTGTGTCGGTCCCGCCGGCGAGCGGCAGTCACTTCTTGCCGGTATCGTGCACGAGAAGGGCCGCATCGCCGCCCGCTCGGGAGTGGGCGCGGTCATGGGGTCCAAGAGGCTCAAGGCGGTGGCCGTGCGGGCGGCCAAGGGCGCCCGCGTCTCCGTGGCCGACAAGGAGGGGCTGAAAGCGGTGCAGAAAGACTACCTGGAGATGATCAAGGCCAGCGGCTTTTTGACCGGCCTCAGCGCCGCCGGTACCGGTGGTAGCACCGCTTTTCTCGTCTCCATCGGTGACTGTCCGACGTTCAACTGGTCCACGACCGGTACCGATTCCCTGCCGGCCGCAGGAGATCTTGACGCCGGGAAGATGGACACCTACAAGCTCAAGGCCTACGGCTGTCACACCTGCCCGGTCCGCTGCGGCGCCCTGGTGAAGATCCCCGACGGACCGTACGCGAGCCAAGACGAGAGCCACCGGCCCGAGTACGAGACGCTGGCCGCTCTGGGGGCCACCTGCGGCAACACCACCCAGGAAGCCATCATAAGAGCCAACGAGATCTGCAACCGTTACGGCATCGACACCATGTCGGTGGGCTCGACCATCGCCTTCGCCATGGAGTGCTACGCGAACGGCCTCATAGACGTGAACGACACCGGCGGCCTGGAAATCGAGTGGGGTAGTCCCCAGGCCGTGGTGGCCTTGGCCGAGCAGATGGCCAGGCGGGAGGGCTTCGGCGCCCTGCTTGCCGACGGTTCCAAGCGGGCGGCCGAGCGCATCGGCAAGGGGAGCGAGAAGTACGCCATGCAGGTCGGTGGCCGGGAAATACCCTTTCACGACCCGCGTATGTCCCCCGGGCAGGGTACCTTCTTCATCTCCGACGCGACGCCGTCCCAGCACAACGGACCGGCGTCGATGGCCATGCTGGAGCAGGGGCGACCTCTGGGGTCAGACCCGGCCCTGCAGACTGATCTCAGCGAGGCCTTCGGCGAATACGACCGCAAGGGCGACGCCTACGCGCGCGGAGCGGCCTACTGGCAGCTGCTGAGTTCGGCCGGGCTCTGTTCCCTCTACGCCCAGTTCGACAATCCCCCGACCGTGGAGCTTTTGCGGCCGGTCACCGGATGGGACATGGACTGGAAAGAAGGCCTGCGGGCGGGCCGGCGCATCCTCACCCTGCGGCAGGCCTTCAACGTCAAGCAGGGGATCGGTCCCGACGACTACCGCCTGCCGCAGAGATTCCAGGAGAGCCTGGCCGCCGGACCGGCCGCAGGTGTGGCTCCCCCGCCCTTCGAGGAACTGCGTGAGCAGTACTACCAGGCCCTGGGTTGGGACCCCAAGACGGGGAAGCCTCTGCGGGAGACACTGGCCGAGTTGGGTTTGGAGATCCAGTTGTAGGGTCGAGAATCCGAACGTAGCGATGACGGGACGGAGGCGGGGTCTTTGGGTAGCAGATGCACGCGCGCCGGTGGAGTTATGCCCGCGGCAGAAGACGTGCGACGTCCACGTGACCCCATTACCCATTGGTGGGCCTCAATCAACAACTATGCCACAGCGATCAACCCGTTGGCGGGCCAAGCGCATGTGGGGTCTCACATGAACACCAGGAACGCCACTGGTCACCGTCGCCGACATGCAGACTGCGAACACCGAATCTGAGTAGACCGCGCACCTGTCCAAAATAGGAGGCCCACCCTTCTTTGCCCCTTGCGACCTCCATCGGCTTGGAACCGAGCTCTAGACCGGCGGCCTCAACCTCTTGACAGGTTTGACTCCTACGGTATCTTGGATCAATCCTAATGGTTCTCCGAGACCTATGGATTTCCGAGCACTGGTAGATTCCAGGAGTACGGTCGACAACACTGGTTGCACTAGGGGGAGGTGCCGATTGAATGTCGAACGTGCCGATGCAGCGAACGATCGCGACGGGAAGGCGGACGAGGACTATCGCCGGCGGACGCTCGGCGGCTTGCGGGTAGTCGACCCGACAGGTGCTTTCGCAGGTCCCTACGCGACCCTCCTTCTGGCGGAGCTAGGGGTCGAAGTCGTCGAAGTAGAGGACCCCGGGGTGGCGACACGTACCGCCATTGGATGCCTTTCATCGGTCGCGACTGCCGACGTTATCGCTTACCCGAAAGACTCTTACACCCAGCGGCTTGTCGACGCGTATGCGACCACCCACGACTGAGCAGGAGGATCCTGCCTTATGGGAGCACGAGCGATGCCCCAACTCATATCCGGAGTTGTGTTGACCGATGGCAGCTGGCCCCGCGCCGGCCCGCGTGCACATCAGCCTGAGCCTTGAACCGGCCTCTGAGCGGACTAGTCATTCCGAATGATCGAGGAAAGGTGGCGAGATGGCGGCAAAGAAAGACACCACTGAGAAGACGGTCCTCAAATCACTGGGTCTTAGCGGGGGCATATACGGAGCCGTCCCCTGCGCAATCGACGTCAAGGACGGCAAGGTGGTGCGTATCAGGCCGCTGCACTTCGACTCGGCGTATGACCCCAAGACGTTCAACCCTTGGAAGATCACCAAGAACGGCAAAACGTTTGAACCCCTTATGAAGGCGGCTCCGGCCCCCTGGAGCCTCGCCTACAAGAAGCGCACCTATTCTCCCAACCGCATCAAGTACCCTCTGAAGCGGATTGATTGGGATCCTAAGGGTGAACGTAACCCGCAGAACCGTGGCAAGAGCAAGTATGTCCGCATCTCGTGGGATGAA
>Ga0209613_1001911_pt1 | contig 16759 bp, 7 predicted proteins | sample BioC13SIPDNA_2_FD_185747 | JGI IMG/M metagenome (GOLD analysis project Ga0209613, IMG submission 185747) | Anaerobic biogas reactor microbial communites from Washington, USA - Biogas_R2_A C13 SIP DNA (SPAdes) (version 2) | ecosystem: Engineered > Bioreactor > Anaerobic > Unclassified | place... | reverse complement strand
GCGGGGTGAGCTGGATAAGCATCGGCACAGCCGCGTGCTCCAGCGCCGTTTCCGCCGTGATCCTGAGTTGTATCTAGCGGGGCTCGAGGAGTTGCTCTCTAGCTAATTTTGCTACTGTAGTTTTTTTTCATATTATCTGTCCTTTTCTGCAACGACTCAACTTAGAAGCTGGTTGACGCGCGGGGGCGGGTGTGGTATGCTATGGCCCACTACGGCGCGATCGTCGCCGGAAGTGCCTTTGGGCTACGCCCAAAGGATGCCCCGGATGGTTGCACATCACGGGCGTTTTTTGTTCTAGGGATAGTATAGGTCGGGATGGGAAAGGATCAAGCGCAGTAGACGCGCAACGCAGACGTTGCGTGAGACGGTAGACGGAGAAGAGGGCAAGGAAATCCTCCGGTCCACGAGGAGCCGGGGTAGGGTTTTGGAGGGGAGAGTAACGGTTTGCGTTACCTGCGTGTGGGCGGGTGTGGACAATGTTTGGGAGCGGAGAAAACTCGAAGCGAGGAAAATGCCCGAAATGCCGCAGAATCCCACACGTCAGGTGCACGCTTTGTTAGCCGCGTCTTTATTTGACGCGCTATGCTCTTTGATGAAATGCTTGCTAATACTGGATACCGATGTTAGGTGTTCATGGTTCTCAATAATGCCGCCTAACTACCGTTGTGCCATATGGCACAACGGTCTGGCTTAAGCTGCACGGCGACTGCGACGCACTACCTTTGAGAGCAGACCTGGTTGTGCGTGTTTCCCCGCCGCCGGCCGGCGGCAAAAGCCGCGTCAGTCTTGTACAGAAGCAATATTGGGCGGCGTTGAACTATTGCTTGGAACTTTCAATATACCGCGTTGTCCAGTGATAGTGCTTACACTGCGGACAACGCTCATATCTTTTCCCAATGCGGTTGACGCCCCACCAAGGACGTACATAGAGCGTATGGCACTCCGGACAAATGGCTTTCCCAAGGAAAGCCGCTATTCGCTCCGTCTGGGTCAACGTCCATTGTCCCAGATAGATCAGTGCCCCTACAAAAAAGATGCTGTTCCATATCCATAGCAGTTGTCCCCACACGATACCCGTGGCATCAAGAGGATACTGGTACGACAAATAGATGGGAAAGTTCGCGAGCCAGTGAATCACAAGCGGTAAGAGCATCCCCCAGAGCTTTTGATAACACAGGGCGTCAGCGACCACTAAGACCAAAGCGCTATGAATCACACAGACCATCAGCCGTTCCACGATAAATCCGCTCGACAGATACCAAGGCATGGTCAGAGTTTGTGGGTCGGAGGCAATACGCTGCGCGAGAAACACAATTTCACCCATCCCAAATCCGAAACCCAAGCAGATTGCCCATGCCCCCTTGTTCTCATGCTTGATTTTACCCGCCAAGAAAAACGGGATCAGAATAATCCACTTGGCCGGCTCTTCTGTGAGAGGCGCATAAAAGGTGGATCCAAAACGATACCAAGCGGGATAGCTCTGCATCAAGGTTTGGAATACGTTGTCCAGCGGGAGGCGCAACAGGTAGAAAGCTCCGAAGAAAACGACTGCACTGCCTATGACACCCAAGGCCGCAAACAATCTATCCGAACATCGTATTCGCTTAAGAATCACCAAGCCGACTAGGCCCAAAGATAGCGTAATGGTGAAGATTGCCGCGATGTATATACCTGGCATTATTTTGAAATCCCTTCATTATCTGAACGCTCCCCAACGATCGTGGTTCAGCGGCGCGGCGACTGCGGCGTAGCCCCGTCGGGGAGCGATCTGTGTAATGCGTGTGGCCCCTCCGACGGGCGGCGTCTAAGCCGCGTCGTCTGCAATCCAGGTTAATCTTCCCTTCCTGAATCAACGGGACAGCGATCCACACCAATAACAGGCAATTTTTTGACTTCATTACTTAATAGCAAGCTAAAAACAATTTCGACTGCTATCATAAACCCTGCAACAAAATATGGAGGAAAATTAATCCCTATCAGTAATGCGGCAAAAGGAATAGCAATTGATAAAACCGTGTAACTTTTGGATTGATAAAGCCAGCCATAAGGCAACAAGTGTGCCCCAAATATCATTGCCAATATCATTATCATTTTTTCAGGAACAGCGTTGTATATCCACATTGCGATGAGCAGATATAGTATTTGATTGGCTGAAAACATTATTCCTAAATTAGTTAATGGATTATCTTTGTTCGTGAAATCCACTTTGATTATTCTTGAAATCATAAACGCCAGAGGCATAAGCGGGGCTGTGAAGCAAAACGTAAGCAGGTTTTTCATCAGTATATTTAATGAGGTCAAATGCACAACCAATATGGCACTCCAAATAATGACCGATGCCAAAATAAAATGTAATCCCTTTTTCTGCTTAATCGCACTATCCATTCGCATTTCATCTAAATTCATCTGAGTACTCCTTTCTTGGGGTCGGAAGCCGATTGACGCGGGGGGCGGGCCGGGAATGTTTGTGCTCGTAGACGTCAAGGTAGCCGCACGCATCCCCACCCTCGAAATCGATTCCGTTCAACGGCGGCGCGTCAGCCGCCGCGAGCGAGCGAAGCGGTCGGCTGGACGCGCTTGTTAGCCCACACCTTGTGGTCGGGATGTCTGTTATGCTTCTTCTACTGTCAACACCCTTGGTTGCTTGCCATCAACATCCGTAAAGCCATACTCTTGTGCGAGTGCCGCCGCCACAAGCGTTTTGCCAGACTTCTGTATAATGCCTGGGTCGGCAGCAAGCGCCGCAACTGCCCGCCCAATAAATTGCGGCGACTCTGAATTAGATAGGTCAAAGTACTCGGCCGCTCTCATCACTGACTCGGTGCGTACCAAACCAGGGTAAAGGGATACGGCAGTCACATTATGCTCTCGTAATTCATACGCCATACAAGCCGCCATACGATCGGAAGCGGCTTTGGCAACACCATATGCAACCCCCTTGTCATCTCGTTGGGCCGCGAAGAACGAGATATTGACAATCAAGCCTGTATGTTGGGCAATCATGATCGGCGCAGCGAGAACACTGGCTACGTAGTGGGCACGGACTCCAGCTTGGAACATCGCATCCCAACGCGAAATAGGAACAGTCCAGAACCCCGTTTCCTTCCAGAACTCTGTCCCATTGTTAAAGTATTCATAGCCGCCCCAAACGTTATTGACCAGAATATCCAAACGGTTCTGCTCAGCGCGGATACGTCGAAATACCGATTCAACTTCTTGGTCACTACGGTGATCACACTGGACAGCAATACACTTACCCCCTAGCTTTATGACCTCATCAGCGGTTTGATGAATTGTCCCAGGAAGAGCTACTGCGGCCTTACCTTCTTCTACTGTTCTACCTGTGATGTAGACCGTAGCGCCAGCTTCACCTAAGCCAAGGGCAATACCTTTACCGATTCCGCGACTTGCTCCAGTTACGAGGGCAACTTTACCGACAAGAGATTTCATGAGTATATCCTTTCGAGTCTGATTTCAAAAGCGCGATGAACTATACCACTGTGCTGCTGCGCTTGCGGTGTGCCGCCCAACGCTCTGCGCGTCAGCCGCGCCGCGACTTTCCCGAAGTGCGCTTCAATTCGAGCCGCGTTACATAACCAATTTTCGCCCTGATACCAGGCTGCGGAGCGGCGTCGGACTGCACGCGCTTGCTGGGTGGCTTGTTCAGTGGTACGCGTTTGCCAGACCGGCTCATGCGGTTGTCGCCGATGGTTATTGCCCCGGATGGTTGAACATCACGGGGTGGTTTTTGTTCCAGGAATAGTATAGGTCTGGATAGGGAAAGGGTCAAGTTGGGTAGGCGTCGATTTGCTTGTTTTTTCTCCAAAGAGTTTCTCCAAGACCTCACCGTGCGGTTGTCCGGCTTGAAGGCCACGATGACCTACTGCGCGCCGGGTGTGTGGCTCACGGTGCCGCCAGAACGCATCCACGAAAAACCGGGCGCGTGTAGGCTGGCCGATATGGGCGCGCCGCCGCCCGCTTATCGCCTTCCCCTGCCGTTGGGTAAGAGCACGCGCGGGCCGATGTGGGTAGATTTGGCCGCCGCGCCGCACGCGATCTTTGCGGGCGCCACCGGCAGCGGCAAAAGCACACTCATCCACGCTTGCCTTTCTGTGCTGTTCGACCGCGCCGAAGTGTGGGGGCTGGACCTGAAAATGGTGGAATTGAGCCGCTACCGGCAGCGCATGGCGCGTCTGGTGACGGAGCCAGACGCCGTGACAGGCTTATTGGCCGCGCTGTTTCAGGAAACGCGCCGCCGTCTCTCAGAGATGCAGGCGTACGGGCATAATGTGTGGCGTGGGCAGCCCATCATCCTGGTGGTGGACGAACTCGCCGAAGTGACGCTGGCCTCCAAAGACGATACACAAATCCTGTTGCGCCTGGCGCAGATCGGGCGTGCCGCCGGCATCCACCTGATCCTGGCGACGCAGCGTCCGAGTACGCGTATTATCCCCGGCGACTTGAAGGCCAATATCCCGCTCCGCGTGGCTTTCGCCTTGCCCACCGGCGTCGATAGCCGCGTGGTGCTCGATGTGGAAGGCGCGGAGAAACTCTCGCCCCCCGGCGACGCGCTGGTCTTGCAGGGGAACAAAGTTACGCGCGTTAGCACGCCCAACTTCAAAGCGCCCGCGCCCCCGCTCGATCTGGGCGACGACGCCGATCTGCGCTTGCTTGGGTTGAGCCTCGACGCGCGCGCTGTGTTTGTCAAATTGCAGGCCACAGGCGGCAATCTGAACATGCATTGATAAATCGTATTTCTGCTGCCGGTCAAGATGCGCGCGCGGTTCAGCGCGCCGTCGCCGAGGGCGCGTGTAATCCCACCCTGCGCGCCATCAAAGCGCACTTCAGGTGGGGTTCCACACGCGCCCACGCTGCGTTGCGCGCATTCCGCGCCGCCGAGCAACAGAACGACCCAGCCTGCCAATGGCCAACTGACGACTGACGACTACCGGACGAGGTGATCGTATGCGCATGGTCAAATTCAGAGGGAGCACCACCGAGCCGTGGACTGAAACCGGGCCTACCGACAAACAGATCGCCACGGCGCGCCGCACGCTCATCATCGGCATCGGCGTTATCCTGGTGTTGTGTCTGATATGCAGCGTTGTGACGTGGCAACTCGTGTTTTAAGTAGACGCTGCCTTATCTTATCGTTACACTCCCCCCCGCTATTGTGCCCTGCGCTGGACAGGGACCCTCTTTTTCAAACCAAAACAAACCGAATTGTTATTGAACTGTAACCTATCTCTTCGTTTCGATAAACCTCTTTGTAGTATATTGTTATTGGGATTGTTAGTTTATCGTTAGGCTCAATCGAGCAGAATATAGTGGGAGGCAGCACATGGGAATACATAAGATTTCAATATTGCGTTGGGCAGCGCTGTTTTTGACGGTGGGCCTGGCTTTGACGGTGACGCTCCCGGCGTCCGCCATTGCCCCCGGTTTACAGGAATATTTCATCCTCGGTTACGAGGAGCACATCTACCGGATGTACGCCAGTACCGGAACTGTAGATGCCAACGACCCCAATGAACGCTACATGGCCTCCATCGTGGATATCACCGTGACGGCGGACGGACAGCAAGTGTACTATGACCACTGGGAGGATGGCTACGAAGCCGACATCCTGAATCCGCAACAGGCCACCACGGTGATTTTTGGGGATGGCGATCCCGCCAACGGCCACGCCGGCGTTTACACAGGCCGCGCTGAGGATACATTGTTGGCCGGCGATTCACTCTCGCTCAGTAGCCGTTACGAACTTCTAAACCCAGAAGATGTCAGCAATTACGTGCCGGTCGATCCACGCGACCCCGCTGACATCCGTTTCGACGGCGGCGACCGCATTGTCTCCACCGGCGGGCCGGTTGCCCTTGTTCACAATATGTGGCCGGCCGATCTGAGTTTGACGCTTCCCGATCGAACCATCATGGGCGATGCCTGGGAGATTTACTCGACGCAGGCGCTCGAAAACGGCTATTCCTACCGCAGTCCCATCGGGGAAGATCTAGCCGCCGATCAGTTTGACAATGTTGACCTGCAAGTCCAGGCGTTGGAAGATAACACCACCGTCAGTGTGGGCAACGGTGTGCTCACTGCCACCTTCGTGCTGGATCGAGGGCAAACGTACCTCAGCATGGGCTATATTGACACGGATGCCTTCACAGAAACACTGGCCGTGAATGTGACTGTGGGCACCGCCATCCAGTCTGACAAACCTGTCCAGGCCGGCGTCATCGCCTATCGCACCGGTTTTCAGGATCGTTACTACAACATGATTCCCGACATTATTTGGGGTCGCGAGTACATGATGCCTGTGCCTTACAACGGCAGGGTTGCCGAAGTCTATATCTACAACCCCAATCCTTATGCGATCACCGTCACTTTTGCCGACCGCAGTAAAAACGGTACTTTCTCAGTTCCGGCGATGTCGACGGTGGATTACACCGCCCGCGCCGGGAGCAGCGTTCCGACCCTTTCGAGCGTGTACCTGAGCAGTGACACACCTTTCTGGGCCATCGCCGCGGCCGACTCCGACATGCCAGATTTTGACTGGGGTTTTACGTTTATTCCCCAGGTCTTTTTGACCGACGAGTATTACGCCTCCTGGGCGCCGGGCAATGTGCTGGAACCGCCACGCCAGAGCGTTTGTAACGCCTATGGCAATATGGGCGGTGCGACGTTATGCTGCAACGGTTCCCCGCTGTGGATTTCCGCGGTCGAAGATGGGACGATGGTTAACGTGGACTATGATAACGACGATGTGATAGACAGCACCTTCACTCTGAACATGTTCGACGTTCGCCTGATACGTGACAACAGCGATTTCGACCAAAGCGGCACGCATATTTGGACGGAAGGTGGGCAGAAGATCGCCGTGATCTGGGGTGAAGATCCGGCTGTAGCCGGTGATCAGGCGCCCAACCTCGACGTAGGCCACCTGGTGCTCCCGCTCTACCAGGGCTGGCTCACGCCTCCGATTATGCTCGAAAAAACAGCTTCCCCAGAAATCCTGCCCGCCAGTGGCGGTACGGTCACCTTCAAACTGACGACGACGGCCGCCTTCTTTGCCGACCTGGATAACATCGTCATCACCGATACGTTGCCGTACAGTTGGAATTACGTCAATGACAGCGCCGTTGTCACGTATTCAGATGGCACTTCGGTGCACTTCGAACCCGCGATTACGACAGAAGCCGGGCAGCAAACACTCTACTGGAATCTGGCCACCAGTCTTGGCCCGGAGCAACCGTTGATTGTGGAATTTGATGCTACGCTGGCAGCCGTTGGCGGCATCGAAGCGCAACATTTCGATGGGTTCGAGAGCTACAATTACAGTGGCGGCAGCGGGCCGTGGCTGACCGACTGGACCGAAGAAAACGAAACCGACGGCCCCACCGCCGGTTCAATCCGTATTTATGGCACGGATTTCTGGGTGACGCCTAACGTTGTCCCGGCGAAGGGGACGCGCCAGTTGCGCATTCAGGGCAAAAACTCGGCCAATAACGATATTTCCCGCCGGGTAGAACTCAACTCCTTTGTGCAGCCCATCCTGCGCTTCGACCGCTATCTGCGCGGAATGGATAACAATGATGTGTTCGGCGTGGAACTTTCCACAGATGGCATGAACTACACCCGCGTCTTCACCTGGACCAACGCCGCCCAACAAAACTTCTGGTTTGCAGAAGAACTCGACCTCACTCCCTACCGCGCCAGCGATGTCCGCCTCCGTTTTGGCAGCTTCAACAACACCACCGATAGCGGCGCTTACAACTATTTGGACAACATCGAGATCTACGACCGCCTCGCCGTCAACACCAACCATGCTCAAGCGCGCGCCATCTACCGCGATCACGAGTATGCCGTTGTGGCGCGCAAGACCGTCTACCTCAGCCCGTTCAGGTTGAGCCAAACCGCCAGCGCGTCGCAGGTGGCGCTGGGCGACACATTGGTCTTTACCTTGACATACGAAAACATGTCCGGCGCGGTAGCCGGCACGAACGTCATCCTGCAGAATAGCTTGTCACCGGGCCTCAACTTCGTCAGTGCCTCCGGGGGCGGACAATACTCCCCCGGTATCAACACGATCAAATGGGATATCGGTGATTTGCCGCCATCGACCAGCGCGAGTGTGACGTTTACGGTGACGGTAAACACGACCGTTCCACCCAATGATGGCGATGTGATAGAGAATACGGCCCGGCTCTCCAGTAACCAGACTACCGTGCGCAGCAATACCGTCGCTGTGACCGTGTGGGCGCCGCGCATCGTCAACGTCATCAAGTCCGCCCCCGGCAGCGCCGCCCCTGGTGACACGATCACCTACACGCTCAGCTACGCCAACACCGGCGCGCTTACCGCCACCCATATGCTCATCACCGACACCCTGAATGCTTACCTGACCTACGTGCCGGAGAGTTGCAGCGACAACTGTCCCTCCCTATCCGACGGCGTCGTTCTACAATGGGACCTGGTTGAGATCGCCCCCAACGCTACCGGCCTGTTGAGTTTTGCCGTACAGATCAGCGCCGCGACGCCTGCCGGCACGTTGCTACAAAATACTGCGTATTACGTTCACGACGCTTTGAGCGATCCCCGTCCCACCAACACCGCCGCCACGCTTATCAGCCTGGTGACGCTGAACAAGTCCGCTGACACCTCACGCGTCGGGCCGGATCAGACCATCACCTTTAGCCTCGATTATGCCAATGCCGGTGGGATCACGCAGACGCACGTGCTGATCACCGACCCCATCCCGGCGTTCACCACCTACGTCGCAGGGAGTGCCACAAGTGTTGCCGACGTGCTCACCCCAACCTATTCCATCGACGGCGGCACGACGTATCAGACCACCGAACCAGTCAATCCGGCGACTGTCACGCATTTGCGCTGGGAACTGGTTGAATTGACACCCGGCATGAACGGGACGACCAGCTTCCAGACACGTGTCGCCGCAGCGGATAGTTTGCCTAACGCCACCGATATCCGCAATCAGGCCTCCTTGACGAGCGCGCAAGGTACGCGCGTTTTTTCCAATCAGGTGGTCATCCCGACCGTGAAGCTAACGCTGGATAAACTGGGACCGGGCATTGTCGCTCCCGGCGAAACCTTCACCTACACCCTGCGGTTCGGCAACCCCGGCAGCGGCGCAGCGACAGCTCTCCTCAGCGACACCTTGCCGGCTAACGTCAACCTCATCAGCGCCAGTCCTGCCCCGGCGACGACCACCCCGCTTAACTGGACCGTGACCATCCCGGCGAACACCAACAACCTGGACTACACCGTCGTCGTCAGCGTCCCGGCGGACATCCCCATTGGCACGGAACTGCGCAATGCGGCCACACTCTCCAGCGCGCAGCACACGGTTGAGGCTATGCTGTTGACCTACATCGCGTCACCGGACGTGAGCCTTATTCCCAACAATACGGCTGCGGCGGACCAACTGCAAACTCTGTGCTACGCGCACACCGTCTTCAACAACAGCGCGTATTCAGACACGGTAAATCTGGCGGCCACCCACTCGTTGTGGGCCAATCCCGTCTTGATGCTGTATCGTGATGTAAACGCCAATGGCAAATACGAAGTCTCCACCGACGTGGCCCTCGCCGATACGAATGACGATTCCATTCTCGATACCGGTCTGCTACTTGAACAAGGCCTGGTGCGCATTCTGGCCTGCGTGACTGTTCCGGCAGATGTAGCCGATGGCAGCAGCAACGTCACCACCCTGCGCGCTACGTCTACAAGAATCCCCGACCGCTTCAGCGAGGCGACCGACACGACGACAATACCGGTTGGCGCCGGTCTTACACTTACCAAATCCCAGATCGACGTCGACGGCGCGCCGCTCTATCCTGGCGACAGTCTGACCTACACCCTCGTCCTCGCCAACGTCGATGTCGTCCCGCATACCGCTGTCATCCTTACCGATACCGCACCCGCCGGCGTCAGCTTCAGCGGCGGCGAGCTTCAACCCGGCGGAGACCTTACCGTAACCGCCACTAGCGTGACTGCCACTATAGCCTCGCTGGCCCCAGGTGCGCGTGTCACCGTCACCCTCGCCGCGCAACTTGCGCCAACAATGCCGGTTGGCCCTCTCACCAACACTGCCTACGCCGATAGCACCCAGCAAGCCGCGCCCGTTAGCGCCATATCAAGCGGGACGGTAGAGGGCTTGGCCCTGGCGAAGACGGCGGAAGACGAGAACGGCGCGCCGCTGTACGTGGGGGACATCGTGCGCTACGTCATCACCGTGACCAACGCCAGCACGCAGACCACGCAGACCGGCATCGTCGTGACCGACACACTTCCTGCGGGCGTCGCGTTCGTCGCGGCTGATCCAGCGCCGGACGGGTCGGACCCGCTGGTGTGGAATGTCGGCACACTCCTCTCTGGCGCAACGTGGACCACAACTGTTCGCGTGCAGGTCGACGGCTCGGCCAACCCCATCGGCGCGAACGTCGCCGAGGTGAGCAGCGACCAGCAGACCACGCAGGAGACCGTCCCCGTCCTGCCGCCCGATGACGGGGGCGGTGAGAGCGGCGACATCGATCCTGGCCTGACTCTGGCGAAGACGGCCGAAGACGAGAACGGCGCGCCGCTGTACGTGGGGGACATCGTGCGCTACACCATCAGCGTGACCAACGCCAGCACGCAGACAATGCAAACGGGCGTCGTCGTCACCGACAGCCTCCCGGCAGGCGTCACATTCGTCGAAGCAACCCCCGCGCCCAATGGGCAGAACCCGCTGGTGTGGAACGTGGGCACACTCGCGCCGGGCGCGACCTGGACGGCGGCCGTCCGCGTGCAGGTGGACGGCTCGGTCAATCCCATCGGTGCGAATGTCGCCGAGGTGCGCAGCAGCCAGCAGACCACGCAGGAGACCGACCCCGTGCTGCCTCCCGGTGACGGGGGCGGTGGCAGCGGTGACGTGGACCCCGGACTGGACCTCGCCAAGATCGCTACGGACGAGAACGGGTCGCCATTGCTCGTAGGGGACATCGTGCGCTACGTCATCAGCGTGACCAACGCCAGCACGCAGACCACGCAGACCGGCGTCATCGTGACCGACACGCTGCCAGCCGGTGTCGCGTTCGTCGAAGCGACCCCTACGCCCGATGGGCAGAACCCGCTGGTGTGGAATGTGGGCACACTCCCCCCCGGCGCAACGTGGACCACAATTGTTCGCGTGCAGGTGGACGGCTCGGCCAACCCCATCGGCGCAAACGTGGCAGAAGTGAGCAGCGATCAGCAGAATGAACAAGAGACCGATCCCGTGCTGCCGCCCGATGACGGGGGCGGTGGCAGCGGCAATGTGGACCCCGGACTAGCCCTCGCCAAGACGGCCGAAGACGAGAACGGCGCGCCGCTGTACGTGGGGGACATCGTGCACTATGTCATCAGCGTGACCAACGCCAGCACGCAGACCGCGCAGACTGGCGTCGTCGTCACCGACAGCCTCCCGGCAGGCGTCACATTCGTCGAAGCGACCCCCGCGCCCGACGGGCAGAACCCGCTGGTGTGGAATGTGGGCACACTCGCGCCTGGCTCAACCTGGACGGCGACCGTGCGCGTGCAGGTTGACGGCTCCGCTAACCCCATCGGCGCGAACGTGGCGGAAGTGAGTAGCGATCAGCAGACCACGCAGGAGACCGTCCCCGTCCTGCTGCCCGATGACGGGGGCGGTGAGAGCGGCGACGTGGACCCCGGCCTGGCCCTCGCCAAGACGGTGGAAGATGAGAACGGCGCGCCACTGTACATCGATGATATCGTACGCTACGTCATCACTGTGACCAACGCCAGCGCGCAGAACACGCAGACTGGCGTCGTCGTGACCGACACGTTGCCAGCCGGTGTTACGTTCGTCTCGGCCGACCCTGATCCAGACGGGTCGGACCCGCTCGTGTGGAACGTCGGGACGTTTGCGCCGGGCGGCATCTGGACGGCGACCGTGCGCGTGCAGGTGGACGGCTTGGCCAATCCCATCGGTGCGAACATCGCCGAGGTCAGCAGCGACCAGCAATCCGCGCAGGAGACCGATCCCGTGCTGCCACCGGCGCCTGTCTTGCGTTATGTCCTAGTGGTGCAAACGGTGGGACAGGGCAGCGTGACGATTGACCCTGAGCAGACAAGTTACGCCTATGGTGATGTCGTGACGTTGACGGCGACGGCTGATCCCGGCTGGACGTTCTCCGCGTGGAGCGGCGACGCGACGGGCACGGATGCTGAGATCACCGTCACCATCACAGCGGATACGGGAGTCACGGCGACGTTCACGCAGGACGAGTACACGCTCGCGGTCAACACGGTAGGTAGCGGCAACGTGACGCGCGATCCCGACCAAACGACGTACCACTACAACGACGTCGTCACCCTCACCGCGACGCCTGCTCTCGGTTGGAGTTTCGACGTGTGGAGCGGTGATGCCGACTGTGAGGACGGTGTGGTCACAATCACCGGCGACACCACCTGCACCGCCACCTTCGCGCGGAACGAATACACGCTCACGGTCGACACGGTGGGCAGTGGCAGTGTAACAAAAGACCCGGATCAGGCCACCTATCACTACGGCGACGTCGTCACCCTCACCGCGACGCCTGCTCTCGGTTGGAGTTTCGACGTGTGGAGTGGTGATGCCGACTGTGCGGACGGCGTGGTCACAATCACCGGTAACACCACCTGCACCGCGACCTTCACGCAGAACGAATACACGCTCACGGTCAACACGGTAGGCAGCGGCAACGTGACGCGCAATCCCGACCAAACGACGTACCACTACGGCGACGTCGTCAACCTGACTGCAATACCGGTCTCTGGCTGGGACTTCGACGGTTGGTCGGGCGATCTCAGCGGCGCTGTCAATCCCACGCAAGTGACGATGAACGGTAACAAAGCGGTCACCGCTAACTTCAGCCTCACGCCGGTCACGCCGGTTACCTACACGTTGACGTTGGCGACGACGGGCGATGGCTACGGCAGTCTTATGCCGGAGATAGGGGCGCACGCATACGTAAGCGGCACAACCGTGCTTATCACCGCCACCGCGCAGCCCGACTCCGAGTTTGCCGGGTGGAGCGGCGACTTCACCGGCATGGACAATCCTACGTCTGTACTGATGGATAGCGACAAGTCCATCACGGCGACGTTCCGGCTCAAATCGGTATGCGAGCTACTGACCGCCGTCGGGATTGCCGGTCCGATTAGTGGTCAGACGGACACGCCTTACACCTTCACCGGTATCATCACCCCGACCAGTGCCACGACGCCGCTCACATTCACCTGGACACCGGCGCCGTTGAGCGGGCAAGGTACGCTCGCAGCCGACTATCAGTGGGCCACGGCGGATGTCTACACACTCATGCTGCGCGCCGACCATTGCGGCGGTGTGCTCACGGCCACACACAGGATCGATATCACCACGCCATCGACCTGCCCGTATGGCGCAGATGCGTATGAGGAGGATGACACGCCCCAAACCGCGCGCTCCATCGCCCCGGAAGAGACGCAAACGCGCAATTTCTTCGATGATGCGGTGGATTGGATCACCATAACGGTGGGGAGAAGCGACACCTACACCTTTACGACAACGGTCGAGGGGCAGGCTGTGGACACGGTATTGTCGCTCTTCGACCGCGACGGGCAGACCTTGCTGATGGAAAACGACAATGCGCCCGGCCCGGTAGGCCTGTCATCCCAGATCGTGTGGCAAGCGCCGAACGATGGTGTGTATTATCTGCGTGTGACGAATCGTACCGGATTCATCGGATGCGACACGCACTACAAGGTGCACGTGACCGTGCATGACGTCAAGTTCATCTACTTGCCACTGGTCATGCGTAACCAAAAATAACATCGTAAAAACACCTGCCGGGAAGCGTTGAGCTTCCCGGCAGGCGCGTTAACGATCCCATCATCAACTGCTCTGGCCTTCTGCGAACTGCCTGAAGTAGTCGATGCACACTTCTCGCCACAGCCGCGCGTTCTCCAACTGCCGCGTTAGCCGCTCGTTGACGTGTGCGTGGCGCTGCGGATCGATGTGCGGCTGCACACCCTGCCACGTGCGGACCATGGCTTCCACAAAGGCGACGCCCTTGTTGTAGCGGTGTTGGAGTTCTTCCCAGAGCGTGCGCCCGGACTGCATCCGGTGATCCCACGGCACGTGGTGGAACCACAGTAAGTACTTTTCGGGACAGGTGTCCGGGTTGTCTAACTGCTCGCGCAGAGGGCTGTGGTATTGCGCGGTGGCCTGGCTGCCGGTGCTGCTGCGGTCGAAACCGAGGCCCGCCGCGTCGGCCCGGTGGTAGTAGACGCAGTTCCAGTCCGGTCGCGGCGCGCTGTCGAAGCCCGGATCCGGCCCGTAGTGATGGTCTTCCTGCATAATATGATGCAGGCCCAGCGGCGTCATGTAGTCGATACAGGCCGGCCACGAACCGAGCATCATCGCCTTCAACGGCTCTACGACCTGCGGATCGTTCGACCACGTCGCCCGAATCCATTCGTCGGCGATGTCGGCCTCGCTCAGTTCGTAATCCCAGGCCAGCCGCCCGTAGGCGTACCAGTTGGCCTGCGAGAAGTGATGGCCGCACCAGTTGCGGTCCGAGCCGGTGTTGGCGACGGCGATGATGCACGAGGCGTCTTGCCCGAACACCGAGCCGTCCGTCACCTTCGCCACCGTCGAACCGGGGCCTTTGGCGTAGGTGTCCGCATCCAGAATCTCTTTCCACATCCCGCCCAGGTAGACCAGGTGAATGGACTGCCCCAGGTATTCCTGCGCGACCTGAAATTCGAGCGCCAGAGGCGTCTGTGGGAGCGCGCCGAAGAGCGGGTGGAACGGCTCACGCGGCTGGAAATCGATCGGGCCGTTTTTCGCCTGCACGAAGACGTTGGGGCGGAATTTACCGTCCAGCGGGACGAACTCCTTGTTGGCGCACTTGGCCCGGTCGGCGTCGACGGTGACGTCGTAGACGAAGGCGCGCCACAGCACCGTACCGCCTTGCGGAGCCAGCGCGTCGGCGAGCATATTCGCGCCGTCGTCGTGATTCGCGCCGTAATTCTGCGGCCCCGGTTGCCCCTCCGAGTTCGCCTTCACCTGGAAGCCGCCGAAGTCGGGGATCAGGCGATAAATCTCATCTACCTTATCCCGCCACCACGCGGCGACCGCCGGATCGCGCGGGTCGCTCGTTTTCAGGCCGCCAAGTTGCATCGGCGCGGAGAAAAAGGCCGAGAGGTACACCCGGAGGCCGTAAGGCCGGAAGAGGTCGGCCAGCGCAGCCGTTTTGTGCAGGTATTCGGTGGTCAGGCTTTTGGCCTTGGCATTGACGTTGTTCAGACAGACGCCGTTGAGGCCGATAGACGCGCAGGCGCGGGCGTAGTCGTGGTAACGCGGGTCGATCCCGTCCGGCAGGTCGTCCCACTGCCACAGCGATTTTCCGGCATAACCGCGCTCAATCGAACCGTCGAGGTTGTCCCAGTGTGTATGGATGCGCTGGCGAATCTGGGGCCGGCTGATGATGTCGAGCGCGCCGATGTCCTGGTGCGTCTGGAGCAACCGCAGGAAATGGAAAACGCCGGTCAGGACGGCGGTTTCGGCGTTGGCCGTCACCACGGTCCAGGTGTGCGCGCCTGCCGGATGCGTGCGGATCAGGAATCCTTCCTCGCTCACGGCGTCGCGCTGCGCCTGAGGTAGATTCACGCCGAGCGTCTCGAGCGCGTCAGCCGTGCCGATCACCAGCGCGTTGCCCTCCGGCCTTTGTGTTGAGATTAGCGTAGCCGCATCCAGCAGCGCCGGCAACGCCCGTGCCAACTCGCTGCGGATAATTTCGGCGGTCGCGCCTTCGCCAAGGACGACCACGCTGCCAAGCGCCGCGCGGTACTGCGTTAGCCGTTCGGCGTTATCTACCGGACGATAGCGCAGCCATAATTCGTATCCGTCTTCGTTTGGAATGTTCATCGTATGTCCTCCTGGATTGACTGCTGAGGCATCGGGTGTCTCCGTGGGTGCAGTCTCCGGCGTCTCCACGGATATTTCCGGTTGACGCCCGCACGCCGCCAGCGCCGCATTCGCCGCTAACAGACCTGCTGCTTGCAAAAATTTCCGTCGTGAAAGGTACATCATTATTCAGGCGTGTAGGCCGACCTCGAATCAAAAACGAATAAACGAATGGGTGCTGGCCTAACGTGCGTTCTATGTCTAGCCGAGACCTGAATTCGTTTATTCGTTCTCCCATTCGTTGCCGGCAAGCTCTACCGCCGTATCCAAAACCGCCTGCGTGGGCAAAATACGAACGTCATCGCGCAGCAACAGGCGTTCCAGGAGACCTTCCAGGTACACACTGCGCAGCGGACCCCAGCCTTCGCCGTCCAGGCCATGCGCCGTGTAGAGCAGCCAGCCTTCTGGTTGGGCGAGCAACGCTTCCAAACACCGGTCCAACATCGGCTCAGCGTCCTCCGAAGCCGGGGACGTCAGGCGGGTGGTGTGGCGCGTGGGCAATGGCATGAACGTCCCCCCTGCAATACGGAAGGCGCGCACGACCTGCGGCAGCCAGGCGTCCAGCTCCGGCGTAGAAACGTTGTACGGAAAATTGAACACCGTCCGGCGCGCGTCGAAGCCGTCCAACGAGCGCTGGAACACCTCCAGACACCGCAGGATGTTTTCCTGCGCCTGAGCCAGGGGCATCTCGGCCAGATTGCTGTGGTCGTAGCCGTGCGGCTGAATGATGTGACCGCGGGCTTGCAACGCGTTCCACAACCCGAAATCCCC
>Ga0209613_1001907_pt1 | contig 16771 bp, 9 predicted proteins | sample BioC13SIPDNA_2_FD_185747 | JGI IMG/M metagenome (GOLD analysis project Ga0209613, IMG submission 185747) | Anaerobic biogas reactor microbial communites from Washington, USA - Biogas_R2_A C13 SIP DNA (SPAdes) (version 2) | ecosystem: Engineered > Bioreactor > Anaerobic > Unclassified | place... | reverse complement strand
GTTCCGCTGCCAGCGGCCGGAGTACACCAGCAACAGGCCGATGACTGTCTTGATGATCACCGTGGCCTGGGACAGCAGGTAGAGGGGCACGATGGGCATGCCGGTCATGAAGGCCAGGGCCCTGGTGAAGGGAATCAGAATCACCCAGGTGAAGGCGCTGTCAAACAGGAAGGTGATGAAGGTGGAGCCCCCGGAGCGCAGGGTGAAATAGGCGCTGTGGGCCAGGGCATGGAAGGGCATGAGGGCGGCGCTGATCAAGATGAAGGTGGCTGCCATGTTCCTGGACTCCTGCTCCACCTGGTAGAAATTGGGGAAAACCCCGGCAAAGGCGGCCAGGATGCCCCCGATGCCGATGCACATGACAAAGCCCAGGAACATCAACTTCCACACGTCCTCCCGGGCCTTCTTCAGCTTGCCGGAGCCCAGGGAATGGCCCACCAGGACGGCCACGGCATTACCCACACCGTAGAAGAAGACGTTGAAGAGGTTGGTGACGGTGGAGGAGATGTTGAGGGCCGCCAGCACCAAAAGCCCCCGGGTGGAGTAGGACTGGGTGAGGGTGACCATGCCCAGGGACCAGAGCAGCTCGTTGACCAGAAGGGGCAGGCTTTTTTTGATGATTGCCGACAGCAGCTGCGCGGGCACCTTCATGCTGCGGTAAATCTTTTTGAAGAAGGAAAAGCGCACCGTGTTGTGGGCGTTGTAGGCCAGGATGGCCAGCTCCACCACACGGGAAAAGACGGTGGCGACGGCCGCCCCCTTCACCCCCCAGGCCGGGAAGCCCAGGTTGCCGAAGATCAGCAGCCAGTTGCCCAGCAGGTTGGTGAGCACTGACACAATCCCGGCCTTCATGGGCAGCACGCTGTCCCCCGTCTCCCTGATGGTGGAGCCATAGCTCATGGCCATGGCAAAGGGCAGGAAGCCGGGAATCATGTAGTACAGGTATTCCCGGGCATAGGCCAGCATGTCCTGGGCCACCTCCTGGCTGCCCTCCCCCTGCAGGAAAAGCTGGATTAATGGCGACTGCCAGATGACAATCACGGCGGTGGCGATGATGGTGATGAGGGCGGAGAACCAGACCTTGATGCGGAAGGTGTTGCGCAGGCCTTCCATATCCCCCGCGCCAAAATACTGGGCGCCGAAGATGCCCGGGCCTGAGAGCCCGCCGAAGATGCACAGGTTGAACACAAAAATCAGCTGGTTGGCGATGGCCACCCCGGACATCTGCCCGGTGCCCAGCTGGCCCACCATGATGTTGTCCAGGAGGTTGACAAAATTGGTGACGGAGTTCTGGATGATCACCGGGATCATGATGGCCAGAACGCCCTTGTAAAAGGCCTTGTCGCCTAAGAATACGCGCTTGAATCTGCTCATTGAACCTGCTTTTGGATGTTGATCATGGCTGCTTTCCAGGAAAGCAGCCAGAAGGAAGGCGGCGCTGCCCGGCTTGCTGAGCGGGCCGGGCGGCCCCGGGTGAACACAGCCTGCCCCTTAGTGCAACGCTGCCATGGCCTGGGTCAACTGCCCCATGGCCCCCGCCAGGGCTTCCAGGCTGGGGTTGCTGCCGATGACGGCGTTCAGGTTGTTGATGGCCCCCAGGAGGTAGTCATACTCGGCGCTGCCGGCCTGCAGACCCGCCAGCATGTTGGAGGCCTGGACGATGAGAATCTGGGCATCCGGCAAGAGGGTGTTGGTGACCAGGTTCTGGTTCATGTCCCCGGGCTGCTGGTGGATGCTGCAGGTCTGGGCCGAAAGCAAGGCCGCGTTGGCGGTTTCGTTGTTGGTGAAGCGGATGGTGGAATAGTTGCCGAGATAGTCCGACAGGACGTTGGAATACCGCGAGCCGGCGAAAATCTCCAGGGGATGGCCCAGGGGCAGCACCAGCACGCCCCGGGTGTTGCGCAGCTCCACCGGGCAGTAGGGCCCGGCAATCTGGTTGCTGGCGGTGCAGACCGTCATCTGGTGGTGCATCTGGCACTCCACCCTGGGGACGGATTCCTGGGCATAATAGTCGGTGACGGTCTTGTAGCCCATGGCGTCATGGCGGCAGGCATCGGTGGCCAATTGGCCAGAGACGCCGCAGGTGGTGGCCTTCACCAGGCCGTAGCTTTCCCCGCCGCCCTGGAGGATGTCCTTGTTCTCCAGGCCTTTTTCCTTGTGGATGCGCTCCATGAACACCTGCCACAATTTGGCCGCGGAGTTGCCCCCGGTGGTGCGGCTGGACAGGGCCTTGTAGTTGTCGTGCCCAATCCAGACGGCGCCGGAGTACCAGCCCGTCATCCCGGCAAAGAACACGCCCTTCTGGTCGGAGTTGGTGCCGGTTTTTCCAGCCACCGTCTGGCCGGAGATCCGGGCCGCGCGGCCTGTGCCCCGAGAGACCACTTCCTTCATGATGTCCACCATCAGCCAGGCGGTGGAGGGCTTGAAGACCTGGCGCCGCTCCTGGCTGGCATGGGCATCATAGATGACCTTGTCGTTGTGGTCCAGGATGCCCAGGATGCTGATGGGCTGCTGGTAGACGCCGCCGTTGGCCAGGACGCCGAAGGCCACCGCCATCTCAAAGGGGGTGATGCCCGAGGAGCCCAGGGACACGCCAAAGGGGGTCGGGTTGATGTGGCTGTCGGAGATGCCCAGGCGGCGCAGGTAGTCCACCGAGCGCTCCACCCCCACGTAGTTCATCAGCACCTGGGCGGCGGCGGTGTTGTCGGACTGGACCACCGCGGTGCGGAAGGTCTCCGGCCCCCGGTAGTTGCTGCCGCCGTAGTTCTTGGGCCAGGTGTCGTTGCCGTCATTGCCCTTCCAGCCCGGGATGGGCAGGGGCATGTTGTAGGCGATGGAGCCTGCCCCCGCCCCCATGTCAATGGCCGGGGCGTAGACGCCGATGGGCTTGATGGAGGAGCCCACGGGCATGTTCATGTCCACCGCCCGGTTTAAGGTCTTCCGGGTGGTGGGCTGGGTCCTGCTGCCCACGATGGCCTTGAGTTCCCCGGTGCGATAGTCCACGATGGCGGCCGCCGCCTGGGGCTGGATGATGTCTGTGAAGGTGCCGTCCGCATTGCGGGAACGATAGGTTTCCGTGCCCGGGTCCCGCAGTTTGGGGTAGTCCCGGTAGTTGTACAGGGTGTCTTCCAGGGTGGTCTGCATCATGGTGTCCAGGGCCAGGTACACCTTGTAGCCGCCGGTGCGCAGCTTCTGCTCCATCTTGCTGCGGTTGGCGGCGGTGTTTTCCAGCTTGTTGATGGACAGCAGCACCTGGACGGTGTCCCGCACTGCGTACTCCAGGTAGTGGACATAGGGGTAGAGGGCCTTGGATTCCGGGTCCTCCTGCAGCACCTTGGCCGTCTCCCGGTTCTGGGCGTCGGTGAAGTCCTTCTGGGTGATCATCTGGTGCTCGTACATCACCCTGAGGACATAGTCTGTGCGGTTGTTGGTGCGGGCCACATAGTCAATGCCGTCCCCGCCCCTGGTGTAGAGGTTGCGCCGGACGTTGTAGTAGTAGGGGTTGGTGGTGAGGCCCGCCAGCATGGCACATTCCCGGAGGGTGAGCTCGCTCAGCTCCTTCCCGAAATAGCCCATGGCGGCCACCTTGACGCCGTAGTAGTTCTCCCCCAGGTAGATGGTGTTGAGGTAGCTTTCCAGGATTTCTTCCTTGCTGTAGCTGGCCTCCAGCTGCATGGCCAGGTAGGCCTCCTGGATTTTTCGCTTGTAGCTTTGCTCGGAGGACAGCAGGGTGTTTTTGATGAGCTGCTGGGTGATGGTGGAGCCGCCCTGCTGGCTGCCGGAGATAAAATTGGTGACAAAGGCCCCCACAATGCGCTTCACGTCCACGCCGCTGTGGGTGTAGAAGCGCACGTCCTCCGCCGCCACAAAGGCATCCCTCAGGATGTGTGGCATGGTGTCGATGGACACCATGATGCGGTTTTCCGTGCCCTTGTAATCGGTGATTAGGTTCTTGTCCCGGTCATAGAAGAAGGAGGTCTGGGCCTGGTCGTCAATCTTCGCGATGTCCAGGACCGGCGCCGTGTCCACATAGGTCTTGGCGATGCCGGCGATGGCGCCCAGGCCGGAGAGGCCCACAATCACAATAAAGAGCATCAACAGCCGAAAGCAGTTGATGATGACCGCCAGGACAAAACTGGGTTTGCGGGTGCGTTTCTTAAACAGCCGGGAGCGCTTGCCTGAAAGCTCTTCCCCGGGTGAAGGGGGGCCTAAAAAGGGCTGCCCCGTGAACAATCTGCTGATACGCCGTCCTCCCTTTCACGATTCAGCGCAATTATATCACAGCCCTCCTTTTCCTTCAAAGGATGCTGAAGGGGTGACCACTCGCCCAAAAAACGCCGGTTTTCCTTGTCCTGCTTGACACTTGCCCGCCTGTGCAGTACACTACGTGGGACAGAGATGAAAGCCGAAGCGCATTGTGCGCACCGGAAGGAGGACGGGTGTGATGAAACCACAAAACAGCCCGCTATACCGCGTTTTATTGATAAGCCTGCTGATGATTTCCCTGCTGCTGCCCGCAGCGGCAGGCCAGGCCAGCCAGGAGGGGCTAAACTTCACCGTCAGCGTGGAGCCCGCCAGCCTGACCGCCCCGGGCACGGTCACCGTGTCCGCCCGGGTATCCAACGCCGGCACAACGGACCTGACCACCCCCATGTCCCTGTACGACCCGGACGGCAAGCTGGTGACCGGCTTCTCCGACGGCGGCAGCCTGATGAGCCTGCCCTCCGGCGAGAACTATCTCTGGCAGGGGCAGTACGAGGTCAAACAAAAGCAACTGGACGAAGAAAAGCTGGTGTACACCCTGCGCTACAGCACCCAGGACGCGGCCGGCAACCTGATTGAACAGAACCTGCCCGCCACTGCCGAGATCAAGTTCACCGGCGAGAAGGTGGACCTGCGGGTCACCCGCACCATCACCCCCGAGGTGGTGAGGCGCGGCAAAGAGGTGAGCATCCTCTACGAACTGGTCAACCAGGGCAACGTGAAGCTCAATGACATCACCATCCGGGAAAACCGGCTGATTTCCACCAGGACCCAGACCGTCAAAAGCCTGGAGCCCGGCGCCAGCGAGAAGATCACCTTCACCAAGCAGAACGTGACCGGCGACGTGAGCAGCTCCGCCCTGATCACCTACCGCAAGGAAGGCGACCGGAAGACCGAGCAGATCACCATGGAAGCCGTGGCCATCCCCCTGGCCAAGCCGGGGCTGCAGTACACCCTCACCAGCGACAAGACCCAGTACAACATCGGCGAAGCCGCCATGCTGACCCTGACCATCAAAAACGCCGGGAACATCTCCTATTCCAACATCACGGTGACAGACCCCGCCCTGGGGGATGTGTTCACCAACGTGCAGGTGGATGCGGGCCAGACCCGGGAACTGCAAAAAGAGGTCACACTCAATAAGTCCACCACATACGCCTTCACCCTTCACCTGGAGGACAACACCGGCACCAAGCAGACAGAAAAAGTGCCCGAGTTGAAGCTGTCAGCCTATGCGGAAGGCCAGATGCTGCGGCTGAACCTGACCCTGACCTCCAACCGGGAGAGCATCACCAGCATGCCCGGGGACATCACCTTCCATCTGTCCGTCACCAACGACAGCAACACCCCGGCCAAGAACATCCGCATTTACCACGGCAACACCTCCATCTACACCATCAACGAGCTGGCGCCCGGGCAAAGCACCGTGCTGTCCCGGGATTACAGCCTGTCCCAGCCGGGCAAATACCAGTTCAGGGCCGTGGCCACGGACTCCCAGAACAACCCGGTGGAGTTCACCTCCAACGAGATGAACATCGGCTATGTGGCGCCCACCCCGACCCCTGAAAAAGAGGTCATCGCCACCCCGCGCCCCGCGGTCACCCACAGCCCCATCCCGGCGGACTATTCCCCCTCCGGCGGCCAGTCCAAGAACATCCTGTTCATCCTGACCCTCACCCTGGGCGGCCTCTTCGCCCTGTCCACGGTGCTGCTGGGGGTGAGCGCGGCCATCAGGGCCAATGCCAGGGCCAAGAGCAACGCTGCCTTTGACACCTTTGAACTGGCCGGCGGCGCCCGGGACTATACCGCGGAACCGGATGAAGACCGGAAGGCCGTGGAGGAGCTGGTGGAGGAAGCCGGGGAAAATGCAGTTGAAACGGCTGAGATCGAAGAAGATCTGCCCCACAAGAAATACCTGAAGCCCACCGAGGGCACCGAGGACAAGGCCCCCCTCACCAGCGATGAGGAAGGCGCCTTCCGGCTGACCCGGGAGGACAGCCAGGAGGACCCGGCCCCCGCACCTGAGGGCAGTGAACCGGCGGACAGCGAACCCCGCAGCCGGAGGGCCCAGCGGCACAAAGGCCCGGAGGACCAGGACGACTGAATCCGCAACATTGCACCAAACCCAGGCCATGGCTGACTGTCATGGCCTTTTTGGTGTCTGGCAAGTGGTTGTTGTAACCAATGCCACCTGTTTCATTCAGAAAGAGCACATTACAAAGATGATGCATGGCCATGGCCTGAAGCGACAGCTTGCAAGCCTTTTGATGGCACCAGGGAGCCGTTTTACACAGAAGAATCAATATGTTATCATGCATACAAATGAATGCGCCGGGGCAAAGCCATGCCGCGGCAGAATAGGACGGCACCATGAAACGAATCCTGGGTATCCTGCTGGCTTGCCTTTTCCTGACAGCCCTCTTGCCTGGAGCACTGGCACAGGGGGAATTTGACTTTGACCCGGACCGGCACACCATCACCGGCTACCGGGGCAGCGGCGCTGTGGTGACCGTGCCTGCCAGCATCGACGGCGTAACGGTGCTGGCCATCGGCGCCGGCGTGTTTGACCAGCATCAGGAGATTGAGGAGGTCATCCTGCCAGAAGGCCTTACACACATCCTGGGCAATGCCTTTTATTTCTGTGACAACCTGGCGCGCATTCAGCTGCCGGCCAGCCTGCAGGCGGTGGACAGCTATGCCTTTTTCAGCTGCGGGAAGCTGGAACGCCTGGTGTTCCCCGGCAGCCTGGTGTATGTGGATGACAATGCCTTTGCCTTTTGTGACAGTTTGGCGGAGGTGACGTTCCAGGGAGCGGCGCCCTACATCGCCCCCAATGCTTTTGACAACGGGCCTGAGAACCGGCAGTTTAAAGTGCCTGCACAGGAAGTGGGCGCGTATGAGTCCTTGCTGTCTGTGACCTGCCAGGCGGGAGGCGATCTGGCAGCGGGGCAGCCAGACAGCCGGGTAACCGTGGATGCCGCAGGCGCCGTCACCGGCTACCCGGGCGTCAGCGCCGATGTGCTGATTTTAGATCAGGTGGATGGCGTGACGGTGACAAAGATTGCAGAGCGGGCCTTCTTCACCAATCCCTGGGTCCGCAGAATCGCGCTGCCTGAAGGCGTCACAGAGATCGGCAGGCAGGCCTTCTATGGCAGCAAGCTGGGCATCATCACCCTGCCGGAGGGCCTTGCAAGCATCGGGGAAGAGGCCTTTGCAGCCGCCAACCTCAAGGAGCTTGTTCTGCCCAATTCCCTCCAGTCCCTGGGGCGCCGCGCCTTTGCCGGCGGCCGCTTCACGGAACTGGTCCTTCCCCCGGCGCTCACAACCCTCCCGGAAGGCGTTTTTACCGGCAACAACCAGTTGAAGGACGTCACCTTCCCTGCCGGCATCCAGGCTATCGGTGGAGGTGCCTTCCGGGACTGCGGAGCCCTGGACTACCTGGTGTTTGAAGGGGAGACCGCCCCTGAGATTGCTGCGGAGGCATTTGCCGGCTGCCCGCTTGCGGACATCGACATCCATTGGCAGGCCAGCAAACAGGCGGCTGACATCTTTGCAGAGGACCTGGGCAAAGCCGGCATCCCCATGGCGGAGGTGACGGTCTGGCGGGCAAACCCTCCCCATCAGCCCCCCTATCCTGCCGGCGCTGTCCTGGCCTTTGATGAGGCCAGCCAGCTGATTACAAAATGCGAGGGCGATTTTGAAGCCCTTACCATGTACTGGGATTTCTGGAAGGCGGACGGCAGCGGCACCCTGTATATCAAAGGCCTAGGCCCGGGCATTTTTGAAGGCAGTACGCTAAAGACCTTCTATGTCCCCCATTCCGGCGCCTTCGAAGTGATCGGGGAGCGGGCCTTTGCCGGCAGCCAGATTGACAAGGTCTACCTTTTTGATTCGGTGACAAGCATCGGAAAGGAAGCCTTTTTGGACTGCCTGAACCTGACGGAACTGACCCTGCCGGACAGCCTGGAAATCATCGAGGAAGGCGCCTTCAAGGGCTGCGCCAACCTGAAGCGCCTGGTGTTCAAAGGGCAGGCTGTGACCATTGAGGCAGGGGCCTTCGAGGGCTGTGACAGCCTGGCGGAAGTGGTGCTGCCCCCGGACACCCAGGTGACCGGGGAGCTGGGCGCCCCGGCTTCCGCCTACCGGGTTCAAGCTTCCGCCACCGAGGCGCAGCGCCTGGCCCTGGAGGCTGCCCTGCAGCTGCCCTGGTACCTGGATTTGCCCAGGGAAGGGGAAGAACATGCCGCTATGGTGATGCCGGACAGCTTCAGCCCCAACCCCGCAGAAGAATTTGAGTTTGACGCCACAACCGGTTTCATCACGAAATACACCGGCACTGCCTCCCGGGTGGTCGTCCCCCGGGCCATTTCAGGGGTCCCAGTGGTGGGCATTGACTTCCTGGCCTTCTCCAACCTGAACCTCTATGCCGTTGCCACAGGCACAGCGGACAACCAGGGCCTTGAGGAGGTGGTGCTGCCGGAGACCATCCGCCAGATTGCCGACAGCGCCTTCCTCAACTGCACCAACCTCAAACGGGTTGAAAGTTTCGGCCCCCTGGACCGCATCAGCATCCGGGCCTTCGAAAGCTGCACAAGCCTGACTGAAATCCTCTGCCACAGCGGCGTGAAGGAACTGGGCGACTACTGCTTCCACCTGTGCGCCAGCCTCAACAAAGCAGAATTGGGGCACAAGCTGCAGGAGCTGCCGGAGGGCGCTTTTGAGGGCTGCGGCTTTGAAGGCCTGCTGACCATCAGCACACCCCGTGTGGGCATGCGGGCCTACAAAGACAACAAGCAGGTGACCACCCTCCATATCCTGGAGGGCGTGGAACACTTGGGCGAAGGGGTCTTCCTGGGCATGGATGCCCTCCGGGAGGTCTGCTTCGCCCAAACAGACCCTGGTCTGTTGAAGGCTGGCTACCAGTTTGATGACAAGGCGGTGGATCTGGCGGTCCATGTGCCCGCCGCCACCAGCGACGAGGGGCTGGCCGCTTTTCAACAAGCCCTGAAACTGAACCTGCTGCCCGGGGACACCATGGTGAGCCGCAAGGACTGCGCCCTGCAGAAGGGCATGGCCCCCGCGCCAGCTGATGCGACGGAAGCGCCGGCGGAACAGCCCGTTGAAACCCCGGCCCCGGTGCCTGCCGGACCGGCTGAGGACAAGCTGTCTGAAGGCGCGGGCCCCCTGCTGAACCACCGCTACAGCTGCGTTTCTGCCACCACCGGCGGAATTGAACTGGACCTGGCTGTCATCGGCGAATACGCCCTGGAGTTTTTTGCAGACGGCACCATGGTGTTCACCATCTACGGCACGGCCCTGCCCCCCATGGGCTATGCGGTGCAGGAGGGCATCATCACCCTGGAGTATGTAGCGGGCCCTCTGGTCCTGAAACCGGTTGACGGGGGCTATGAAATGGACTTCATGGGCGCCATGATGATGATCTACAAGCCGGATTGATACCAGCATGTCACGACAAAACCGGCGGCCCTACGGCTGCCGGTTTTCATGCGTTGCAATCAGGATGGTTTGCGTTTTCAGTTATTGCGCTCTTGCAAAATATCTACATCCTCCTGGAGCGCCCGGTACATGTCTGCCGCGGCCTCCTTGCGCACCGTCTCCTTCAGGCTGACCACCTGATAGCGGCCCAGCCTGCTGCCAAAGCGGATTTCCAGCACATCCCCTTCCTTAAGCTCTGCCCCTGCCTTGGCCGTCCTGCCGTTGACAGACACCCTGCCGCCGTCGCAGGCCTCCTTGGCCACGGTGCGGCGCTTGATGATCCGTGATACCTTCAAAAACTTGTCCAGTCGCATCCTTTGTTATCTCCCCTTGGTCGTCATACTAAACGCACTCTTTAATGCTTCCATGAATCGGTCTTTTTGCGACTCTGCGTCGTCTCATTCACTCAGCGTAGGCTAACGGCTACGCCTCGTTCCTTCGACTTAGCAGAGCCATCAAAAATCCTCGATCCATGAGTGCATTAACTCGTGTGTTTAGTATCACATGCTGATTGAACACATGGCCATCAGCACGATTATCGCAATACGCTACCCCACCACAATAACACAAAACCACCGCCATAAGCGGTGGCTTCTGCTGGAACCATGCGGTGATTAGTTCAGCTGATCCTTGAACGCTTTGCTGGCCTTGAACACGGGGGCCTTGGAAGCCTTCACCTTGATTTCCTCGCCGGTGCGCGGGTTGCGGGCAACGCGGGCGGGGCGCTTGCGGGACTCGAAGGTGCCAAAGCCAATCAGCTGGACCTTCTCACCCTTTTTCAGGGCGCCCTGGATGGTGGCGATGACGGCGTTGACGGCCTTGTCGGCATCAACCTTCTTCAGTTCAGTTGCCTTTGCGACGGCTGCGATGAGTTCAGTCTTATTCATGTGGTTTCCTCCTTGCTTTTGTTGGCAGGTAAAGCACTTCAAACTTCTGCTTTACTTCGTTCCCAGTATACCCCCATTTCGTTGATTGTCAACAGATTCCAGTCTTTTCCGTCATTTTTTATGGCTTTTTCCATCCAAAGATAGCGCCTGATGAATTTTTCCGTCGTAAAATGTATGGCCTGGTCTGCCGGTACGTCCATCAACCGCGCCATATTGATGCAGGAAAAGAACAGGTCGCCCAGCTCTTCCGCAGCGCCTGTGCCCTCTGTGAGGGCCTTTTTCAGCTCCTCCGCTTCCTCGATGACCTTGGGGAGGGCTTCCAGGGCGCTGTCCCAGTCAAAACCGGCCTTGGCCGCCAGCTGCTGCACCTTCTCCGCCCGCATCAGGGGGGCCATGCCCCGGGGCACATCCAGCATCCGCTGCCCCGGCTCGCTCCTGCTGCGCTCCTGCTGCTTGATCTGGTCCCACTGGGCCAGCACCTCCCCGGCGCTGTCCAGGCTTTTGCCGCCGAACACATGGGGATGCCGCCTGATGAGCTTTTCACAGATGGCCTTGAGCATGTCGGCCCAGGTGAAGGTGCCGTGGGCCTCCCCCACCACCGCGTGGAAGGCCAGCTGCAAAAACACGTCCCCCAATTCCTCTGCGGCCCCGTCCCAGTCATCTTCCAGCAGGGCGCAGGCAGCTTCGTTGGCTTCCTCCACCAGGTATTTGGCCAGGCTTTGGTGGGTCTGCTCCCGGTCCCAGGGGCAGCCGTCAGGGGCCCGCAATTTGCGCATGATGGCCAGCAGGTCCTCCGGGTCAAACTGTTGCCGCTGCGTCAGCGGCATGGGGAAGACCAGGCAGCCGCAGGTGTGGTCGTAACGGGGCTGGCGGTCCAGCTCCGTCAAGGGAAAGATCACCGGCGCCCGGAGTGCCGCCTCAGACGGGGGGAAGAAGGCCACCCTGGCGTCCTCCCCGTAGGTATCCAGCAGCTTCAGTTTCACCTCCCCCGCCAGGATGGCGCTGTCCAGTTCCACCACGCACAGGGGCTGCTGGGCGTTGTGCACCTGCAGGTCCACAGCGCTCGCCAGCATCACCGGGGAAGCCGGCAGGGCGGCGGTCAGCAAGGGTGCGGACAGGGGCAGGCCGGGCAGCAGGGTGAGCTTGTCCCCTGCCGCTGCCTGCAGGGCGCGGACGGTTTCATCCCCGGTGGCATCGGCCACCGCGTACACCAGGGCGGCCTCGGCCGCCTGCTCCATCACCGCCCGGACCGCTGCCTGGATAAAGCTGTCAAAATCCTCACAGCCTTCGTGGAGATGGTCCAGGCTGCTAAAAGCGATGCCCTCCTCCTGCAGCAATTTCACCGCCCCATGGCGGCTGGTGCGCAGCAGTACCCGGTCCGCAGCCTGTAAGGCCTTCAAGGCGCCCAGGGTCAGCAAATCCGGGGAGCCAGGCCCCAGGGAGACTACGGTAATCTGGTTCATTCAGTGTCCTTTCGCAAAGCGGGCCGGCAGGTCCGAGCGCTTGATGGCCCCCGTCTTGAAGGCCGCCGCCCCGTAGACCGCCACCGCCAGCAGGATGGTGAGGCCCATCATAAGCCAGCTGCGGTACAGGCGCTGGCCCAGCAGGCTGGACAGGGCGGCCACCAGCAGGCCCATCGCCAGGGTGGCGATGCCCGGCCGCAGCAGCAGGTCCTTCAGGTCCAGGCTGATCTTGGCGTATTTGGCCACATAGTACAGGTTCAGGCCGGCACTGATGATATAGCAGGTGAGGGATGCCCAGGGAGCCCCGAAGATGTTGGTGTCCGGCCGCTGCACCGCTGTGTAGTTGATGGCGATCTTCACCACCACCCCTAAAAACAGGGTGTACATGGGGATGCGCTGCTTGTACAGGCCCTGCAGGATGCCGCTGGTGGCCTGCACCAGGGTGAACACCACGATGGTCAGGGCGCTGATGGACAGCAACTGGCCCCCCAGGTGCAGTTCCGCCGCCGTGTATTTGCTGTGGAACAGCAGGGTTAAAATCTGCTCGGACAAGAGGCTCATCCCGATGCTGGAGGGCAGGCCAATCACCATGGCCAGCCGCAGACCCGCAGCCGTGTCCCGCCGGATGCCCAGCCGGTTGCCGCTGGCCCGTTTGGCAGAAATCGACGGCACCAGGTTGCTGGACATGGCCATGGCCAGGGCCGTGGGCACGTTGATCAGTGAAATCACCAGGCCCGCATAGATGCCGTAATAGGACACCGCGGTGGTCTCCGGCAGGTAGGCCTTCATCAGCCGCACCAGCATGAAGCTGTCCACCGTGCCCGCCAGGGGCACAATGCAGGCGCCGATGGTGATGGGGATGGCCGTCACCACCAATTCCCTGGCGATGGGCTTTGTCCCCTCCAGGGGCCCTGTGTCCGCTGCCAGACGCTGCTTCCATTCCGGACGCACAAACAAATAGTCCGCCGCCATGTACAACAGGGCAGCCGCCTCGGCAATGGAGGTCCCCAGCAGCGCCCCGGCCACCCCCATGGGGTAGCCCCCCTGCTGCATGAAGCTGTGGGCCAGGGGCAGCGCAATGGCCACCTTGCCCACCTGCTCAATCAGCTGGCTGTTGGCCGTGGGCCACATCCGCCGCTGGCCCTGCATGAAGCCCCGGAAGGCGCTCATCACGCACACCAGGAACAGGCTGGGCGCAATCATCATAAAGCCGTGAACCGACTCCAGGGTGCCGGTGGCCCTTGCAAACTGCCTGGAGAACAAAAGCATCAACAGGGTGCTCACAAAGCCCAGCACGCTTAAAATCACCAGCGCAATCTTAAACACCCGGCTGGGGTTTTTGGCCTCGCCCCTGGCCAGCCGGGCCGCCACCATCCGGGAGATGGCCACCGGGATGCCCGCTGAGGAGATGGTCAGCATCAAATTGTAGGAGGGAAAAATCTGGTTGTAGACGCCCAGGCCCACGGAGCCAATCAGGTTGGCCAGGGGAATCAAATACAGGACCCCTACAATTTTGCAGATCAGCCCTGTGACCCCCAGGATGGAAATGCCGCCCACCAGCGTCCGTTGCTTTGTCGTCATGATAGCCATTATAGCAAGCCAGGGACGGAGTGCAACAGCGGGACGGGGTGTGGGACGGGGGTTTTGCAGCTTTTTTGAAAAAAAGCTGCGCAAAAAACTTTAGTAATACTGAGTGAAAACATGATTGCACAGATGGGCTGAGGATTTTTGTGTCTCGGCTAAATCGAGTGAAGGAAGCGTAGCCGTAGCCTACGCTGACTGAACAAGATGACGCAGAGGCTCAAAGTGACCAGCTCATAAAAGCAAGAATGTTTGAATTCAGTATAAGGATACAGAGGGCAGCAAAACAGGAGCTGGCGGGTGTGCCAGCTCCTGTTGTGTTTGGGTAATTATTCCTCGATGTCGCCTTGCTCCGGGGATTCTTCGTTGATGCCGTTTTCATCCTGAGCGTTTGCCGGATCCTGAGGAACTTCCTCCTCGTTTTCCTCCGGCTCCCGCTCGGCCCGGGCCACGTCCACAATTTTACTGCCCTCCGCCACCCGCATCAACCGCACCCCCTGGGTGTTACGGCCGGTGTGGCGGATGTCCTCCGCCGGGGTGCGGATGATGGTGCCGTCGTCGGTGATGATCATGATGTCCTCGTCCGGCTGCACCATCAACAGCGCCGCCAGCAGGCCGGTCTTGTCCGTGATGTTCATGGCCCTCACGCCCTTGCCGCCCCGGTTGGTGACCCGGTACTCCTCAGGGTCCGAGCGCTTGCCGTAGCCGTCCTCCGTCACCACCAGCACCTGGGCGCCCTCCTCGATGGAGGTCAGGGAGATGATTTCGTCCCCCTCCTCCAGGCGCATGCTGCGCACTCCCATGCTGGTGCGGCCGGAGGCCCGGATCCTGTCATCGGAAAAGCGGATGGCCTGGCCCATGCGGGAAGCCAGCATCACGTCCCCGCCCTCGATCAGCTCAGCACCGATGAGGGAATCCCCCTCCTGCAGGGTGATGGCGATGAGGCCCACCCGGCGGATGTTGCGGAAGGCGGACAAGGCCGTCTTTTTGATTAGGCCGTGGCGGGTGGCCATGATCAGGAACTGGCTGTCCCGGTCCTCCTTGGGCACGGGGATCATGTTGGTGACCTTTTCATCCGGGTACAGAGGCAGCACGTTGACGATGGCCGTTCCCCGGGCCACCCGGCTGGCTTCCGGAATCTCGTAGCATTTCACGTTGTAGGCCCGGCCCTGGTCTGTGAAGAACAGCAAATCGTCATGGGAGTGGACGGTGTAGAGCTGCTCGGTGTAGTCCTCCTCCCTGAGGGCCTGGGCGCTCACCCCCTTGCCCCCCCGGTTCTGGGCCCGGTAGGTGGACAGGGACAGGCGCTTCACATAGCCAAAGTGGGAGAGGGTGACCACCATGTCGTCCTTGGGAATCAATTCCTCAATGTCGATCTCGCCGTCGATCAGGGAGATTTCGCTGCGACGCGGGTCCGCATAGCGGTCCATGATGGTGGTGAGCTCTTCCTTGATGACCCCCATCAGCATGCCCTTGTCTGCCAGGATGGACTGGAGGTAGGCGATGGTCTTCTGCAGCTCGTCGTACTCCGCCATCAGTTTGTCCGCCTCCAGGTTGGTGAGGCGGGCCAGGCGCATGTCCAGGATGGCCTGGGCCTGGCGGTCGCTGAAGCCAAACTGGCTGATCAGGCCCTGCTTGGCCTCCGGCGTGTCCTTGGAATGGCGGATCAGCTGGACGATGGCGTCAATATTATCCAGGGCCTTGATGAGCCCTTCCAGGATGTGGGCGCGGGCCAGGGACTTGTCCAGGTCGTACCGGGTGCGCCGGGTGACCACGTCCTCCTGGTGGAGGATGTACTGGCCGATCATGTCCTTGAGGTTCAAAAGCCTGGGCTGCCCCTCCACCAGGGCCAGCATGATGGCGCCAAAGGTCTCCTGCAGCTGGGTGTGCTTGAACAGGTAGTTGAGCACCACGCTGCTCTGGGCATCCCGCTTGAGCTCGATCACCACCCGCATGCCGTCCCGGTCGGACTCGTCCCGGATGTCGCTGATGCCGTCCAGGCGCTTTTCGTGGACCAGTTCGGCAATCTTGCCAATCATCCGGGCCTTGTTCACCATGTAGGGAATCTCGGTGATGATGATGCGGCTGCGGCCGTTGGGCAGTACTTCAATGTCCGTCTTGGCCCGCACGATGATGCGGCCGCGGCCGGTGTAGTAGGCTTCCCGGATGCCGGAGCGGCCCAGGATGATGCCCCCGGTGGGGAAATCGGGGCCCTTGATGTGCTCCATCAGCTCGTCCAGGGTCAACTCCGGGTTGTCAATCATGGCGATGGTGCCGGCAATGACCTCCCCCAGGTTGTGGGGCGGCACATTGGTGGCCATGCCCACCGCGATGCCTGAGGAGCCGTTGACCAGCAGGTTGGGGAAGCGGCTGGGCAGCACCGTGGGCTGCATCAGGGATTCATCGAAGTTGGGGGTGAAATCCACCGTGTCCTTGTCGATCTCGCCGATTAAGTGGCCGGCGATGCGGCTCATCTTGGCCTCGGTATAGCGCATGGCCGCCGCCTGGTCCCCGTCCACAGAGCCGAAATTGCCCTGGCCGTCCACCAGCAGGTAGCGGGTGGAGAAATCCTGGGCCAGGCGCACCATGGCGTCATACACAGAGGATTCGCCGTGGGGGTGGTATTTGCCCAGCACGTCCCCCACGATGCGGGCGCTTTTGCGGTAGGGCTTGTCCGCGGTCATCCCCAGCTCGTTCATGGCGTAGAGGATGCGCCGGTGGACGGGCTTGAGCCCGTCCCGCACATCCGGCAGCGCCCGGTTGACGATCACCGCCATGGAATAGGCGATGAAGGATTTTTTGACTTCTTTTTCCAGCTCCGTGGGGATTAAATTGTCTCTGATCTCACTCATTGCGCTTCTCGTTTCTTACCGGTGTCAGATGTCCAGATCGGCCACCAGGTCGTAGTTCTGCTCGATAAATTCGCGGCGGGGCTCCACCTGGTCCCCCATTAAGAGGGTGAAGGTCTCGTCCGCGCTCATGGCGTCGGCCACCGTCACCTGCATCATGGTGCGGGTTTCCGGGTTCATGGTGGTGGTCCACAGCTGCTCGGAGGACATCTCCCCCAGGCCCTTGTAGCGC
>Ga0209613_1001863_pt1 | contig 17198 bp, 7 predicted proteins | sample BioC13SIPDNA_2_FD_185747 | JGI IMG/M metagenome (GOLD analysis project Ga0209613, IMG submission 185747) | Anaerobic biogas reactor microbial communites from Washington, USA - Biogas_R2_A C13 SIP DNA (SPAdes) (version 2) | ecosystem: Engineered > Bioreactor > Anaerobic > Unclassified | place... | reverse complement strand
TGACGGAGACTGGGTTTCTGCTTCGGTAATACCCATACAGAATCGGAAGGACTCCTTGCCGTCCATTGTTACGGGATTCTCAGTACTCTTGAGGATATCATCAGTTGCCCACCTTTCCTGATAGGAAGATGAAGCCAGCATGGGCTCTACCAGCACGGCACCCTCCAGAGAAATATCCTCGGGGTACTCCGGATCAAAGGTTTCAACCAGCTCCGGAAAATAATAGCGTTCCTCTCCATACAACCTATCATAGGTATAATAGCCAGGCTGATATGCAACCGGAGCATCCGTAACATAAAACACCAATCTCTGGCCGGATTCCCATTTGATATTGCAATTATGCTTTTGGGCATCTTCTATAAGTTTGTGGATTTTAACACCTTTGGCCCTGGTGCCTACTGCTGCTGGCATGGCATCAATGGTAGCATAGTATTCAATCTCTTCCAAGGGCTCCAATTCTTCATATGAATATTCATGTACCAGGGTGGTGCTGCCATCGGGATTGAGCATATTGACAACCAAAGATGTGGCCGGATCGCTCTCATCCGTCTTGGCCCACGCCGTACTAGGATTGCCCAACCCCATTATACTAAAGAGCATGATTAAGGCCACCATGCAGGCAATGAACTTCCTGCTACGGGGCTTCAATCCCCAATTCATTAAATACATAACTTTAAACCCTCCTATTTTTGTGTATAAGCTCTACAACCAATGTTATTGCGTATTTATCTTGGAGATCTGGCTCAAAGCCACAGGAATATTAAAAACTTCATTAACTATTTGAGTTTTAAACCCGAGTTCAATCCGGCTGCTTTACCACTTTACTCAGTTAAATACCTTGTCAACAACTCGAAGGTAGTCTGCGTTTTCTAACTCTGTATATCACAATACCGAATACAGGCAGACCAATCATGCCGAACATTAACACTGGATGGAACATCAGGTAAACCACTCCTACAACAGGTGTTAAAAGAGCCCTGATTCCAGCTTTTAAAAATTCGCTATTTGCTATATAACTGGCTACAGGTGGTGAATTTTGATAATAGAAATCAACAAAAGCCCGTCCAGGAACATTGCTTAGCAAGAACTTATCCCGAAATGCCCGCAAGATTATAACCGCAGGTTCAAATTTGGAACCGAAAGCTGCAGTAGCAATAAAACATTCATCCTGGGTTATGGTTCCATCCCCATTGTCATCTCCCTGTGGTGTACGTACCCTGGCGGAGAGGTTGCAGCTGTCCAGTTCCTCACCATCAATGGAAAAGGTCCCCAGCCATAGCGTATCACCATTTATGGTTACAACTTGATAAGTGGGTATGTTCTCAATCAGAACAGCATGGTAGTAGGTCTGTACACCGGGATAATGCTTACTGCCCGAATTGCTCATGAGGTAAGTAATGCCCTTCTCATAGTCAATCTGTCCTTCCCAGATGGGTTTGGTACGCATATAAATATGCTGATGTCCGTACAGTACCAGGTCCACCTCCGCCGCTTCAAACAGAGGTACCCAGTTTTCCAATACCGCTGCCCCCGCCTTGTCACTTACCACCGAATAGGCGGGATGATGTATCACCATAATTTTCCAGGCAGCGCTACTGCTGCTTAGATCAGAAGCAATCCATGTCTTTATGCGATCAAAGTCGTCTGGGGTCATAGTGCCAGCCTGCAACTGTTCGTTCAAATAGACGTTGCTATTGAGACAAAGTATATGGCAGTCGCCGTAGTTAAAGGAGTAAAACTCTTCTTCAAATCCGGCCAGACCGTTTTTTGGCAGGGAGAGCAACTTATTCATCAACGTGGGTTTGCCGGTCTTGATATCGTTGCTCTCGTGATTACCCGGCACGGCCATCATGGGGATTTTGGAAAACACCGGACTGGCCTGTGCCAGGAAAGCCTGCCATTGGTCGGCACTCTGGCCATTGTTCACCATGTCACCGCACATTATAGCGAAAGCCGCATCGCCACAGTGCTCATAGGCGTTTGCCAGCAATTGACCCCAGTCTTGATATTCATCCAGGCTAAGGTTGTACTGGACATCGCCCAGATAAAGGAAGGAAAAGGAATCGGTGCCACCCTCAGGTGCAACAAAAGATTGAATTTCACTCCAGGCAGCGGCGCTACCCACCGTATAATAGTAGGTTTCTCCGGGGGCAAGACCGGTCATCACCGCCTCAAAGCTATTGTAGCCGCTGGCCAGCGTACGCCAGGCGACAGCAGAAGAGGAAAAATTCTCTGTCCGTCCGTAGCGTACCTGGCCAACGGCCACTTCCGCAACATCCCGCCAGGTCACGGCCATCTCCGTTGTATCGCCGGTCAGGGAAAGAATAACGTTCTCCGGCGCAGAGACGATCACTTCTGCATTCACCACCGGGGTACTAAAAAATAGCAGTGCCAGCAACGTAACAAGGACAACGGTATATTTTCTTTGCATCGTGCATCTTCCTTTCAGACTACACAAAACTTCATTACCATTTTGATTCCAGTTTTTAAATATAGGGGTCAGGCTGTATAAATAGCCTGGCCCCTTTTATTTGGCTTGTTAAGCCAGGTTCAATCCGGCTGCTTTACCACTATACTTGGATTAATACCTTTTTCAACAACTCGAAGCTACTCTGCGTTTTCTAACTCTGTATATCACTATACCGAATACAAGCAGCCCAATTATGCCGTACATTAATACGGGATGGAATAGCAGGTAGACTACTCCTACAACAGGGGTTAAAAGAGTCCTGACTCCAGCTTTTAAAAATCCGCTATTGGCTATGTAAGTGGCTACAGGTGGTGAATTCTGATAATAGAAATCAACAAAAGCCGTGCCAGGAGCATTGGTTAGCAGGAATGTATCCCGGAATGCGCGCAGGAGTACGACCGCAGGTTCAAATTTGGAACCGAAAGCTGCAGTAGCAATAAAACATTCATCTACGGGCTTGGGAGTGTAGGCTATGAACTCGGTAAAATGTATAGTCCAGATAATCAGGTCATTACCGGAAACGGCTGCACCTGCTCCGGCTTCGCCCAGAACAACTTTTACAGCATCTGCATCGGAATCGCTAATAAGACCTTTTAGGGATTCTAATTTGCTAATCGGATGGAATGTGCCGTCATTATCGATGAATCCTGCTGATTTTTGTCCCTGTCCTTTAAGAACTAGTCTTACCGGTTTGGAAAATTCAATGGCGCCTGAATCCGCACCGACTTTAATAACCAGGTCTACTGCCCGGGCTTCAGGTACAGTAACATTGTCGCTGTCCATAACTTCAGGCAGTTTTATGGTATCAGAACCACTAATCTGGGTACCCTGGGGAATGGTAATATCAACCTGAGTCGATTCAATGTTTACGGTTGGTAGAGCTGTATTCTGGGCAACCGCGATTTTTGCATCATTTACCTCATCCGGAACCGTTATAGTTACCGGTGTATCAGATATCTGTACCGTACCTCCCGCACTGGCTGTTACCGGTTGGGTAATGGTCACTCTATAAGTGGTAGTCTTATCCCCTACGATAATGGTCAATGTCTGGCTTTCCACCACAGTTCTACTATCAAAGCCAGTAATGTTGGCACTGGTAATGGTTTCTACCCTGGAACTGCCGTCATTGTAATGCCCGGTTACTACCAGACCGGTTAAGTCAATTCCCTCACCGACTACATAAATTGTTTTGGTTGGTAGTGCGGTAATTTCAATACTTACCAACTCGGTGTCTACATAAGTCACTTCTATAGTTGCATCTGCTGTTATGGTGAAGGTGTACTGTAACGGAGTTCCTGTCAATTCAGCTTTCTTGTCAACCCCGTTTACGGTAAAGGTTGCAACATGCTTTCCTGCCGGCGGAGCTATAGTTATGGTTACCGGGGTATTCTCGGCAATAGCGCCGGCGGCGGGATTGGAGGTTAAGCCTTCACCACTTAAGGTCAAGGCATAGGTGGTAGATACAATTTCAAGGGGTTTAGTGGCGACGTTTTCGCCATATCCCGCTACCACTGTTAATATGCCGGGAGATACCTGGGGAACTTTAAATGTGTAGCTATAAGTACTGTTACTGCCTGATTTAAAGGCATCATAGAATACTACACTCCCAAAACTGTCAACCACCTTAATGCTTATCCATTCACCCGGATCAACATTGCCTGTTGCAGTTATACTGTCGCCTACTACGGCAATGCTTTTATTTAGTTCCAAACTGACCTGAACCTGAGCACCCAGAGCCAGGCCGGGTAACATTGAAAATATAAGCAAGGCGGCAACAACAACAGCAATCTTTTTCTTCGTCATTAATATCACCTCTCAATAATCTATGTAATATACAGTGAAGCGCTGGTGCCACATCTATCGTCTTTATGACGGACATTACTGCCTACTCTAATATCCGTAACAAAAATCCTGTATGCTTACTTTGATATAGCCGACCGCCTGTAAAATACAGGCGATCGGCTTAAGCTCCCTTAGACTACTGGAAAACTACCGGGTTGATATTACTATCATTGGTCAGGCGGTCGACAATATAGACCTTGATGACATCGCCCGGCTGTACGTTGAACCCGGCCTGGGCAGTATTAGCTACATCAAAGTCAGCCACGGTGGCATTAAGCTGCAGCTCAGTTCCACCCCGCCAGTGGGTGAATATAACGGTTTCATTACCCTTATGGGATATAACCGGCTCCACGGAGACCGCGAAAGTCTTAAAACCCGCTTGTCCTTCGTTAACGGTCATGGTACTGCTACCGTCCGAAGTTCCTATAGTATAAACATCATCTTCTACCGGGGTTAGCGTGTACAGCGGTTTGACAGCTACGGTTACAGTACAGCTAGCCATGAAACTACCGTCATTGGTAGTAGCGGTTATTACTGCCTCCCCTGCACCAACCGCTGTTACCTTACCAGTATTATCGACCGTGGCTACTGCCCCGTTATCGGTGGTCCAGGTTATGGTCTGGTCGGTAGCATTGGCCGGGGTAACTGACGCGGTCAACTGCTCACTGTGGTTAACAACCAGGGTGGTCGCAGTTTTATTGAGTGTAATTCCGGTTACCGGAACGTTAATGGCTGTAGTAGTAGTGATATCAATTTCACTCACCCATTTCACCATGCGGGAAATGGTGCGTTCCTCCGAGGAAGTTTGCCCCATCATCAAGCGCATGGTAAAGACGTTATCCAACTGACTACTATCACTGACCATATTCTCAGAGGCTTTGGTGGCTATGATGGTATCAACCTCCACTCTGTCTCCTACTGCCGGATAGTAATAGCGTTCGTTAAAGAGCTCATTCTGTGGGTCGGCAAAGGTTACATAATAAGGATCAGCACCTCTTACGGTCATGCTAGCTATATTGGCACTGTCTAACGACGCATACTGGGATAGAATCGCATCCAGGGGCGCTCCCAGGCCGGTGACGTAGTTCATTTGGCCGTCCTTATAATGGGAGAAGTGCCTGATTTCATTACTGAGATTTAAGGCGTTGATTTGCTCGGCAGTAACAGTTATTGGGCTGCCGTTATCGATCTTAATACTTAATGTAGTGGTAACATAGTCCTTATTGATAATCTGGGTTACACTGGCATCTTCATAGCCGGTGGCTTTGATAACGATTGTGTAAGTGCCCGCCTCTATGAATATACCGGCAGCAATGGTGATTTTGCCTTCTGCTTTGGTATACTGGTTGCTTTCCAGCACGGTCTCGCCCACCTTAACCTCGGTGATGGCGTTGCGCCAGGCTTCGTCGTCGGTGAAGGTGATATCGATGGGGTTGCCGATGGTAGTGGTATCAGTGGTCAATGTCGGGGGAATCAGTAACTCCGCTGCGGCTGCTTTGATGAAACGCATGCAGTAATTTCCAAAATCAGCGATGTAAAGATCACCAGCACTGTTCACCGCAATACCAGAAGGAGAGGTAAATTGAGCACCGGCAGTTGGACCACCGTCGCCGCTGTAACCTCTTTTTCCGTTCCCGGCCACTGTGGTAATAGTACCGCTGGCATCCACCTTGCGGATGCAGTAATTCCCGGTATCGGCAATATAGATATTACCTGCTCCATCAACTTGCACACCCCAAGGAGCTAGTATTTTCGCATTGACAGCCGGACCGCTATCACCTGAATAACCACCGGTTCCGTTACCCGCCACAGTGCTAATATTACCGTCAGTATCCACCTTGCGAATGCGATGACCTTGCTGTTCAGCGATGTAAATATTACCTACTAGGTCTACTGCAACACCGTAAGGAACATTCAATTGAGCGCTGGTGGCAGAACCGCCGTCACCTGAATAACCGTTGGTTCCGTTACCCGCCACAGTGCTTATATTGCCGTCAGTATCCACCTTGCGAATACAATGAGCATCACAATCAGCAATATAGAGGTTACCCTTTGTATCTACTGCTATACCGTGAGGCAACTTTAGCTGAGCACTAACAGCCGGACCGCCGTCACCTGAATAACCTCTGCTTCCGTTACCCGCCACAGTACTTATATTGCCATCAGTATCCACCTTGCGAATTCTTATACTGCTGGAATCAGCAATATACAGGTTACCCGCACCATCCACTGTCACATCGGTAGGGTAGTTTAACTGTGCGCTAATGGCAGGGCCGCCATCCCCTGAATAAACGGCTTTTCCGTTACCCGCGATAGTGCTGATATTACCGTCAGTATCCACCTTGCGAATGCGATGACCATACTGGTCGGCAATATAATAATTACCCTGATTATCCAAGGCTACTTTAAGCGGCTTGGTCAGTTGAGCATATACCGCCTTTCCTCCATCACCGCTATAGCCCTGGGTTCCGTTCCCGGCTATGGTGTAGATGTATCCAGCCTCCAGATCCGACAAGTTAAAGCTTATTATACTTTGGTTTACAGCAGCGTCCAGATAACCTGATGATTTAACCATAACTATATAGTTTTTTGGTGTTGTAAAAACACCGGCATCAATGGTTATCTTGCCAGTTTCCTTAGTGTATTTGTTACTTTCCAGCAGGGTTTCGCCTATTTTGACCTCGGTGATGGCGTTACGCCAGCTTTCGTTGTCGGTGAAGGTGATGTCAATGGGGTTACCAATGATGTTATCTGTGCTGTCGGCACTCAGAACCGGAGGTGTTAAAGTTTGAGAATCTGCCGCTTTGATGAAACGAACGCGTTCGTTGCTGAAATCCGCGATATAAAGATTATCACAGCTGTCCAACGCAACACCCGAAGGAGACAACTGGGCGATGATAGCCGGCCCGCCGTCTCCCGCGTAACCCGCACTCCCGTTCCCAGCTACTGTGGTAATGATACCATCGGTAGCTACCTTACGGATACGATAATTCCCGTATTCAGCGATATAGAGGTTGTAATTATTGTCAACGGCTACTCCCATGGGTTTGTTTAACTGGGCCTCGGTGGCCTGCCCGCCGTCACCTGCATAACCGGCACTTCCGTTCCCGACTACCGTAGTAATAATACCATTGGCAGCCACTTTGCGAATACGATAATTCCCGAAATCAATGATATAGATGTTGTCATTATTGTCAACGGCTATTCCCCTGGGTTGGTTTAACTGGGCCTCGGTGGCCTGCCCACCGTCACCTGCATAACCGCCACTTCCATTCCCGGCTACCGTAGTAATGATACCATCGGCAGTCACTTTGCGAATACGGTTATTTCCATAATCAGCAATATAAATATTGCCATTACTGTCAACGGCTACTCCATAGGGTTTGTTTAACTGGGCCTCGGTGGCCTGCCCGCCGTCACCTGCATAACCGGCACTTCCATTCCCAGCTACCGTAGCAATAATACCATTGGTAGCCACTTTTCGAATACAGTTATTTCCGTAATCAGCGATATAGAGGTTACCATTATTGTCAACGGCTACCCCCATCGGTTTGTTAAACTGGGCCTCGGTGGCCTGCCCGCCGTCACCTGCATAACCGGCACTTCCATTCCCGGCTACCGTAGTAATGATACCATTGGTAGCCACTTTGCGAATACAGTTATTTCCGTACTGAGCAATATAAGTATTGCCATTACTGTCAATAGTTAAATACCTGGGAGAATTCAGTTGGGCATAGACCGCCGCACCACCGTCACCTAAATAACCGGTCGTTCCATTTCCGGCTATAGTGTAAATATATCCGGCCATCATGGTTTGTTCGATTACTATGCTCTGGGTTACGGTAGCATCATCGTAGCCATCGGCCCAAACAGTAATGCTATAGTTTTTTGCCACTGTGAATACATCGGCGATAATGGTAATTTTTCCGGCGGCAATAGTGTACTTATCCGCGGCTAAATCGCTGCCGTCCACCTTGACGGCGGTAATGGCAGTGCGCCATGTTTCATCTTCTGTAAAGGTTATTTCTATGGGGTTGCCTATGATGTTGTCAATAGTATCGGCGGTTAAAGTCGGCGCAGCAGGTAAAACTATCGCTTGAGTTAGTGAAATATTTAAATAGTTATTGGCCCGGAAGATAATTTCATAATCCCTAACCTCCGTGAATACATCAGCGGCAATGGTGATTTTTCCGGCGGCAATGGTATACTTGTCTGTAGCCAAATCGCTGCCGTCCATGCTGATGGCGGTAATAGCAGTGCGCCATGCTTCATCGTCTGTAAAAGTTATTTCTATGGAGTTGCCTATGATGTTGTCAGTGATATCTGCGGTTAAGGCCGGCGCCGCAGCCAAAACTATCGCTTGGGTAAGTGAAGTATTTAAATAGTTACTGGCCCGAACGATAATTTCATAATCCCTGACCTCCTTGAATACATCGGCGGCAATGGTGATTTTTCCGGTGGCAATTGTGTATTTGTCCGCGGCCAAATCGCTGCCGTCCACGTTAACGGCGGTGATGACATTGCGCCATGCTTCGTCGTCTGTAAACGTTATTTCTATGGGGGTACCTATGATGTTGTCAGTGGTATCAGCAGTTAAAGTCGGAGATTCTGCCTTCATGCTCTGAGCTATGACAGCGTCATTATAACCACTGGCCTGAATGACAATCTCATAGTCACCTGGAACAGTAAAGACAACGGCGGCGATGTTAATATTGCCTGCGGTCAGGGTGTACTGGCCGCCAGTCAGGGCACTATCGTTTACGGTGATGGAGTAAACCGCCCCACGCCAAGCTTCGTCGTCGGTGAAGGTGATATCAACGGCCTGACCCCATATGTTGTCCGTGCTGTCGGCGATCAGCTCTGGCGGTGCTGACAGGGTTCCGGCCTCAATGGTCTGAGTTACAGACGTATCATGGTAATTTGCAGCAGGAACGGTAATAGTATAGTCCCCAGCGGCAGTAAATACACTGGCGGCAATGTTAATATTACCTGCGCTTACCGTATACTGGACACCGGTCAGAGCGGTGTCATTTACGATGATACGGTTGATAACTCCACGCCAGTCAGCATCATCGGTGAAGGTAATGTCGATAGACTGGCCCAGATTATTATTGGTAGTGTCGGGGGTGAGGACAGGCGCTGTCTTTCTAACAGATGTCGTAGCCTGCCAAGCCAGGATGGGATAACCATTATTGATATTGTTGGTGTCCTGAACAAAAGGAGTGCCGTTTTCCCCGTTAAGAAGAGCAACAAATGCTGCAGTCTTCATTTCCTCGGCGGTCTTGCCTTCTACATTTTCTAAGGTATAATTAGAAGGCTGATTGCGAGGATCAAAACAAACACCTTTGTCATTCAAAGCACTGTCGTAATAGCAATCTCGTACTATTATTGGCTGATCTGCATAGTTTTTGATATTTCCAACGATTCCGCCTATACCATTGGAACCGGTGGAACTAATCTTCCCTGCATTATAGCAGTTTGAAACCAGGGATTCATTATCTCCGGCCATACCACCAGCCAACCCTGTACCGTACTTGGTAAGAACTGAGCCGGTGTTATAGCAATTTATTATCGAAGGCCTACACCAGTTGGCTCCGGTTATGCCGCCAACACCTTTGGAGTCAGTACCGATAACGGTGGCCGCGTTAAAGCAGTTTTCTATTCTGCCGATGTTACACCCGACCACGCCTCCTACTGACCGATTGGCTGCCACATAGCCGGTAACGCCCAGGTTCTTTACGATACCTCTGCTTTGTCCAAACAAGCCTCGATTTCTACCTTCGTAAGTTTGCCAATCAGATGCTTGTTTTTCAATGTAAATATTAGAGACTACATGTCCGTTACCATCAAATATTCCTTTAAAGTAAGCCTGGGAATCACCACCTCCGATTGATGTCCATTCAATACTGTCGGGATCCCAGGTTCCATCTCTGTTCTGTATACCACCCAGGTCAATATCGGACATCAAAACGGCAGTTTTACCTTCAAACTCATCTTGCGCAATACCATCAGCCGTTCCGTTGACAATGGCCGCCAGCCCCGCCAGCTCTGCCGGGGTGCTTATTTCGAAGCCTTTACCTACCGTATTGTACCAGCTGGTATCAATACTGCCATCCCATGCACCAGGACGGGGTACCCCGAGGATGTTCTGGGTAACACAAGCATCGGCATAGTCGGTGGCCTGAACGGCAATGACATAGTCGCCAGGGGCAATAAAGATATCGGCAATAAGGTTGATATTACCTGCGGTTACCGAATACTGGCCGCTGGTAAGAGCGATGTCATCCACAGTAACACCGGTAATGGCCCCGCACCAGGTTGCGTCGTCGGTGAAGGTGATTGCAATGGCCTGGCCGACGTTATTGTTAATGCTGTCGGCGTAGAGTGCGGGGGGGGTCTTGGGTCCGACTGCTTCTTCTGCTTTTACTGTCACTATAAAATCTTTAGTGTCACTTGCTTCCCCTGCAGTTATTGTTGCCGTCAAGGTTACACTCGCATCAGGCTGACCTGTAGCGGGCCGGGTTACTTTACCATCGTTGGTAATTACATTTGTATTACCTGATGTCCAGGTTACAGTTGCTTCATTCTGGGTCCCCGGTAATGTCAGGTCTGCGATTACCGCACTTATATCACCCAGGGTTAAGTTGGCTTTGGCGACTGCTACTTTTTCGGCGTCGGTTAGTCCTGCCGGTTTTACAGTCATGGTTACGGCTTCAGCCAGTGCGGCACCGTTTACGGTTACACTGCCATCGGTAATGGTAATAAAGCCGATTGCGGTTACGCTATAGGTAAAATTTCCATCTTCTAAATCAATAGTCGCCTTACCGTCGGCATCGGTGGTTAAGGTCTGCTCGGCGATAGTGATGTTTGCTCCCTGAATGGCGTTGGTTCCATCAGTTACAGTAAAGGTTACGGTATGAGCAGGTGGTCCGTTTATGGTCTGCTTAACCGTGGAGTTCATATAACCGGGAGATTCCACAGTTATGGTATAATCACCAGCCTGGGTAAATACATCGGAGTTTATGGTAAGTTTCCCTGCTGTTATTGCGTATTGTTCTGAATTTAAAACGTTTTCGTCTACTTTGATCTGGGTAATTTTTTCCCTCCAGGCAGAGTTATCAGTAAATGTAATCTCTATCGGCTGTCCAATTGCATTGTCGGTTGTATCAGCCTTTAGTTTAGGGCTGTTTAACGGACCTACATCTACCCGGTATACCCACCGGGCAAACTTATTTGTAGTCGAAACACCCGGGGTTGAGGCTTCCGTTTCGGTAATACCCATACAGAATCTAAAAGAATCATTGCCGTCCATTGCCACTGGATTATCAGTACTCTTGAGGTCTGCATCCTTTGCCCCTCTGGCCTGATATGAAGATGAAGCCAGCATGGGCTCTACAAGCACGGCGTTTTTAAGAGAAACGGCTGCCGGATTTTCCAAGTCATAGGTTTCAACCAGCTCCGGATAATAATAGCGGTTTTGTCCATACAGATTGTCATAGGTATAAAAGGCAGGTTGGTAAGTGTACGGAGAATCGGTAACGTAAAACAGCAATCTCTGACCTGATTCCCATTTGATATTGGGATTATACTTTTTGGCATTATTAATAAGGGTATTGATTTTAACGCCTTTGGCCTTGGTGCCCACTGCTGCCGGCATGGCATCAATGGTCGCATAGTATTCAGTCTCTTCCAGGGACGCCAATTCTGCGTACGAATAATCATGTACCAGAGTAGTACTGCCATCAGGATTGAGAATATTGACAACAAGACTTTCAGCCGGGGCGCTGGTGTCGGTCTTGGCCTGCGCCGTACCAGGAATACCCAGCCCCATCATACTGAGTAACATGATTAAGGCCACCATGCAGGCAATTAGCTTCCTGCTACGGGGCTTTAATCCCCATTTCATCAATTGCATAATTTTAAACCCTCCCTATGTATCGCTAAATAAGGTTTTCGGCCAGTGCTTTGTAAATATCTGTTTTCTATTTACAGACACTGCCCGGTAACAATGCTTATGAAATATCTCCTCCCCTCAAGTTCTTTCTTAAGAGAAACAAACTTCAAACAAAACATGGATTGGAACAAATAGATTTGCCGCGATAGTACTTGTAAGCAATAGTAGGACTGTGCGAAAGGTCGTTTCTATAATAGTTCTTGATATATGATTGCAGCGTATCTTACTCATCTGTAAGCATAAATAGTTTCCCGGTGGCAGGGTCTTTGTAGACCGTGCCCATTTTTTGGTAGAGCTGGCCTTCTCCCTCGGTTTCTACCAGGTCGCTGCGGATATCGGCGTCATCCGTCACCTCCTCACCCTGGGTGACCTTGACAGGATCCCCGTACTGGGCCAGGTCAACGTTCCAGCGGATAACCAGGGCCAGCATCAGCCCACAGGCAAATACCAGCATGGCATCCACAATATTAATAGCACCTTCCAAAGGACTAACATCCTCATCCAGTGTTCTAAGCCTTCTCCTACTCCGTAACCCTTGGTTCACCGGCAAACACCTCCAGTAAGCTTTCCATCAAGGCCTCCAGGGAACTCAAGTAATCCTCATACCACCTTTTACGCAGACGGGAGACGGCAAAGGCGATAGCTGCGGCGGCCAGACCGGTTACAGTAGCATCAAAGGCAGTGAGCAGGCAGTCAGCCAGGGTTTTGGTATCACCCTGACCCAGAGCTATCAAACCTGGCCCCAGCGGAATCAAGGTAGCCATTAAACCCAACATGGGGCCCAGGCGCGCTACTACATCGGTGCGGTTGGTTATTTTGAAATAATGGAGTTCCTCATCAGTTAGCAGGCGCCGAGCCAGTGCCTGTAAGGAGGCGGCAGGTAAATCACTGTACTTTAATAGCTCATGCAATGCTGCCTTTTGACGTCGGAACAGGTTGCTGTTATTAATTTCAGCAGTAATTTCCTGGACCTGTTTTCCCTGAAAGGACTCCATTAACCCGGGTATGTTGGTTTCAGCCTTACGTCTTTCGGTAAATATTTCTACCAATAATCCTCCTAACTCAACCACCATAAAAGCTACCAGCAGCAGCAGGATAATAATGGTTGGTGCCAGTAAACCGTAGGAAACTGTATGCATAGTTTCCCGAAGTGGGTCTAATAATGCAAATATCACTCGGTTGCCTCCTTCTTATATTCGGTGTATTTTCTACCTGCCCCCAGGATAAACAGGATTAAGGCTGCTACCGCGGTTTGAATGTTTACATTGCCATATTCACTCTGCGGTTGCAGGGGTACAACGTCAGCTGACATCTCGTATATTCTGCCCGGTAATCTGGAGACAACCGCGCTGCCTTTTTGAGCCAGGCGCTGTTGGCCGTTTGCCGCTGCCTGTTCCTCTTCGTTATCCAAACCACTGCCCCCGGCTCCCCCCTCTGGACTACCGACTACCTGGCCCGGTCCGTTTATAATACAGCTGGCAGTGTGCCCGCCTATGACCGTAGTTACGGTAATGGTAGCAGTGCCAGCAGCAATAACTGATATCCGTCCGCTATCATCTACGGTAGCTACCGCAGGGTTGCTGGAACTCCAGGTAACTCTTTTATCGGCGGCATCAGAGGGGCCTACCGTGGCTTCTAATTGAACGCTGCTGCCAATTTTGGCATTGATAGTATTCTGATTAAGTGAGACCTGATCGGGTGGTTTACCAATCAGCATTACCGAAATCTCGCGGACCCATTTGGCTGAACGCATAGCCGTACTGGTATGGGTATCGGTCTGACCGAATACTAATCTAAACCCATTACTTTCAACCATCTGGGTAAAGTCAGGAGTGGTAGCAAAACGTTTCCAGTAATCCCGAACAGTTATAATGGGCTCCACTGGAATAGCCCCTTCTTCTGCTCCGGGCAAAGCTTCTTCCTCATCGTAATCCCAACGTTCAGGTAAGTTGGGATAATAATAGCGTTTGGTATCCAGCAAAAAGGATTTAGATAAGCTCTGATACCATTCTGTATTAACATCAGTGGTGTAAAAATACAGTTTATCTATAGAGTTAATATCAATATCACAGCTTTCTAAAATATCAACCAGCCTTACTCCCTGCGCCGAATCCAGGACTACTGCCGGCATACTGTCGATAAAGGTATAGGCCTGGTAAACATTGGCCATAGCTTCCAACTCGCTGAAGGTAAAAACCTTTAAAGTATTGTAAGGGGTGCCGAAATAACCCACCTTAACGGTCAGTGTTTCTGACGGGACCCCATCTCGGGTAGGGGTGAATGCTTTACTTGCAGTTCCCATACCGGGAAGCAGCTTAACCGTCCTAATCTCTTCATCCCACTCCAGTTTTGCTCCCATGGCTTCAGCTACCGATACCAGGGGAACATAAACCCGACTATCAATATTACAAACAGGCGCGTCCAGGGATAATTCCTGCCCATTCATCTTGGCCTGATTGCTATCTACCCGCATGCGAATAGTATCCCGGTTCTTCGTAAAGGTAATGGTTTGTTGCTCATCATCCCAGACCACCTTGCCCTGCAAAGTATCAGCCAGGGTGGATATGGGCACCAAAGCACAGCCATCTCTGATAATTGGCGGTGGATCAGTCATGATTAGCTGGTTATTGGCATCGATGATATAGAGTGGGGGTTGCTCCGCCTGGGTTGTCAGGGGTATAACCAAACCGGCAATAGTAATAATTAATAATGCCAGCAAGAATATGTATGTTGAGGTAAAACCTTTGTTTCCCCAAATGTTTCGTCCTAGGCTATTCATTTTAGTGAGCAACTTTATAGACTGATTTATGTAACTCACCTCCCAATTGCACAAGGGGACGGTTCTCCTGTGCGTTTTTTGTGGTTAGTCCCGGGTGAACACGGGGACAGTCCCTCTGTTTCCTTGGTTCCGGGCGAAACAGCAGGGACAGTCCCCATGTTCACCCTCTGTTCGCCAGTACCCATGTTCGCCTTAGAATTCCTACTTGAGACATAAATAGGGCACGAACATGGTATCAACCGTGAATTCTTGGGTAGCGTTTCCCGGAGTACCGGTGATAATAACCTTGCCCGGCCATCTGTTTACAATTTCCTGCAGGTACTTATCAGTTGCATTAATTGAAGCTCTGGGTGATTCAGCCTTATCATCATTGGATTTACTGCCGACAGCGATATCCTGAAAACGAACTATTAACAGGTCATAGCCCTGTTCCAGCTTGTCCAGAGTTATGGCATAAAACTCCTCATCTGCCGTTTTGCTAACATTTTTGCTATCTATCAGTTGTGCTTCTATTTCAGTGTTCAGCAACTTTGGACCAGATTGTAATAGCAAGGCCCGCTTTTGCAATTGCTTTGCAACAGCAAACAACGAGGGTACTTTTAAGTCCTGTGCTTTTTCGCTGATAACACCGTTTTCCTCCGGTGCTGTTCCGGTTATCATAGCTGCCAGCCAGACGTTGTTTTCCAGCGGATATACCCCCACTGCCTTTACGGCTAAACCTGCATTTTTTAGAAAGGGCATCTGTCCTTTTTCCATAGCATTGGTATACCGGCTATAGGTCAACCCATCCAAAACTACCACCAGTACCTTGTCACCATTCTCCAGATAATGGCGGGCATCATAGTAGGTGTCCATGATACTGGCCGCCGGGGGATTCACTACAACCCCTTTTACTTCCGCCAGTTGGCTGCGCTCATCAAGGTCCAGGTAATTAACATATTTATCTTTCAGCTCGAAATAACCCCGGTTTTCCAGAAAGCGATGTTCCCCATTAGCCCCCATTACCAGCATCATTTCTCCATCGGTAACCGGAGTTAAATCAGCCAACCGAAAAACCTTCCGTTGGGTATAGACCGAAGTGGCATAGGTCTTTCCCTGGTTTTCTACCGTAGCCTGGCCTTCGGCATAGGGGTACTGCAACAAGGTACGGGTATATAGCCGACCGGGAGTAATTCTCATAAGTTCTTTTTCCGGATTAATAATGGTCAAGCCAAAATGGGGAGAGCTTCCATCGGAGACAATAACGATTTCTTTTAGCATTTTGGCATTGCTGTTAACCGGGTGATTAAGGTTGATTGCTTCCCAGCCGTTTTGGGCCGTAACGGTAATATAGGATTTCTCCAGCCCCTTAGCCGGAAATGATGAAGTAAAGCCATCATGGCCAACCAAATATATCTGCTCCGGTGCAGCTATGGGTTGGGCTGCTGTGATAATATCCGTTAGTTGAATGGCTTGATATCTGCGCCCGTCATAACTTACATCATGCAGCTTACCCAGCTGTTTCGGGTCTGTAAGCTTTATTACCTGGTCAACATCTCCCACCACTTTCAAAGGGGGGATATGACCGGGAGTCTGCCGGAAAGTACCGAAGACTATAGCCCCGATAACAAAGCCCATCAAGGTCAGACCGATGGCCAGAAACCAACCTCTTCTGTTCACTGTTTCAAACTCCTTCTCCCCCTGCAACCACAAATCATATTAACTACCATGTCTACCTGGCACACACAACCACCTGTGAAAATGGCAGCGTGGGCAAACCCACTACTATTCCATACATTCAATCGCGAGCAGGTTATCCACGCTCTTATCTGCTGCTATTTCCGGACAGCAAAAAGCCAGATTCCCTTGACCATTTTTGTAGATTAAGCCGCTCCCCAACTCATTAACGGCCAGCTCCCAACTGGAGCCATCGAGGCTGCTGAGTTTGTACTTCGCCGCTCGACTAAGGCCGGTCTGTTTGATAACGTCTGATAAAGCTATTCCGCTTCGCCCGTCAAGTGTTTGTGGGGATAATACCTTTTGTCCCTGGGAATAGGACAGAAAACTGGTCTTACCATAGTTGATGTAGAGTACATCCCGCACATGCATACCCTGGGGTAAGTGAGGAGCCAGGAATTTCGGCACTTCCTTACCCGTTATTTTGATATAGGCAC
>Ga0209613_1001856_pt1 | contig 17228 bp, 13 predicted proteins | sample BioC13SIPDNA_2_FD_185747 | JGI IMG/M metagenome (GOLD analysis project Ga0209613, IMG submission 185747) | Anaerobic biogas reactor microbial communites from Washington, USA - Biogas_R2_A C13 SIP DNA (SPAdes) (version 2) | ecosystem: Engineered > Bioreactor > Anaerobic > Unclassified | place... | reverse complement strand
TATGCCTTATAACCCCAACGCCTCGAAGGGCATGGTTCCTTGGGCGAGGTGGTATGAGAGCGGCGGCAAATCCGGTGAGGAGCCCACCGGCGATGTCATGAAGACAGTCGAGCTGTACGAGCAGATCAAGGACACGACCGACTTTGAGGAGCAGAAGCGGCTCTTCCGCCAGATGCTGGAGCTGAACAAGGAGAACCTCTGGACCATCGGCATCTGCACTTCGCCGCCCGAGGTTGCGCTCGTCAAGAACAACTGTCGCAACGTGCCCGAGGAGGCCGTGAGCGACTGGCCACTATGCACCCCTGGCAACACGGCGCCTGACCAGTTCTTCTTCAAGAGCTAAGGCAAGCTTCCCGCCTCCCAGCAGGATCCGGTAGGCCGCCAGCGACGGCTTGGGGAGGGGGCTCGGCACCCCGGGCTCCCTCCCCATGTCTCGGAATCAATAGCCAGAGGAGAGGCATTCATATGCTGCGCTACATCTCGCATCGTGTCTTGATGATGATCCCCATGTTGATCGGCATCTCCTTGGTGTCATTTCTGGTCATCGAGCTGCCGCCAGGGGATTTTGTGAGTTATCGTATCGCGATCATGGAATCCGGCGGCGCCAGTGTCGAGCAGGCTACCATCGACGCGCTCAGAAACCAGTACGGGCTGGATCTTCCGCTATATCGCCGTTATCTGCGCTGGGCAGGGAATGTCCTGCGCGGTGACTTTGGGCTCTCCTTCACCTACAACAAGCCGGTCAAGGAGCTGATCTGGGAGCGCTTGGCGCTGACGGTCGTGATCAGTTTGACCACTTTGCTCTTTACCTGGGTCATTGGCTTTTTCGTGGGTATCTATTCCGCCACGCATCAATACTCTCTGGGCGACTATGCCTTCACTGCGATGAGCTTCGTCGGCGTCGGCATCCCCGACTTTTTGATCGCGATTGTGATCTTGTGGTTCGGTTATTCTTGGTTCGGGGTCAGCCTCAGTGGGCTCTTTTCGCAAGAGTTCGCCTCCGCCCCGTGGAGCTGGGCCAAGTTTCTGGACATGCTGAAGCATCTCTGGCTGCCCCTCCTGGTCTTGGGCGTTGGCGGAACCGCCGGCATGATCCGCACCATGCGCGCGAACGTGCTGGACGAGTTACACAAACCCTACGTGATCACGGCCAGGGCGAAGGGCCTGAAGGAGACCAGGTTGCTGCTCAAATACCCGGTGCGCGTGGCCCTGAATCCGTTCGTGAGCTCGATCGCCTGGGCCCTGCCACGGCTTATCTCGGGAGCGACCATCATCTCGGTGGTCATGAGCTTGCCCACCACCGGCCCGCTCTTGCTGGGCGCTCTCCGGGCCCAGGACATGTACTTGGCTTCGACCTTTCTGCTACTGCTCAGTGTTCTGACGTTGATCGGCACGCTGATCTCGGATATTTTGCTGGCGTGGCTGGATCCACGCATCGTATACGGAGAATAACTATGTCATCGGACGAGTTACGAGAGTCGCCGAGTCTACAAGATGAGGAACTCGAAAAAGCCACCTACGTCGCCTCGCAGTGGCAGCTGATGTGGTGGCGCTTCCGCAAGCACAAGATGGCCATGATCAGCGCGGTGATGCTCGTGCTGCTCTATAGTATCACCCTGTTTTGGGAGTTTCTGGCCCCGTATGATCCCCTGCGCTATGACGTCGATGCCGTTTTTGCTCCACCCCAACTGCCGCGCCTGTTCGATGCCAGCGGGGTGCATTTCCCTCCGTTCGTTTACGCGCGCATGGCGGTCCAGAACCCCGTCACCTTGCGCACCGAGTTCACGATCGACAAGTCTACCAGGCTACCGATGCGCTTCTTCGTCAAGGGCGACCCCTACAAGCTTTGGGGAGCGATCGAGTCCGATCAGCACCTCTTTGGGTTTGACCCCGATGCACCGATGGTGTTTGTGCTGGGGGCGGACAAGATGGGGCGCGATCTTCTCTCTCGCTTGCTGGCCGGGACACGCATCTCCACGACCATCGGCCTGGCGGGCGTCTTGATCAGCTTGGTCCTGGGCATCCTCTTTGGCGGCATCTCGGGATATTATGGCGGCGTCGTGGACAATGTGATCCAACGAACGATCGAGTTCATCCGCTCTATCCCGACGATACCCCTCTGGATGGCGCTGAGCGCCGCTATTCCCAAGGACTGGCCCGTGGCCAGGACCTATTTCGCCATCACGCTCATCTTGTCCGTAATCGGGTGGACCGGTCTGGCGCGCGTCATCCGCGGCCGCTTCCTTTCCCTGCGGCAGGAGGATTTCGTCATGGCGGCGCGCCTGGCCGGGTCGTCGGAGATGCGCATCATCCTGCGCCACATGGTGCCGTCCTTCACCAGCCATATTATCGCCTCCATCACTCTGGCCATCCCGAGCATGATCTTGAGCGAGACCAGCCTCAGCTTTTTGGGGCTCGGCATGCAGCCCCCCGCGATCAGTTGGGGGGTGCTCCTCCAGCAGGCCCAGGAGATTCGCTCCGTGGCGCTCGCCCCCTGGCTTCTCTTGCCTGGCGTCGCCGTTGTGCTGGCGGTGCTGGCCTTCAATTTCCTGGGCGATGGGCTCCGGGACGCCGCAGACCCCTACTCCAGATAAGCCTTAGAATGTCGAAAGGATACAAGCCAAAGTGAAGATCTATATTCACACGGATATCGAAGGTGTGGCCGGGGTCGTGCAATGGGATCACGCGCACGGCCATGGCGGCCCCGCTGACCCTGCGGGGCCTTACTATGAGCGCTCGAAGCGCTTGCTCACGGCCGAGATCAACGCTGCCATCGAGGCGGCTCTGGAGGAGGGCGCCGATGAGATCGTGGTGAGCGATGACCATGGCCCGGGCGGCATCGATCCGGAGCTGCTGCACCCCAAGGCGAGGCTGCTCTTCGGCAAGCCATTCCCCAGAGGCAGAGGCTTCGACCGGTCGTTCGACGCCATGTTCTTCATCGGACAGCACGCCATGAACCTGACCCCCAATGCCAACCTCTGCCACACCTACAGCTCGAAGGGCATCCGCCGCATGTTGCTGAACGGCCAGGAGATCGGCGAGATCGGCATGCGCGCCGCCTTGGCGGGCTCCTTTGGAGTGCCGGTGGCCCTGTTTACGGGGGACGACAAGGCCTGCGCTGAGGCCAAGGCGATCCTGCCCGCCGTGGAGCTGGTGGCGGTCAAGACCAGCCTGGGCCGGACGTCGGCCCTGTGCCTGCATCCCATCGAGGCGCGCAAGGCGATCAAAGCAGGGGTGGCGCGCGCTTTGCGTCGCCTGGGCGATTACAAGCCTTACCTCCCGCCCCCGCCCTACGAGTTCATCGTCGAGCCTTACGACCTGGCGCGTTGCCACCCGGACGATCGCAGCTTCGACCGTCCAGCAGGCAAACCGCAGGTCTACCACGCCACCGACTTTCTGGAGATCTCCCGGTAGGGGCCTGGCCAACCAACGCGAAAGGGGCGGATGATGACCGTTAACCGACCGAATATCTTGATCCTGATGACCGACCAACAGCAGGCCAGCACCATTGACCCCTGCTCGCCTTGCCTGACGCCGCACCTGGACGCGCTGGCGGGGGAGGGAATGCTCTTCAGCCGCGCCTACACCTGTAATGCCATCTGCTCCCCCACCCGCGCCTCGCTGATGACCGGGGTACTGCCGCATCTGCACGGCCAGCATGATTGCACCCATGTGGTGAGTGAGCTACACGCCAAATACGACCCCGGCCTGCCCACCTGGGCGCAGCGTCTGGAGGAGGCGGGTTACCAGACCAGCTACTTTGGCAAGTGGCACGTGGAGCGCACCGAAAAGCTGGACGACTATGGCTGGCAGCGCTATAACCTGGCAGGGAAGAGCTACGGCGAATACCGTCGTTCGCTGGGGCTGCCTGCTCACGAGCATCTCATCTCCAGCAAGTCGCTGGGTGGGCGAGGCTATCGCGATACCGTGCTCTACGGAGTCACCGATGAGCCGGAGTCGGCCAGTCGCCCATACTACATCTTTTCCCAGGCTATCGAGCACCTGGGGCGCCTGGAGCCGGGAAGACCATGGTGCATGTTCGTCAGCACGCCAGAGCCGCACGATGAGTATATCGCCCACACGGCCTACCGCGACCTATACGACGCTGCCACGCTGGTCCCGCCCGCGAGCTGGAACGACAACCTGGCCGACAAGCCCGACGTGCTCAAGCGGATGCAGGGGGTGTTTGCCGGGATGAGCTGGGAGGAGGTGGCCGAGGCCACGGCATGCTACTATGCCACCTGCTCGCTGATCGATGCGCAGGTGGGGCGTATCGTGGCGGCGCTGCGCCAGCGCGGCGAGCTGGAGAACACGGTCATCATCTACACCGCCGACCATGGCGACATGATGGGGGCACACGGCCTCTTCACCAAGGGCATCACGCCCTACGAGGAGGTCTATCGCGTGCCGCTGCTCATCCGCGCGCCGGGGAACGCGCAGGCGGGCACGGTCTGTGAGCGGGTGGTGGAAAGCTGTGGGCTGGCCTCCACCATTCTCGATCTGGCGAGCTGCGAGCGCCTACCCAACCAGCACTTCCGCTCTCACACGCCGCTGCTGCGGGACGCCAATGACCCTGCGTGGGAGGATTTCTGCTTCTCCGAGTTCTACGGGCAGCGCTTCGCTTTCACCCAGTACCTTTTGTGGGAGAAACGGTTCAAGCTGGTGCTCAACGCCTTTGCTTACGACGAGCTCTACGACCTGAAGAGCGACCCTGCCGAGCTGCATAACCTGGCGCTGCTTCCGCGTTACCAGCCCATCAAGGAGCGGCTGCTGAAGCGGATGTGGCGGGCGATCGAGGAGACGGGCGACACGTGCATGTTCAACTCGCACTATTGGAGCCTGCGTTTCTTCGACCTGGGGCCGAACTGCAATCAGGAGAGCTAATCCCGTCCATCCACAGGAGAACCACGGTGCCCAAACCCAACATCCTGTTCCTGATGACCGACCAGCAGCAGGCGGGGACGCTGGACTCCGGCTCGCCCTGCCGGACCCCCCACCTCGACCGGTTGGCGCGGGAGGGGACCCGCTTCATCAACGCCCACACCGTCAACGCCATCTGCTCGCCTACGCGGGCCAGCCTCTTCACCGGCGTCTACCCCAGCCAGCACGGCATGGTGGATTGCGCCCATGCCGTGCCGGAGTACCGCGCCGAGTTGCGCGCCTATCTCGAGATGTGGAGCCAGCGGCTGGCCGCGCACGGCTACCAGATGGGCTACTTTGGCAAGTGGCACGTAGAGCGCAGCGAGAACCTGGAGCGCTTTGGCTTCGGGGAATACGATGTGGATGGCTCGGGCTCCTCTGGCTATCCCGCTCACCGGCGCTCCCTTGGCTTGCCACCGCAGCCGCGTGATTACGTGACGCGCTATGCCGTGCCCCATCCCGGCTATCCCGATTACCTCCTCTACGGCGCCTACGACGAGCCGGTGCAGGGCACCCGCGCCTGGTACGATTATGAGCACGGCATCGACTTTGTGCGGCGCGCCGCGCGCACGGACCGCCCCTGGTGCGCCTTTGTCAGCAGCGGTTGGCCTGGCGACCCGCACAGTGTGCCCTTAGCGTACTACCAGCGCTACGATCCCGCCGAGATCCCCGTGCCGCCCAGCTTTCACGATCCGCTAGCCGATCGGCCCAACCTCTACCGCCGGCAGCGGGCGGAGTGGCGCGGCATGTCGTGGCTTGACCACGCGCGCACCATCGCGTGCTACTACGCCCGGGTGACGCTGCTGGACGAGCAGACGGGGCGCATCCTGCGGGCGCTTGAGGAGACGGGGCAGGCCGACAACACCATCGTGGTCTATTTCAACGATCACGGCATCATGATGGGCGCGCACGGCCTGCACTCGCTGGGCGTCTTTCCCTTCGAGGAGGGCTACCGCATCCCCTTTATCATCAAGTGGCCCGGCCAGGGCGTGGCCGGCCAGCTCTGCGACCAGCCGGTGAACACGCTGGACCTGGCGCCGACGCTGCTAGAGATGACTGGTTGCGGCCCGCTGGCTCAGGGGGAGGGGCGCTCGCTGGCACCGCTCCTCCGCGGCGAGTCCCCCGCCGACTGGCCCGACGACTCTTTCGCCGAGTTCCACGGCCAGCGCTACTACTGGACCCAGCGCCTCGTCTGGGCGGGCCGTTACAAGTATGTCTTTAACGCCTTCGATTTCGACGAGCTGTACGACCTGCGCGCGGACCCTTACGAGATGCGCAACCTGGCGGGCGACCCCGGGCATCAGGGCGTGCTGGAGGAGATGGTCGGGCGGATGTGGACGCACATCCGCGCCATAGGAGACGAGAACATGCTGCACTCGCAGTATGGGTCGCTGCGCTTCGCCCCGCTGGGTCCGGGCGCCTAGACGGACAGCCCGCCCGGGGTGGTCGGCAAGGTGTTACTGTTACGGTAACCCCCTTCCCCGTAGCACTCCCCCGCTGATTGCTCCTCGTTTGGCACTTCTGGCGGCTGCCGATGTACTGGCGCTGGGATTCTGCATCTACGTAAGGCGATTGGAAGACCGCTGTGCGAGAAAGGGGCGAAGCAAGTACGAGAGGGCCTCTTGTGGCCATCGATGCGGTACGAGCTGAAAGGATCTTCAGTTTGAGTGAGATCATGATATGATTCAGTTGGAATTGGAGAATCCTCGTAATCGAGTTAGCATCTCGCTTACAGGAGGGTTCCTCGGCATGGAATGCCGCAACCGACTCGCGCAAACGCTTCACCGCCGAGCAGAAGGTGGCTATCTTGCGGCGCCATCTGGCGGTATTTGGCGGCGCAGGAAACGATGCGTGCAGCTCTGGGCTCACGCTGGAGAGATTCGGAGGTACTTCATGACCAAGGAGATCGCCGACCTTTGGTCCGCCTACGCCCGGCGGGAGAACTCCCGCGTGCCGATCACCTTTGCCTGCGATGAGCAAGTCTGGCTGAAGGTAGCAGGGCATACCTTCCGTGAGTTCTACACCGATCCGGTGGTGCATCTGCGCGCGCAACTGGAAGGCAGACGCTGGTTCAGCGAGCACGTGGCCGGCGACATGCCGCCCGAGCCGGAGCACTGCACCGTCGGCGTGCAGCTGTGGATGGCCGAGAACGAGTTTTTTGGTTGCGAGGTCGTTTATCAGGAGGACGACTATGCCTGGGCCATGCCGCTGCGCTGGGGGCGGGATGATCTGTTACATTATCTCGCCGACCTCGACCCGGAAGAGCAGGTGCGTCGCGAATCGGCCTGGCGGATGTACCAATCGCTGCGCGAACTGGCCGAGGGGCTGAGCTTCGCCGATCGCTCGGTGGAGGTCGCGACGCCGGGGCAGAGCACGCATGGCATTTTCACCAAAGCGGCGGAGCTTCGTGGGCTGGAACGAATGTGCCTCGATCTCTACGAAGCGCCCGATTTCGCCGAGCGCTTCCTGGAGCTGGTGACGGATAAGACCATCGCGCGGATCAAAACGTGGCACAAGCTGACCACTGGCCACGAACCAGAGCTGCCCATGGACAGGCCTTTTCACTTTTGCGATGACAGCCTGCAGCTTCTTTCAGCCCCGATGTATGAGCGCTTTGTCCTGCCCTGCCACGAGCGGCTCTATGCGACCATGGCTACCGGTGAGCGCCGCCTGCACCTCTGCGGACACGCCGCGCAACACTATGCCAGCCTGCGACGGAGGCTGAACGTGACCACCATTGATGGCCCCGGTCCGTTCGTAGACTATGGCCGCCATCTACGCGAGCTGGGGCCGGACTTTGCTTTTGGCGCGCAAACCGATCACTCGGTGCTGGAGCACGGGTCAGAGGCCGACGTGGAGCGGATGATGCGCGGGATGCTCATTCCGCAGACCAAGGTCCCGGGGCGCTTTCAGATCGTGGGCTTCCTTTCGCGGCAGACGCCGCTGCGTAACGTCAAGGCCTGCTATCAGTATGGTCGGCGTTATGGCGGTATCGGCGGTGAGGCTGGCAGTTCTGAGGAAATGCCCAGCCCCGATGACTCACGGTAGGGGGCTTTTCCTAGGCGAGTGTACCGCTAACTCGCTCAGCGCCACGAGCACCATGCAGACGCCGAGGGGCACAAGAGCGCTTGGGACGCCACAGACGAAAGGCCTGTCATTGATCGGGCCAAACTTACCAGGCATGGCCGCCCGATGTTTACCAACGATCACAAGGTGCGGAGGGCAAAAGATACGAGAGCTCGCGGATCCGGCCGTTCGTTTGGTTGATGGCTGACAAGGTCCAAAGTCCTCTTCTTGGCTAGGTTAGGGAACTCGTTCTATTGACCGAAGCAGCACCCAACAAACGTCGATCACGCAGTCTAGAAACACATGGCCCAGGATAGCCAGGAAATTGACACTGCTGGATACGTATGGTTATCGGCTAATTCGTTCTGTGTTTATCTGATCTGTCCAGCAGTTCGGCGGGCCGGCGTTGGCGCGGGATGCGACGAAGCCGTTCCGCCCACGGGTGGTGGACTCGGTGGTGCTGGCGCGCGGCGACCGCGAGAGCCGCATTTGCCTTTATGCCGAGATCGCGTTCAATGGTCTCAACCTGGGTTCTGGTGCCGCGGGAAGCGGCCCATGGGTTGGCGGACGGCCATGTCCCGGAGCGCACGCCGCAGGGGACTAGTGCCATCAACCGCGCCTTCAACGAACTCCCTGGCCTCGAGTCGGTCGTCGCTTGGTTCTGAGCGGGAAACACAAAGGTGGCGGTTTGCCCGGCCCCGGCGAGCTGCCGCATGGAGATGAGGCAAGCTTTGCTCTCCGGCATCGTTTTCGATATCCGCGAGTTCGCCGTGCACGATGGGCCCGGCATTCGTACAACCGTGTTTCTCAAAGGCTGTCCGCTCTCTTGCTCGTGGTGCCACAACCCGGAAGGGATCTCGCGCGAGCCCCAAGCCATGCGCGGGCAGGCCGGCGAACGGGTGGTGGGCAAGCGCTATACGTCCGAGCAATTGGCCTACCTCCTCAATGGTCAAGCCAGCATACTGCGCGCCGCGGAGGGCGGCATCACGTTCTCGGGAGGGGAGCCCCTCTTGCAGGCTCCATTCCTGGCGGAGGTCATCGGCAGGCTGGCCGGTATCCATGTCTTGCTGGATACCTCCGGCTGTGCCAGCGAAGCGGATTTTCGCATGGTGGCCGAGAGAAGCGACATGGTCTACTATGATCTCAAGCTCATGGATCGACAAGCACACCGACGCGAGGCCGGGGTGGACAACGCCCCGATCTTGCACAATCTTCAGGTGCTGGCCACGCTGGCGATCCCGTTTGTGGTCCGGGTTCCCCTGGTGCCCGGGGTCACGGACACCGAGGCCAACCTGGCCGCCATCGGCGCCGCGGTGCAGGGGTTGCCCGGCTTGGTGGGCGTGGACCTGCTCCCATATAACAAGGCGGCCGGGGGCAAGTACCGCGCCGTCGGCATGGATTTCCGGCCAAGCTATGACGAGACCCGACCGGTCAACGTCAACACGGAGCCCTTCCGCCGCCTGGGCGTCCAAGCCCGGGTGAGATGAGCGCCGGCGAGGCGGTGGTGTGGCGCTGGCCTTGGAGCCATCTCGGGGGGAAGGCGATGGGTAACGAGAACGTCCGGGCCCCGTTCGTGGCGAGCAACGATGAGGCATCACCGGAGGCGCGGCGATGAAAAGAGTCTACACTTCCTTCTTCCTGCACGGCAACATGTGCTACGATCGCTACACCAAGCAGGAGATACGAGCCAAGTTCCCGCTCATCTATGCCAACGGCATCCGGGCGATGGCCAAGTTCCCCGAGGTGACCGCGCACATCGACTTTCCGGGCCTGACCCTGCTGAGCCTGAAGCACCATGCTCCCTGGCTTCTGGAGGAGCTCCAGCCGCTCATTGATCGCGGCCAAGTCATCATGGTCGGCTGCCAGTACGCCGCCAGCCACGCGATGTGCGCCGATGAGGAGAGCGATCTGGTGGCGGACCGCGTGACGATGGAGATGATACGCGACGAGCTCAAGCCAGAGATCGCCGCCTTCTTTCCTCAGGAGAGCCCCTTTCATCCGCAGCACCCGTACATCATGGGCGAGATCGGCGCCGTGCGCCTGATCGAGATGCCGGAGGGATGGGCGCGGCCTCGGCGCGTGCAAGGCATCAACGGAAGCGAGGTGATCGTCTACCCGGCCAGCAGCGCGACGGTCCGCCTGAACAAGCTGGAGGAGTACTATGACACCCACCAGGACGGCGATTTTGTCATGACCGGCGGCGATTTCGAGATGCTTGGCCGGGTCGAGGAATTCGTCGCCAACATGCAAGAGCTGGCGGAAAGGGGCAAGATCATCGAGTGGACGACCATGGAGCGCTACGAGCGCGAGATCGGCGTCCCGGGGATCCAGAAGGCGCCCACGCCGGGCGGGCATGCCCCAGAAGAGCGCGAGCCCAGCCCCAGCTTCTCGCGGTGGGTCAGCGACCCGGAGGACATGGTCTGGCATGGCCAGGCCGTGCACACGCTGGACGCTGTTCGAACGGCGGGTTTCGCCAAGGTGGCTGCCGAACTTCATGGCCTCGGGACGGTGGACGCCCCTCTGTCGCAGGCGTGGACCACGGAGCCGGATAACGTCTGGGACCACCACTTTGAGCACGTGCTCGAATATCCCGAAACCGAGGCCAAATACCTGACGGTGGACGGCACGTCGACGCTTCTCTCCCGCGCCTGGCATCACCTGCTCATTGGCCTGAACTCCGATGCCAGTGGGTGGGTGCCGTGGGCGCCTCGCACGCGGCACCGCCAGATCGCGTTGCAGACGTCGCGCGCCCTGGCGCAGGAACTGCTATGGCGATTCGCGGGACGGGTTGCCGCCAAGATAGCGCCGCCGACCAGCCAGGCCGACGGTTATCTGCTGGCGCTCAACGCCGCCCCCGCTCGGACCGTGGAGGTAAACGTGGAGACGTCGGCGCCCCAGCGCTTTGTGGGAGCTGATGGAACGCCCATCCCCACGGCCACCCGCCTGGAGAATGGCAAGTGGTCGGCGACGGCCCGTGTGGCGCTGCCCGCCTACGGCTATCGGATGCTGGGGCTTCAGGCCAGCGACCTCGTGGAGACGGCGCGCTGGCGCGAGGGAGCTGCCGTCCGCTTTGCAGGCAAGCAGGCCTCGTTGTCGGACGGCGCGTTGCTCGTGCAGGAGGGCGACCAGCAGGTGCAGGTGACCTTCTCGCCCTTCGCCCTCTCCGATCCCGCTGGGATGGCGGAGGCAGAGGTGTTGGCGCCGACGTGGGCGCTAGCCAAGACGCGGGTTCGTCAGACCATGCTGGGTGCCGACCTGGAGGTTTTGGACGAGCTGGCTTGGGCAGTCTGGATGCGGTTGGTGATTGGCCTGCGGGAAGAGCGCGTGGACGTGTCGGTGGAGGTGTATGTGGACGCGCCACGCCGCATCGGCAAGATCAGATTCGATCCTCAGGGCATTCTGCTCGCGTTTCGTGGCCAGCCAGGCGCGGCGTTCTACGACATCCCCTATGCGGTCATCCGGCACCCTTACGACGCCGCCTCCTTCGTGGCTGCGCAGCGCTTCGCTGCCATCGAGGGGCAGGAGATGTCTTTCGGCCTGGTCGCCTTGGCGGGCAATCAGAGCTTTCAGGTGGTTGGCCAGGAGGGGGTCGTCGCGGCAGCCCTGGGCGCCTCGAAGCAAGCCAGGCCCGCCAGGCGGCCGGAGTGCAACATCCGCCTGGATGGGACGGCGCAGCATGTGGTCATCCCTGATGCGGATGCGCTTCTGGATCGCTACGACCACCGCTTTGTGCTCGTGTTTGCTGATCGCACGGGGGTGGCGCTGGCTGCCCGGCGGCTGCGCACGGGCGTGCCGCTGCTGGAGGTCTCGCCCAGCGGCGAGGAATGGCCGCCGCAAAGGACCCTGCTAGCCATGGGCCCTGATACGGCGCATGTGACGGCCTTCCGAACGACGCGCCTAGGGCCCGAGATCGTCGCCAACGACATGAGCGGCGAGCCCAGCACGGTGTGGTGCGAGGGGGCCTCCTCCGACCTGGTCGGGTACGGTGTGGCCAAGCTGCGCCTCTCCCGCCGGTGAGGGATCAGCGAGGGGGACATCATGGGGGGGCCACCCTATCTGGCTGGACACGCTGGCCCCGAGGGAGAGCTGGAGAGATGAACGACCGACTAGAGGCGCTGAAAGCCCGTGTGCGAGCGGGGGAGCACAGACGTTTCCGGCAGGACGGCCCGCCCGACCTGCTGGCCGAGTGCGCAGCGTCGGCGCTATCCTGGACGCAACGGGCTGCGCGATTGACGCGGCGGATGTGCGAGGCGGAGCGGCCCGTGATCGAGCCGGACGAGCGGATCGTGTTCACGCGCACCGTGCCTACCGTGCCGCCCCTCTATTCCCCCGAGGACTGGGCGGCGTTGACCCGAGATCGCACGCTGCATGAACTCGGCCCGATCAGCAACATCTGCGCCGATTGGGGCCTGGTGCTCTCCCAGGGGCTGCTGGGCCGCCGCAGGGTCGCCCTGGCGACGCGCGCGCGCCTGGCCGCTGACCCACAGGCGGTCGAGTTCTGCGACGGGGCGATCGAGGCCATCGACGCCGTGTTGGACCTCGCCGCCAGATACGCCCAGGCCGCCGCGGACCTCGGGCGCGACGATGTCGCGGCGGTGCTGGCCCGCGTCCCGGCTCATCCGCCGCGCACCTTCCGGGAAGCGCTCCAGGCCCTGCGCCTCTTGCACGCCGTCGTCTGGCTGAGCGGGCACTACCACGTGGGACTGGGACGCTTCGACCAATACCTGTGGCCGTATCTTTCCGTGGACTTGGAGGCAGGGCGGCTGGATCTCGCCGGCGCTGAGGAGCTGCTGGCCGAGTTCTTTATCGCTCTGAACAAGGACAGCGACCTCTATCCGGGCGTGCAACAGGGAGACAATGGCCAGTCTCTGGCCCTCGGCGGCAGCGCGCGGGATGGGTCGGATGCTGTGAACGAGCTGACCCGCATGGTCCTTCGCGTCGCTCTGGAGACCAACATGATCGACCCCAAGATCAACCTGCGCATCGCTCCTGATACCGACCTGGCCCTGCTTTGCCAGGCGACGGAGCTGACGCGCCAGGGGCTGGGCTTCCCCCAGTACTCCAACGATGCGGTGGTGATCCCCGCCCTGCTGGCGCATGGGTACGCGCTTGAAGATGCGCGCGACTATACGGTGGCGGCATGTTGGGAGTTCATCATCCCTGGCAAGGGCATGGAGGTCGTGAACATCGGCGCCGTGTCGCTTCCGGCGGCGGCGGACCGGGGCATTCGCGAGGGGCTGGCGGCCGGAGATGACATGGCGGGTATCCTCCAGCGGGTCGCTGCGGATATCCGCGGCCAGTTGGGCCGGCTTGTCGCTGCCTATGCGCGGCTGGTGCTGCCGCCCGCGCCGTACTACTCGGTGCTCATGGAGGGGTGTCTGGAGCGGGGTCGAGACCTCTCTGGCGGCCTCACGTACAACAATTACGGCGTGCATGGCGCCTGCTCTGCCAACGCTGCCGATGCCCTGGCCGCGGTCGAGGCCTTCGTTTTCGGCGACAAGAGCGTCGATCCACGCGAGCTGGTCGAGGCCCTGGAGCACGACTATGCTGGGCACGAGGTCTTGCGCCGCAAGCTCGCCGAGGACGGGCCCAAGGTGGGAGACAATGATCCGACCGCCGACGCCATGCTTACCCGGCTCTTTGACCTCTTTGCCGCCGCTTGCGAGGCCATTCCTGACAACAGGCGCGGGGGGCGGGTCCGCCCCGGCACGGGCTCCGCCATGTATTACGTCTGGCTGGCGAGAGGCCATGATGCGATGCGCGAGCCGGTCGTGGGCGCCACCGCCGATGGACGCAGACGAAATGATCTCTTCAGCGCCAACCTGGCGCCTTCCTTGGGCGCGCAGGTGCGCGGACCCGTCAGCGTCTTCCAGTCGTTCGCCAAGATCGCCTACCAACGCATCTACAATGGGGGACCGGTTACGCTGGAGCTATCGGATGCCGTCTTCCGGGATGCGGAGTCCATCCGCAAGGTGGCGATGCTGGTGCGTACCTTTGCGCAACTTGGCGGGCAGCAGCTTCAGCTCAACACACTCAACGTCGACACGCTGCGGGAAGCACAAAAGCATCCCGAGAAGCACCGCAACCTCATCGTTCGCGTCTGGGGCTGGAGCGGCTACTTTTGCGAGCTTGCGCCCGAGTACCAGGAGCATGTGATCGCCCGGCACATGCACGCGATGGGCTAGAGAGTGTCTGCAAAGTCCTAGAGTCAGCGTTGTTGGCGCTTTGTGGGGTCAGTTGACGCTCTCAGCCGCCCGATAAGCCACCGCACGAGGACTCTGCAAACGCGACCCAGGCGCCCCCGCGGCCGGCCACGGCAGACCAGAGGGCCCGCGGTGACAACCCGATGGGCCATGCGGGCTGGTGACGCGCGCGGTTTCCAACATGGTGGGGCCTTCTGGCCTCCTCATGGCCGCGGAGGGCTTTGGGTTTGTGCTTGAGCCGCTTCGCCGCTCGCTCCCACCCGGAGTGCAGGCGAGTCCGATCATGTGGGCCGCCCCCGGGTAGCGGATCGGGAGAAGAGACAGGACAATACGCTCTCGGGAGGGCCATCCCGGGGAGCAGCCCGCGAAGGCCGCCCGTGGGAGTTAGGGTTCGAGCCATCCGGTTCGTGGAGGCCTCCGGCCAGCCCGTCGCTCAGCTTGAGCGCGAGCTGGGCCTGCGCGAGGGCGCCTGGGTATCAACCGTCATCGCGGTGGGCCGGCGCGGCAGCGCAACACCATGCGATCAAGGAGGAGCGACCCGTGGAGAGATTGACGCAAGCGATCAAGGAGCATGCCCGTGAGTGCGGCGCCGACCTGGTGGGCATCGCCAGCATCGAGCGGTTCGAGGGCGTGGCCCCGGAGCATCATCCCCTGTCCATCATGCCCGAAGCCCGGTCGGTGGTGGTGATCGGGCGGCGGATCACCCGGGGCACGCTGCGGGGCGTGGAAGAGGGCACGCAGATGAGCCACTACGGCATGTACGGCTACGACTGGCTGGACAACCGCTTCGTGGCCCTCACCACCTTCCGCACCGCCGAGTTCATCGAGGACCACCGTTGGGAGGCGGTGCCCCTGGCGCCCCTGCCCGCGCAGATCCCCGCCAGCGGGATCCCGGTGCGGGCCGGATTGCCCGCGCCCAATGTGATGATCGACCTGGAGGACGCGGCGGTCCGCGCCGGGCTGGGGGAGATCGGCTACTGCGGCCTCTTTCTCTCGCCGCGCTACGGCCCGCGCCAGCGCTTCCAGGCCATCCTGACGGACGCCCAGCTGGATCCGGATCCCATTCTCACCGAAGCGATCTGCACCCGCTGCCTGGCGCCGGACAAGCTCTGCCCGCTGGGCGCGATCCAGGCCGACCAGGAGTCCACGCTGGACGTCTGCGGCAAAAAGATGGTGGTGGCGCACATCGACTACGGCCTCTGCCGCACCTGCAAGAACGGGGCCCGCCCGAACGCCTATCACAACGCCGCGCCGCCCGACCGCCTGGCCGCGCTCTGCACGCGCACCTGCATCTCGCAACTGGAAAAGGCGGGCAGGCTGGAGAATGCCTTCGAGAACCCCTTCCGCAAGCGCGCGCCGTGGGCGGCGGTGGTGAAATGGGAGTACAAGGAAGGGGATCTGGACCTATGAAACTCACCAAGCAGGAGCTCAAGGAGTACTCTCTCTCCCGCGGGCTGGACCTCTTCGGGGTCGCCAACATCGAGCGCTTTGCCGGCGCCCCGCCGCGCATGCACCCCGCCGCCATCTTGCCCGAGGCGCGGTCGGTGATCGTGGTGGGCGGGCGCATCGTCCGCGGCGGCTGGCGGGGGATCGAGGAAGGGACCAACTGGGTGAGCTACACCTATCACGACTACCACGGCTTGCTGAACACCTTCTATATCCCGCTGCCGCTCTACGAGACGGCCTGCTTCATGGAGGATCACGGCTGGGAGGCCGTGCCCTACTATGCCGGTGTGCCGGAGACGCAGCCGACGATCCCGCCGCTGCGCCAGGGGGCCGTGGCGCCCAACGTGGAACTGGCCATCCGCATCGCTGCTGTGGCCGCCGGCGTGGGCGAGATCGGCTGGGCCAAGGTGTTCATGACCCGACGCTTCGGCCCGCGGCAGCGCCTGGCGGCGATCATCACCGATCTGGAGCTGGAGCCTGACCCCCTGGTCGAGCCGGGGACCATCTGCGACCGCTGCATGAGCTGCGTGCAAGGCTGCGCGCCGCGCGCCATCCCGCACATCCGCGAGGGCAAGACGGTCAAGATCCAGATCGAGGACACGGTCTACGAGTGGGGCGACATCGACCTGGGCAAGTGCGCGCTCAGCTACCACGGCGGCGACTCCTCGGTGTCGCCCTTTATCCACAAGTCGTTCCCCGGCTGGAACATCGACGTGACGCAGCAAGAGATGTCGGAGGAGGCGGCCTACAAGTTCGGCTGGTCGCTCTCCACCAGCCCCTGGCGCGCCACCGACGAGTTCCCCGGCGGGTACATCATCGAGGGGCACGCGCAACTGCAAAAGTGGGGCGTGGGCGGCAGCTTCGGCATCGAGGGCTCGCGCGGCTGCATGAGGAGTTGCTTCGACCACCTGGAGAAGCGCGGGCTGATCGAGCAGACCTTCGAGGGCGGCGAGTTCATCAAGCGCAAGCGGTGGATCCTGCCTTACAAGGTGGAAGCTCGGAAGGACTAGGGCTCGCGAGATGAGGCAGGTGGGTTGAGGATCCTGCCCCACAGGGAAGCCGCGGGCGCAAGGGGCAGCAGTGGCCAACGGTTCGTTAGCCTCGCCAAGCTGCGCCGCCTGATGCAGGGTGTCCTTGCGGAGGCGAGGTTAACGGCAAAGGGCAGTAACTTCGGCTAACCTACCCAGGATCCACGACGCCCGCGAAATGGGCGTCCAACAGCGCCAGGCGTGCTTGGGGGATTTCGTAGAGGAGGACGCCATGAGCGGTTCGCCATGGATTCGCGCCGCCGTTGTTTTGATCGCCGTCGTGGTCATTGCGGGCGCCGGCACGGCAGGTTCCATGTTGCTCGCGCAGCCCGCTGCCGCCTCTCCAGCCATCGTCGCTGGCCGCGTCCAGCTGCAGCAGCGCACGGATTACGCCGGGGTGGTCGTGCAGGTGGGCGGGCAGTCCACCGCCACGGGGGACGATGGCCGCTTCTCGCTCGCCGACGCGCCGACCGGCTCCCAGGTGGCGCGGGCCTCGGCCGCGGGCTTTCTCTCGGCGGAAGGGGCGCTGACCATCTCGCCGGGCCAGCGCCTCACCCTGGCGGAG
>Ga0209613_1001840_pt1 | contig 17347 bp, 11 predicted proteins | sample BioC13SIPDNA_2_FD_185747 | JGI IMG/M metagenome (GOLD analysis project Ga0209613, IMG submission 185747) | Anaerobic biogas reactor microbial communites from Washington, USA - Biogas_R2_A C13 SIP DNA (SPAdes) (version 2) | ecosystem: Engineered > Bioreactor > Anaerobic > Unclassified | place... | reverse complement strand
CAGACCTACAGGAATTGCAGATAGAGGGTCGTAGACCCTCAAGAATTGTAGCACGTGACACACATTCGAGGGATGCCTGTAGGGCATCAAGAGTTGTAGACGGAGGGTCGCAGACCTTCAGGAATTGCAGATAGAGGGTCGTAGACCCTCAAGAATTGTAGAGGAAAGATCACCCCACCACCCCCGATCCTCCTCTTCGGCAGGTTCCTTCGGATGCCCAGGAAATGAAAAGCTGCAATAATCTCGTTATTATTTCTGTTTTGCACTATTTATGGTGCATAACAGAAATATTTATGTGTAGATCTTGTCTTGATCAAAAATCGGGGTTAATGTCTGATTCGCTTCAAGGTCATCTCTGAATATTAACACAGATAAAACCTATCCGGGCATGCTGAAAATTGCAGTATCTTTTCGAATCAATATTTTCAATCATTGAAAGTGCTGCGTTATCTGCAGTGGTAAGCGAAAAGTATCCTGATTGAGATTACTCAAATAATAACAATACATAATATGAAAGCAGATACAGGAATTAGTGGTTACTCTGTAAAAGTTGCCGGGATCATAATAAGCGGAATAAGCCTGATTGGATTCACTCTGTGCAAAATAATTGATTATGATCCGACAATTATTGAAACCCTGCATCTTACCAGACTTTTTGCTCTTTTATTTTCTTGTGGTCTGGTCCTCTTTGTTTTCTCAAAAGACAAGAATAATGTTGATGGCTATATCCACAACACAAACATGATCAGCAGGTATTTCCTGACAGCTTTATATTCCTGTCTTATTGCGTTCAACTTCATTCAGTCTATGAATGATGACTACACCATTGATGTTCTGGTTCTGATTCTATTCTTTCTTATTTTACAGATAATCTATACAGTGGTAATTCAATTTCACAATTTATCGAAAAAGAGTTTCTACGTCTTTTCCACTGTAATCTTCGTGATAGGATTGATTTTATTATTACTTCTTTAGAGAGCAGATACACCAGAATTGAATCAGAACTGATAAAGTTCTAATAATGTCTCCGTGAGGGAGACTTCTGTCAACATCGATTGCTTAAACAGAAAGACTAGTATAAAAGCTTCAGACGTTATGTTGGAGGTCCGGGCTCTGGAAAATAAGGCCCGGACCTTTGTTTCTTTACTTGGCAATCAATCACAATCTCTAATTAGAGGGACCGTCAAGGTTGGTTCAACAATTACTATCTTTACCACGCATTAACAGGATCATGAGCAGGAAAATAATAGTTGCCGTCACCGGTGCCAGCGGGGCGATATATGCCGTGAAGCTGCTGGAGCGGCTGCGCGGGCTGCCGGAGCCACCCGCCGAGGTGGCCGTCATCTTTACCGGCAACGCTGAGGAGATCATGCAGTACGAAACCGGCGCCGGTTATACGCCATCCGGCACTGAAAAGCTCTATGATAACAACGACTTCAACGCACCGTTCGCCTCAGGATCATCATCATACGACACAATGATCATCTGTCCCGCCTCAATGGGAATGGTAGGACGCATTGCCCATGGCGTCTCCGATGACCTGATCACCCGTGCCGCCGACGTGATGCTTAAAGAACGTCGCCGGATGATACTGGTGCCACGCGAGACTCCCTACAGCCTCATACATATAAATAATATGAAGCTGCTGACGGAGGCAGGCGCAGTCATCTGCCCTGCAACACCATCGTTCTACAGCCAGCCGCAGACAATTGACGACCTGGTGATGACTGTGATTGACCGGGTGCTGACACTGGCAGGATTCAACATTGACACCTACCGGTGGAATGAGGAGCAGGATGCCTGAAAAATTAGGGAAACCAGGATGTACTTCGTAAGAATTTTCGGGTCAGCCGGCCGGTTTTTAAGAGGCCAGGCTCTGATAATACTCTAAAGGAAATACTCACTATCAGCATATTCAATTGGAACAGCCGGCACTTCACAAACGAATCAGATCACTTTTCCGCAGGCACCACCTGCTGAGCATCGCCACCGTAAGCGAACAGGGACCCTGGTGCGCTTCGTGCTTCTATGCCTGGGACGAGGAGAACAACACACTAATCATCACCACCGACACTGACACCCGTCACGGTGCGGAGTTCCGGGCCAACCCAAATGTTGCAGGAACCATCGCCCTGGAAACGAAGCGCATCGGTCGCATCCGCGGCGCACAGTTCACCGGCACCGTCAGCGAGCCAACAGGAGATGACCTTCGCCGTGCGAGAAGCATATACCTCCGGCGCTTCCCCTACGCCGCCCTGGCAGACCTCCACCTGTGGACCATAAGCCTCAACCATATAAAGCTTACGGACAATAGGATGGGGTTTGGACATAAGGAGATATGGAACAGTAAATAAATGTCCTGCGGTCTTGCGGCCTTGCGGTCCTGCGGTCTTTTTAATGAGAGGATTTAAGATATTTCATAAGTAGAGATGTTCCATTGATTATCTTCTGGCATAGATCTCTTCTTTCACCTGCTGTCTCAGCAGTAACATATTGAAGGTCTTCTGCGATATAATACATGCTTTTTACCTCGCCTGAGGATCCTTTTGAAATGTTCAGGAATTGTTTGAATTCAGCATCAGAATTTCTGCTGAATCCTTCAGAGATATTATTCATTATTGAGATCCCGGCACCACAAATCTGATCCCTGAATGTAAAATCTCTGCAATTCCTGAAATCATTGTATATCAGACTAACCAGGCGTCTTGATAAAGTCCAGATTTCTAATTCCTCAAAGTCTTTGATGGTTCCCATAATAGCAAGATTAAGAAATACAGCATTATAAATATACAAAATAATCCCTGACTGCAAGACTGCAAGACCGCAAGACTGCAAGACAAACTTTTGCTAACTTTGGAATCCATGATTGACCACTCCACCATAGAACGGATCTTTGACGCTGCGCAGATAGTGGACGTTGTTTCTGAGTTCGTTTCGCTGAAGCGAAGAGGAGTCAACTATTTGGGCCTCTGTCCGTTCCATAACGAGAAGACACCCTCCTTCACCGTCTCGCCCGCCAAGGGCATCTTCAAGTGCTTCGGCTGCGGCAAGGGCGGAAACGCCGTCAACTTCATCATGGAGCATGAGCACCTCTCCTATCCCGAGGCACTCCGATGGCTGGCGAAGAAATACCACATTGAGATAGAGGAGAAGGAGGTCTCTCCCGAGGAGCTCCAGAAGCAGAATGAGCGCGAGAGCATGCTCGTGGTCACCCAGTATGCTGCCCGCCAGTTCGCTGAGAACCTGTTCCACGGCCACGAGGGGATGGCCCTCGGCCTCTCCTACTTCCGTGAACGCGGCTTCGGCGATGCCGTACTGCACAAGTTCGAGGTGGGCTACTGCAACGAGCGTCGCGACGACTTCACCAAAAAAGCCATCGCCGCAGGCTATAAGAGCGAATACCTTGTCATGAGCGGCCTCACAATAGACAGGGAGGGTTATCTTTTTGACCGTTTCGCAGGGCGAATAATGTTCCCCATCCACTCTCTCTCCGGGCAGGTGCTGGGTTTCGGCGGCCGCATCATCAAAAGTGACCCGAAGGCAGCCAAGTACGTCAACACGCCCGAGACGGAGATATACCATAAGAGTCGCATCGTTTACGGTATCTTCCAGGCACGGCAGGCCATCATCAAGGAGGACCGCTGTTACCTGGTGGAGGGCTACACGGACGTCCTCAGCATGCACGAGTCCGGCATTGAAAATGTGGTGGCAAGCTCCGGTACCGCCCTGACACAGGATCAGATACGCCTCATCAAACGGTTCACTCCCAACATCACCATGCTCTACGACGGCGACCCGGCCGGCATAAAAGCCTCACTCAGAGGCACTGACATGGTGCTTGAGGAGGGCATGAACGTGCGCATCGTCATGCTGCCCGAGGGTGAGGACCCTGACTCCTACTCCAAGAAAGTCTCCGATGAGGAATTCAAACGCTACCTTAAAGAGAACGAGACCGACTTCATCAGGTTCAAGACCAGGCTTCTCATTGACGAGGCGCAGGGCGATCCTGTCAGGCGTGCCAACCTGGTGCGCGAGGTGGTCCGCTCCATAGCTGTCATCCCTGACCAGATCACGCGAACGGTTTATGTCAAGGAGTGCAGCACACAGCTCGGCATGCCTGAGGAGGTGGTGCTGGATGAGGTGATGAAGCTGCGCAAACAGCCGAGCTTCCGTGACCGCAACGCCTGGCCGGGACAGGAGGGTGCTGCCGATGGTCGCACGGGAACTGGCGCCGGAACGGGATCAGGCATCTGGGGCGATCAGCAGGGTGTGGGCGCCAACGGCAGCCGGACTACGGCAGCGCGCCAGCGAAAGCCGGAGGAGACATCGTACTATTCTGAGAGGGAGATACTTCGGCTGCTTATACGTTACGGCGCTGAGGTGCTCACCCGTTATACCGACCGGGAGACCGGCACGGAGACAATCACCACCGTGGCTGACTATATCATCACGGAGATCAAAGAGGATGATCTCAGGTTTGAGAACGAGCTATTCACCTCGATGTTTGAGGAGATCACCTTCACCGTGGAGCAGGGCCTCGCACCGGGCGACAAGCAGTTTGTGCACCATCCCAACCCGGCTGTCAGCACCCTGGTGGTTGACATGCTGACGGAGAAGGATACCCTGAGTCTCATCTGGGGCAAGCACGGTGCATACGTGGAGACGGAGGAGATGAAGCTGAAGGAGATTGTTCCCGATGCGGTGCTGAAGTTCAAGGGTGACAAGATCAAGATCATGCAGAAGGAGATACGCAAGGCGATGATCGAGGCTGCCGGCGACGACGGGAAGATCTCCGAGCTGCAGGAGCAGTACAGGGCGATGACCACGCTGCAGAAAAAGATCTCCGCCGGCCTGGGCGGAAGGCTGATTATCTGACCCGGGGGTTACAATGCTTGATGGCCTACAGCCATCCACAATTCTTGATGGCCTACAGCCATCCACACCCATTAACGTCCTGTTCTACAATGCTTGATGGCCTACAGCCATCCCCACACATGTGGTCTGCGGACATCATCACAAATGTCGCCAACAGTGCCCACCTCGTAGAGGTGGAAGAATTGTCGATGGAGGTCCGAAACACCCCACCACACCTCGTAGAGGTGGAAGAATTGTATATGGGGGTCCCAAGCACACACCCCCACCTCGTAGAGGTGGAAGAATTGTCGATGGAGGTCCCAAACACCCCACCACACCTCGTAGAGGTGGAAGAATTGTATATGGGGGTCCCAAGCACACACCCCCACCTCGTAGAGGTGGAAGAATTGTCGATGGAGGTCCGAAACACACACCCCCACCTCGTAGAGGTGGAAGAATTGTAGATGGAAGTCCGAAACACCCCACCTCGTAGAGGTGGAAGAATTGTCGATGGAGGTCCGAAACACCCCCACCTCGTAGAGGTGGAAGAATTGTATATGGGGGTCCCAAGCACACACCCCCACCTCGTAGAGGTGGAAGAATTGTAGATGGCGGGGCACAAAAAAAGGGCGGGCGGGTGGGACCCATGCTTATACAATTCTTGATGGCCTACAGCCATCCGCACCCATTAACGTCCTGTTCTACAATGCTTGATGGCCTACGGCCATCCCCACACATGTGGTCTGCGGACATCATCACAAATGTCGCCAACAGTGGCCACCTCGTAGAGGTGGAAGAATTGTACATTGCGGGGCACAAAAAAAAGGGCGGGCGGGTGGGGCCCATGCTTATACAATTCTTGATGGCCTACAGCCATCCACACCCATGAACGTTCTGTTCGCGAGGATCCTCGGCCCTGGTTTTCGGGGCCGGGAACTGCTGCCTGATTGAAGACTTTTTATTAACTTGTGACAAATTTCTGCATGCAATGAGACCACTCCTGACCATGTCCATCGCCCTGTGCACGGCGATGCTCATTATTACATCATGCAACAGGTCAGCCAAAGGCCCGGAGATACAACCTCCCGTCTTTTCCACATACCTCCCCGACTCGCCGGATGACACCACCAGACAGAGAGAAATCTACTACGGACTGCTCACACCCGTAGAAGTGTGCAATATCTTCGAACGCCTTGGCATACCTTATAATGACACCATCATCCTGCCCCCGGAAAACCGCGACCTATACATGAGCAGCTACAAAGCCGCCATGAACCTCGGCGTTTACGGCGTTGACATGGGATATGTCAAGCTCTTCGGCGTCAACAGGCAGACAATGAACTATTTCAACACAATAAAGACGCTCAGCAACCGGCTTAACATGCCAGACAACTTCATCTCTGACGCTGTCAAAGGCCTCGATGCCGGGATGAGCCAGCCCGACTCCGTGACACGGCTGATGAATGACGCATACGCGAAGATAGAGGAACACCTGCGCGGTGAGGGCAGCGAGGGCACCCTCGGCCTGATGCTCATGGGTGGATGGATAGAGGCTATGTACCTCGCCACGCAGCTGGCCTATGACCCGGCGAACCCCGATCCTCAGGTGGTGGGCAAGATAGCCGAGCAGAAATATTCGCTCACCTCGCTGCTGAGCTTCATGAAGAACTATTACAATGACCCGATGGTGGTCTTTTATACCAAGAAGCTGAAGTATCTCAATCGCTGGTTTGATACATTCGAGATCTATTATCAGCCGGGGGATGTCACCGTTGACACTCTCCGGCAGGTCATCACCACCACAGGCACGGAGATGACCGTAACGGTGGGGACGCTGAACGAGATACGCGATTATGTGGCGAAGCTGAGGGCTGAGATCACTGCCGTGTGATGAACGGAAGCGGGGAGCAGAGGCATGATCACTGCTGTGTGATGAACGGAAGCGGGAGCAGAGGCATGATCACTGCTGTGTGATGAACGGAAACGGGAGCAGAGGTATGATCACTGCTGTGCAAAGAACCATAACGGAGCTGCCGATGCCTGACTGAGCCATTACACGAACATTGCCGTCTGAACGAATCTTTAAACACTTATATCATGAACCGTCGTCTTCTCCTTGTTGCGGCTGTGATTGCCGTCGTTGTCATCTTTGCCACACTGGTCATCTCGTGCGGACAGGGTAAGAAGGAGCCCGGCGCCAGCGCCGCCGCCCCCGCCGTCACCGTCATTGACAAGGGTTTCAGTAAGTATATCTCAGCCTACACCACGGGCATCATCCCCGCCACAGGCACGGTGCAGGTGATCTTCACCCCTGAGTTCGCGGCCAGCGCAGACCATAGCCGCACCACCGGCCTCTTCTCATTCACCCCCTCGCTGAAGGGCACGGCAGAATGGACTGACAGCCTCACCCTCGTCTTCACGCCGGCGCGGCCGCTGGCGCCGGGCACAAGCTACCAGGGCACCCTCGACATGAAAAGGCTGGGAAAGGTGGAGGAGCGGCTGAAATCGTTCCCCCTGGCATTCAGCACCGTGGAGAAAAACTTCACCGTCACCGTCAATCCCGTGACTGTTGACATGCCTGACGGCGACACCTACACCCTCACCGGCTCGGTGGTCACAGCTGACTATACTGACAATGCCGAGGTGGAGAGGTACCTCACCGCACGCGTCGGCAAGCGCCAGGAGACAATCATATGGGATCATGCCGGCAGCAATCTCCATAACTTTTCCATTGAAAAGATACGCAGAGCGAAGGAGGAGAACACGCTGACGATTGAATGGAACGGCAATGCCTACGGGATAAAGGCAAAGGGCGAGATACCCGTGACCATCCCCGCCGAGGGAGTCTTCTCCGTCACCGACGTCAAAGTCACCGCCGGCGAAACTAAAAGCATAGAGATCTTTTTCTCCGATCCGCTAGATAGCGGGATGGAGACCGAAGGGATGGTTGTCACCGATCCGCCACACTCACTTACTATCACCGCCGACGGCAACAGGCTGCTGGTCATCCCTGACGGGAACATCGTTGGCGAGGTGGAGCTGACCATTGACGCCTCCGTAAGGAACAGCGCCGGCGAACGGCTGGGTGAGCCGGTGAGCCGCCGTATCAACTTCACCCCGGTGGAGCCGGGACTGAAGGCGGCTGGTCGCGGCGTGATCATGCCATCATCAGGCAACCTGATCTTTCCCTTCCTGGCCGCCAACCTCAGCGCCGTGGATCTGACCATCGTCAAGATCTTCGAGAACAACCTGCCCTACTTCCTCCAGCAGAACAACATGGGTGACGCCTCGCGCTACGCAAACAACATCAGGCAGTTCGGCCGGCCGGTGTACAGGGGTAAGATAGACCTTACCGGCGGAGCAGGCTTCGACCCGAACAAATACAACCTCTTTACCGTCGACCTGGCTGATTATATCAAACCGGAACAGGGCATACTCTACAGGATTGAACTGGGGATGCGCCCCTCATACTCACTCTATCCCTGTGCCGGCGAGCGCAAGAAATCAAAATATGAGGAGATGCTTGAAACGGTTGACCTCGACCGCCGGTGGGAGGGATCAGAAGACTACTACTCACTCTCCGAGGATGGCCTCTTCTACGAGTATGCTTACAATTGGCGTGAAAATGACAACCCCTGCAGCGACGCTTTCTACAGTCCCGAGAAAAAACTAGTCAGGAACATACTGGCCTCAGACATCGGCCTCATAGCCAAGAGCGGTCCTGATAATGATCTCAGGGTCTTCGTGCGTAACCTCCGCACCGCCGATCCTGTTGATGCCGCCACGGTGGAGGTGTACGACTATCAGGTACAGCTGATGGGTTCGGTGACAACAGGCAGGGACGGTATCGCCTCGCTCGTCTGCCCCAGGAAACCCTTCCTGGTGATAGCACGAAAGGACCAGGACCGCAACTACCTCTCGCTGCTTGATGGCAATGCGCTGTCAATGAGCTCGTTCGATGTGTCGGGCGAGTCGCCCCAGGAGGGCATCAGGGCATTCCTCTTCACCGAGCGTGATGTTCGCAGGCCGGGTGACTCCATCTTCGTGGGAGTGATTGTGCGCGACCTGGGCACAGGTCTGCCCGGGGGCCACCCTGTTCACTTCGAGCTGTACAACAGTAAGGGCCAGCGCATCAATGACCAGGTTACCACCCTCAATGACAAGGGATTCCTGACGTTTACAGCTGTAACCTCTGACGATGCCGAGACAGGCAACTACCGCGCGCAGGTGCGTATCGGCGCAGCCACCTTTACAAAGATCATCAAGGTGGAGACCGTCAAACCGAACAGGCTGAAGATAAAGCTCGACTTCCCCGAGGCTGTGGCCGGGGGCGTCACCAAAGACATCCGCGGCGGCATGAAGGTCACCTGGCTCAACGGCTCAGCAGCGCGCGACATGAGATCAACTGTGGAGCTGCTGCTCAAGCCGGTGAAGACCAAATTTGAGCGATACGGCCAGTACAACTTTGATGACCCGTCGGCCCAGTTCTGGTTTGAGACACAGACAATCTTTGACGGCAGCATCAACAGCTCCGGCGAGGCCACCATCACTTTTACCCCTGATGAACAATTGCAGGCGCCTGGCATGCTTAATGCAATATTTACCACCCGGGTGTTTGAGAAAGGCGGCGACGCCAGCATCACACAGAACGTGATACCCTATGCTCCCTACCCTGCTTTTGTGGGGATGAACATCCCCGCCCTGGGCACCACAGGCCGCATACTGTACACTGACCGTCCCAACGAATTACGGCTGGTGACCCTTGACAAGACCGGCAAGCCGGTATCAAGCCAGGTGGAGATCAATGTCTACAAGCTCGACTACCGCTGGTGGTGGGAGTCGGACGATGAGTACCTCGGATCATATATCTCACGCGGCAGCAAGAACAACATCTTCTCACAAACCATATCCACCACAAATGGCAAGGGGAAGACCTCGTTCAGCGTGGGTAAGGAGGAGTGGGGACGCTACCTTGTCAGGGCCACACTGCCTTCAGGCCACTCTACGGGCATGATTGTTCTGGTTGACTGGCCGTGGGACTACGGCATGAAACCCGGCGGCAACGACGGCGCCAGCCTGCTGCAGGTCAACACTGACAGGGAGAAATACAATGTGGGTGATGAGATATGCCTCACCTTCCCGTCGCCGGAGAACGGGCGCGCCATCATCACCATTGAGACCAGCACCGGCCTGGCTGATTTTTCCGAGGTAAAAACGCAGGCAGGCAATGCCGAGGTGAAGGTGAAGGCTACCGCCTCGATGTCGCCCAACGCGTACCTCTATGTCACCCTGCTGCAGCCACACTCACAGACGGTCAATGATGCACCTCTGAGGCTTTACGGGGTCATTCCCGTTACGGTGGAAGATCCTGCCTCAAGGATGGAGCCTGTGATAACCATGCCTGACAAGATACGGTCACAGCAGGAGGTGGAGATAAAGGTGAATGAGAAGAACGGTAAGGAGATGACCTATACCCTGGCGGTGGTTGACGAGGGTCTGCTTGACCTGACGGGCTTCCGCACACCCGATCCGTGGAAGTGGTTCTTCGTCAAGCATGCTCTGGGCGTCAAAACATGGGACCTGTATGATATTGTTTTCGGCGCCTTTGGCGGTAAGCTTGATCGCGCATTCGCGACAGGAGGCAGCGAGGCGGTCATTGACCAGAGCAGGAATAGGGCACGCCGGTTTGAGCCGGTGGTGCGGTTTATCGGACCCTTCACCCTCGCACCGGGAAAGAGCGGGTCACACAAGATCAGGCTCCCGCAGTACACCGGATCGGTGAGGGTGATGGTCACCGCTGCCGGCCAGGGCAACACCTTCGGCACAGCTGAAAAGACTGTTACCGTGGCCGATCCGCTGATGATACTGGCCACAGCCCCGAGGGTGCTCTCGCCGGGCGACAAGGTGGCGCTGCCGGTGACGGTCTTCGTGCAGGAGAAGGGCATCACCGATGTCAATGTCTCTGCCATCTCGAATGAGATGATCAGCTTCACCCAGGCCTCCGGTGCTGTGCAGTTCAGCGAGCCGGGCGACAGTGACATGGAGCTGATGTTCAATACCGCAGAGCGACCGGGGACGGCGACCATCAGCGTGACTGCTGCCGGCGGTGGCGAGAAGGCCTCATACAGTCTCACCGTGCCCGTACGTTCACCCAATCCTCCCGACAGGAGGGCTGAGACGAAGGCGCTGCAGCCGGGAGAGAAGTATGAGAAGAGCTTCGTGCCATTCGGGCTGGAGGGTACCTCTTCGGTCTCCGTGGAGATCTTCTCCCTGCCGTCGGTCAACCTGAGCCGCCGGCTGGGGTACCTGACCTCGTTCCCGCACGGCTGCACGGAGCAGATCACCTCTGCCGCCTTCCCGCAGGTTTACCTGCCTGAGCTGGTGGGCTCGGGCCTTTCTGACCCGGGCAGGGTACGCTATAATGTGCAGGAAGCCCTGCGCTCCATCGCTTCTCGCCAGATCGCTTCGGGAGCGCTGACGATATGGCCCGGCGGACGTTATCCTGACGACTGGGTGACATCATACGCGGGTCACTTCGCGCTGGAAGCGCAAAAAGCAGGCTATACGCTGCCCCCGCGGTTCCTTCAGAAGTGGACCTCATACCAGAGGAAGCAGGCGTCGGCATGGCGATACCAGGCACAGTACCGTTATACCGCCAACGATCAGGCTTACAGGCTCTTCACCCTGGCGTTGGCCGGATCGCCGGACAGGGGCGCCATGAACCGCATGCGCGAGATAACCGACCTGCCGTCGCTGGCACGGTGGTTCCTGGCAGCAGCATACGCCACCACCGGGCGCACCGAGGTGGCACAGACGCTCATCGATGTGCGTAACCTGAAGACGGAAGAGGAGTATGTGCATTACTACTACGGCAGCAACCTCAGGGACCAGTCGATCATCCTCTATACCCTCACGCAGCTCGGCAACCATGCCGAAGCGCTGAATGTGCTGAAGGAGGTGGCGGAATCGCTCAGCCGCAACAGCTGGTACAGCACCCAGACGACGGCGTGGGGACTGTTTGCATATATGAACTTCGCGAAGGCGGTGAAGGATGACAGCAGTAAGGGGATGAAGGCGTCGCTGGAGTTTAACGGCAGCAGCGAGAGACTCAGTGCCGACGGCGGGGCGATATTGCGCAGCTTCACCCCTGCCGCCTCCAACAGACTGGTGGTTGAGAACGAGAGTGAGAAACCGCTGTTTGTCACTGTCACCGAGGAGGGTGTGCCTTCTGTGGCTGACATGACGGTGAAGGAGAATAACCTTTCGATGAAGGTGGCCTGGCTGGATATGGAAAATAATACTGTTGATGTCACCTCACTGGCGCAGGGCACCAGTTTCATGATGGCGGTGGATGTGACGAACACCACCTTCAGGAATATTGACAACCTGGCGCTGACGCAGATGGTGCCTTCGGGATGGGAGATACAGAACACTCGCCTGTTTGAGGCGGGATTGCAGGTCAAGGAGAGCGCCTATGATTACCGCGATTTCCGTGACGACAGGGTTTATACCTATTTCGGTCTGCGTTCCGGGGAGTCGAAGAAGTTCTTTATCATTCTGACGGCCTCTTACCGGGGGACGTACAGCATGCCGGCGGTGGTCTGCGAGGCACTCTATGATGAGTCCTTCTCCGCCCGCCGCCCGGGGTTCCCGGTGGAGGTCAGGAAATAATGGGAATGGCCGCAGACTACATGTGTGGTGATGGCTACGAGGTGGCCACGGTCGGCAACATTTGTGGGGATGGCTGTAGGCCATCAAGAATTGTAAAAGACATGTCCCGACCACCCACCCTTTTGTTTTGGAACGGCATGCTTATACAATTCTTCCACCTCTACGAGGTGGGTTGGTTTGTTTCGGGCGTCCATATACAATTCTTCCACCTCTACGAGGTGGCCACGGTCGGCAACATTTGTGAGGATGGCCGTATTCCATCAAGAATTGTAGAACAGGACGTCAATGGATAGGGATGGCCGTAGGCCATCAAGAATTGTAGAACAGGACGTCAATGGATAGGGATGGCCGTAGGCCATCAAGAATTGTAAAAGACATGTCCCGACCACCCACCCTTTTGTTTTGGAACGGCATGCTTATACAATTCTTCCACCTCTACGAGGTGGGTTGGTTTGTTTCGGGCGTCCATATACAATTCTTCCACCTCTACGAGGTGGCCACGGTCGGCAACATTTGTGAGGATGGCCGTATTCCATCAAGAATTGTAGAACAGGACGTCAATGGATAGGGATGGCCGTAGGCCATCAAGAATTGTAGATGGTCGTAGACCATAAAGAATTGTAGAACAAGATGTTAATACGTGGTAATGGTCGTAGACCATTAAGAATTGTAACCCTGGGCACCCTTGCCACCCTCCTCCTCGCCATTCTCGTGGCGCCGATGCCCTCATTCCGCACACCCCTCTCCACGGTGGTGGAGGCGGCTGACGGCACCCTCCTCGGCGCTCGTGTGGCCGACGACGGGCAGTGGCGGTTCCCTCCTCCCGACAGCCTGCCGGACAAATACGTCACCTGCCTCATCAACTACGAGGACCGCTGGTTCCGGTGGCATCCCGGCGTCAATCCCGTTGCCGTGGTCAGGGCGCTGGCAGACAACCTCAGGGCGGGGGAGATTGTCCGCGGCGGCAGCACCATCACCATGCAGGTGGCACGGATGGCCCGCGGTAACCCCGAGCGTACCTATGGCGGCAAGATCATAGAGATGCTTTCGGCCCTCAAGCTGGAGCTCTTCCGCTCCAAGAGGGCTATCCTGAAGCTCTATGCCGCCAACGCACCCTTCGGAGGCAACACTGTTGGCATTGAGGCTGCCGCCTGGCGCTATACCGGTCGTGGCACAGCCGACCTCTCCTGGGCCGAGGCCGCCACGCTGGCGGTGTTGCCCAACGCTCCCTCGCTGATATACCCGGGTCGTAACGCGGAAAAACTCCGGGAGAAGAGGGACAGGCTGCTGTTGACGCTGATGGAGAGAGGGCATATCGACACTCTTACCTGCGAGCTGGCCATAGGGGAGCCTCTCCCCGGGGCAGCTGTGGCGATGCCATCGCTGGCGCCTCATCTGACCAGCCGGGTGTGGCTCTCGGAGCCCGGCACCAGGCAACGCACCTCCATTGATCAGCATCTGCAGGCTGGTGTGGCTGAGCTGGTCGACAGGCATGTGGAGGCCCTGGAGGGTAACCAGGTCCATAACGCCGCCGCCGTGGTGGTAGAGGTGGCCACCGGCAACGCTGTTGCCTGGGTGGGTAACAGCGCCCTCCCTGACAGCACCGGCAGGCACGGTCGCGATGTGGACATGATCACAGCCCCGCGCAGCACGGGCAGCATCATGAAACCGTTCCTCTACGCGGGGCTGCTCTCGTCAGGAGAGCTGCTTCCTGATGCCCTCATACCGGATATACCCACCCGTTTCCAGGGATTCCGCCCTGAGAACGCCGACTTCAGCTACAGTGGTGCCGTGCCTGCCGGTGACGCGCTGGCCCGCTCGCTCAACATCCCGGCGGTGCGCATGCTCCAGATGTACAAGGAGGAACGTTTCCTCATTCTTCTCCGTAACCTGGGCTTCACCACCTTCACCAAACCCGCCTCCCACTATGGCCTCTCGCTCATCCTCGGCGGCGGCGAGGCCACCCTCTGGGAGCTGGCATCGGCCTATGCGTCGCTGGCACGCGTTCTGACGGAAAGTCAGCAGTCAGCAGTCGGCAGTCGTCAGCCGGAGCCTGCAAGGGAGGCGAAATCCCGTATGCAAAGCATTGGGATGGCGCCAGGCAATAAGAATGGTTCAATCATCAGTCGCCCGGGGCGCAGAGCCGCAGATGAGTATATGCAAGGTGGCGGATACGGAGTTCCGATGGTGAAGCACAATTGGAACCGCATGACTGCAGGACCGCAGTACCGCATGACTGCAGGACCGCAGTACCGCATGACTGCAGGACCGCAGTACCGCATGACTGCAGGACCGCATGACCGCAAGACCATTTCCCCTGATCAGCAAGCCGGAACCGGACGTTCTCTTTCTCCTGCTGCTATCTGGCTGACTTATGAGGCCCTTCGCCGGGTCAACAGGCCGGAGACGGAAACAGGGTGGCAATACTTCGGGGGCGCGCCGGAGGTGGCGTGGAAGACAGGCACCAGCTTCGGCTATCGCGATGCATGGGCAATAGGCACCACCCCCCGTTACGTGGTTGCAGTGTGGGCGGGCAACGCCGATGGCGAGGGGCGGCCCGGCCTGTCAGGCATCTCGTCGGCAGCGCCGCTGCTGTTTGACATCATCAGGCTGCTGCCACCGTCAGGATCATGGTTCGCCAGGCCGGAAGAGGGGATGACCCTCACGGAGGTATGTGCCGCAAGCGGTTACAGGGCCGGTCCCGACTGCACTGAGAGAAGGGAAGTGTGGATACCCGAGGAAGGCCTTCGCAGCGAAGCTTGCCCCTACCATACCGTCGTTACCCTCGACACGTCAGGAACATGGAGGGTCAACAGCTCATGCGCTTCGCTCTGCGAGATGACATCGCGCTCCTGGTTCGTGCTGCCGCCGGCGATGGAGTATTACTATCGCATGCGCAATCCCTCATACAGAGCCCTCCCGCCTTTCAGGGCAGGCTGTAAGGACGACATGCAGATTCCCTCGATGGAGTTTGTCTATCCTTCGCGTGATGCGCGTATATTCATACCGCGCAGCCTGCAGGGACAGATGATGTCAATGCTTCCGGAGATTGCTCACCGGCGGAGGAATGCCATTATCTACTGGCATCTCGACAATAATTACATCGGGATGACAAGGCATATTCACCAGGCAGAGGTCAGGGTGGGTGAAGGAGAGCACCTCATAACGGCCGTTGATGATGAAGGAAATACGGTCTCACGCAAGTTTTTCTGCATCGGTACGTTATAGATAGAATAAAAGGTAAAAAGGATTAAATTTACGTCAGCAGAACAATCTAACTTCAGGGAACTGTGATTATTATTTTATCGGGGGGATTCTTTCAGCGCATTTTCGCCCGTGCCACCTATAACAGGTACAGGGAGGTTTTTGACAGGGCAGGCTATGCTATCATGCTGATTGACAATGCCACCAACCGCTTCATAAAGGCAAACAGGGCAGCAGCCGAACTCTTCGGATACAGCGAGGAGGAGTTGCAAAAGATGACCCCGCGGGCTCTCTCTACCGAGACTGGTGAACAGGAGATCATCCCGGGAAGCAGGAACGAAGAGCCCCTTGTCCGGCCGGCACGCAGGAAAGACGGCAAGATCATCACCATCAAGGTTCAGACAAGCTACCTCGAGAAATTCAACGTCAGCCTTATCAGCGATGTGACTGAAGAGTATCGCATCCGACGGGCTCTTGAGCTGAACGAGGAACGTCTCAGGGAAGCACAGCGCATCGGACGATTCGGGTGGTGGGAATATCGCCCCGAGACGAATATGTACATCGGTTCCGAGGAGATCTCGAGGATATTTACCGATGATCCTACCAGTCGATCTTTTACTTATCAGGACAATATCTCCTACACCCATCCCGAGGACCGATCCTACCTGATCACCTCACTGGAAGACGCCATGGAGAAGAAAAAAGAGTCGTTCTCCCTGACCTACAGGATCATCACGCCTCAGGGTAAGGTGAAAGCCATTGCCGTCAACTCAAATATCCGGTATGATGATAACGGGCGTCTTCTCTACCGTTATGGCACGTGCCAGGATATCACGGAGACGCAGAGGATCATGGATGATCTGATTGCGGCACGGCGGCAGGCTGAGGAGTCTGACAGGCTCAAAACCACATTCCTTGCCAACTTCAGTCATGAGATACGCACTCCGCTCAATGCCATGATGGGTTTTCTGAACATCCTGACCTCGATGGACACCACGGAGGCTGAGAAGCAGGAGATGGTAAAGCTGATAGAGGTTAATTCGCAGAGGCTGCTGAGGCTGATCAATGACATGATAGACATGTCTCGCATTGAGAGCAACAGCATGGAGATCAAGTACACCAATGTGGAGATCAACGGTTTCATCAAATCAATGGTATCCTCGTTTGATCATGAGCTTGAGAGTGAGGGAAAGAAAGAGTTGAAGCTGACGCCTGTGATTGAAAAATCGAAGACGTCCGTTTACCAGTATATTGATGAGCTGCGCCTGAGCCAGATCTTCAGTAATCTGGTCAGCAATGCAATTAAGTTCACCGATGAGGGTGAGATAAAGTACGGGTATAAGATCTCGCGAAGCGAAAACAGGTATACAATCACCTATTTCGTCACTGACACGGGCGTGGGGATCCGTCCGGAACGTCTCGATGATATTTTTCTTCCGTTTGTGCAGTACTGGAACGAGGATGTTCCGAAGGTACAGGGGGCGGGACTGGGACTGGCCATATGCAAGCGACTGACGGAGCTGATGAAGGGGCGTATCTGGGTGGAGTCGCTCCCCGGCAGAGGATCGTCATTCCTGTTCTCTTTCAACACGCCGGTGATGATCGAGTAATTGATAAA
>Ga0209613_1001835_pt1 | contig 17384 bp, 14 predicted proteins | sample BioC13SIPDNA_2_FD_185747 | JGI IMG/M metagenome (GOLD analysis project Ga0209613, IMG submission 185747) | Anaerobic biogas reactor microbial communites from Washington, USA - Biogas_R2_A C13 SIP DNA (SPAdes) (version 2) | ecosystem: Engineered > Bioreactor > Anaerobic > Unclassified | place... | reverse complement strand
AGTATATATGCTAAAAATCTCATTCTATTTCTCATGACTTTACCCCATTTCGAATTTGAAATGTTTAAATCTAATTTCATAATAGCAACGAACATTGATCAATTCAAGTATTCTCTGCGTGCTTCTGGATCGGAGTAAAAATGAATTTTGTGTATGACTTTAACATAATCAATAACATGATATGATTATACTATCGATATACTGTTTTTTGTGGGTTAGGATCGAACAAACCGTCCGGCCCCCTTTGCATGCTTGTTCGAACTGCCGCCTGTGCTCAGTTTCCCTTCCCGGGGTTGGCCTTCTCCTTGGCGTTGCCGGGGTCCGCGGGTTTGCCGCGTTCGTCCGGGGCGGGTTTTCCACAAACGAAACCCGGCCCGCGCTGGCGGGCCGGGCGGAATACCGAGTTCTTACGTCTAAACCGCTATTCCGCGGCTTCGGCGAAGGCGGAAAGGAACTCCGGGCAGGACCAGGTGCCGCAGGCGCTGAGGCTGTCGCCCTTGACGGCCATCTGCAGCACGGCGCCGCCGGGGTACTGGACGAGCAGCGCCTGCCCGCCGCCCAGGGAATGGCTGCCCTGGTATACGGCCTTCCCGTACAGCAGGTCCATCAGCCGGCCGACGGCGCCGGGGTCGGTGACGGTGCCCACGCCGGAGAGCTGCAGCGCGGTCGCCCCCCCGGGCAGGGTATCCCGGAGGGTTTCGCCCGAGAGCAGCGCGCTGCCGGCGTAGGAAACCCGCTGGAAGAGGCGGACGGTTCCGCCCACCTCGGCGGTGACGGCGGCGCCGCCCATCCCGGGCACTGCACTGACCGCCGCGCCCTGCGCCGCTGCGTTGCTGAGGGTGGACCGGCCCGTGTCCAGCGAGGGCTCCCCGGTAAAGGTTTCGATGCTGCCCAGGGGGCGGCCGGCGAGGGAGGAGGCGTCCTGCGGGCTGGTCAGCATCCGGTAAAAGCGGCCGTCCGTGCGGATGAGGGGAAAGTTGGCGCCCTGGGCGGGCGCCCAGACGCCGCCGGGCTGCTGCGGCCTGCCGGGGGACAGCACCACGCTGCCGCGGGGCAGGTCGCGCGCGGATTCCTGGATGCCGCCGCCCATCTGGCCCGCCTGTAGGGTGGGCAGGGTGGGCACTTCGCTCTTCCGGAGCGCCGGCAGCGCGAGGGCGGAAACGCCCAGCACCAGCAGCGCGGACAGCGCGAAGGCCAGCCCGCGGCGCAGGGGCGCCTTGACGGTTGGGGCGGGAATCTGCCCGTCCGCCCGGGCCATCGCCTGCCGCAGCAAGCCGGGCCCGGCGTTCAGGCCGCCCAGCGTCTCCTGGGCGACTTCGTTAAGCCGCTCCAGCTTGATCATGGTTGCTCGCCTCCGTCCAAAAATTGCCTGAGCTTCTGCCGCCCGCGGGACAGGCGGCTGGAGATGGTGCCCTCCGGCACGTCGAGGATGCCCGCGGTTTCCTCCGTGGAAAAGCCCTGGTAGTAGAACAGCAGGAACACCTCGCGCTCCGGCGCCGGCAGGGCGTTGACCGCCTGCATCAGCGCCTCCTTTTCCAGCCGCTCATCAATGCGGTCCGAATCGGGAATCAGGTCCAGCTTCTTGCTGCCCAGCAGCACCCTTTTATGCCAGGAGGAGCGCCACAGGTCCCGGCAGCGGTTCAGGGCGACCTTGAGCAGCCAAGCCTTCTCGCTGCCGGGGATGAGCACGGGCTTGTTTTCCATCAGCCGGACGAACACGTCCTGTGTCACGTCCTCCGCCTGTTCACGGTTGCCCAGGTAGAAATAGCTGACGCGCAGCACGTCGGTGGCGTAGCGCTCGTACAGCGCCGCGGCCTGCTCATGGACGTTCTCGGCCCCGTTTTCCTCCGGGGGAGCGCTCCCTGACATCATAACGAACCGCTGTCCCCCTTTCTTGCAGGATGAGCCGCGCTTTTCGCGGTTTTTTGCCCAGCCGCCCGGATAGGGAGCCCGGGCAGACGGGGGAGCCGGCGAAAAGCCGGCTCCCCCTTGGGCGCGATGCGCTCAGGCGCCGCCATGGCGGCCGCTGCGCCGGTTGCGGGAATCAGTGCCCTGCGGCGGATTTGATGCGCCGGGCTCCGCGCCGCCCCGGGCCTGGCCCGGGTCCTCCGGCCGGTAAGGCACCCTGGCCTGGCCGGACGGCTGCGGGGATTGCCCCTGCGGGGGGAAGGCGGAAGGGCGGTAGGTCGCCGTTCCCTGGGTGGGCGGCTGTCCCTGCGGAGGGAAGGAGGAGGGGCGGTAGGGCACCGTTCCCTGCGGCGCCTGGCCCGGCTGGCCGGGCTGGGGCGGGGTGCCGGGGCGGTAGGTCGCCGTGCCCTGGGGCGCCTGGCCCGGCTGCGGCGGGGTCCCGGGACGGTAGGGCGTGCCCTGCATGCCCGGGCGCGGCGGCGCGTAGGGGGACACCGGCTGCTGCTGGGCGGGACGCGCCTGCGGCCTGCCGGACTGCTGGGCTTGCTGGGCCCGCCGCTGCGCCGCCCGCTGGGCCGCGCGCTTCTGGTTCTGGTTGTACAGGCGATAGGCGTAGTACCCGCCGCCGCCCAGCAGGGCGATGAGCCCGGCGGCCAGAAGCCCGGTGGGGAAGGAGGAGTCCGCCTTTTCCGGCGGCTCCTCAAACCCTTCGATGACCGGCGGCGTGGGGCTGGGGGAGGCGCTGGGCTCCGGCGTGGGCGTCAGGATGGCCTCCACCGAGGGGGTCGCCGTGCCCAGCGGGTTGAAGGGCTCGTAGGAGGGGTTGGCCAGGTTGGGGTTCTGCCAGACGACGGCGTTGTAGTCCTCCACCGGCGTAATCTGCTGGGGCTGCTGGTAGCCGCCCGCCTGGGGCTGGGCCGCGGCGTTGGCGTTGAGGTACTCCGCGCTTTGCAGGTAGTTGGGCAGTTCTCCCATCGGCAGGACGGTGAAGTACTGGCTGCTCACGTAGCCGGTGGTGCCGTCCTGGCTGATGTGGTACCACAATCCGTCGGGCTGCTGGCTGCTGCCGTAGACCAGGGCGAAGGCGTTCTTGCTCATCAGCTTGAGCCCCTGGCTTTGCTGGGAGGGGCCGCTGCGCAGGTTCACGCGGTCCGAGTTGACGTAGCCGTAACTGGAGGGGCTGTCCAGGGTGACCGGCGGCAGGGAGGCGGCGGGCTCCGGCAGGGGCGTGCGGAGGCTTTGCAGGTAGGCGGCCGCCTCGGCGTCGTTGAACAGGCGCAGCTGGTCCGCCCGAACGTAGCCGAAGCCGCTGCCATACTGCACCAGGTGCCAGGACGCGCCGGCGCTGTACTCCTGGCCCAGCACGCCCGCCACGGCGCCGTCCGGCAGCAGGCTCATAATCTGGGCGTTGGTATCCGCAAAGGAGCGCATGGGCACGTTTTCGCCCAGGGTAATCGCGTACCCGGTCCGCTGCGCGGGCGGCGCGGTGGGCGCCGGGGTCGGGGTGGCCTGGGGCTTCAGGAGGCTCAGGTAATAGGCCGCTTCCTGCTCGTCGATGTAGCGAAGGGAGGCGTTGGGCACGTAGCCGTACATCTTGTCGGCCATCACCTGCACGTTGCTCCAGCCCTCGCTGCCCACGTAGGTCTGGCCCCACACGTAGACCAGGGCGTTGGCGTCCAGCATTTCCAGCACCGGCTCGTCCGGGCGGTTGGCGCCGGTGCGCAGCGCGGCCTGGCGGGTGGTCAGGGCGTAGCCGTGGTAGGCGGCCGGCGGCTCGGTGGCGGGCGGCGGGGTGGCTGCCGGGGGCTTGGTGGGCGTCAGCGGGGCGGGGGTAATCTTGGGCGGCAGCGGCGTCGACGTGACGCTGTAGGGCATGGGCGTGGCCAGGGTGGTCTGGTACTGGGCGCTCTCCTGCAGGGAGTAGAGCCGGGTGTACTTGGCCATCACGAAACCGGTCTTGCCGTTGGCCATGATGCTGTACCAGACGTCGCTGCCCACGGTCTGCTGCGAGTACACCCAGAAGCGCTCACCCAGGTCCAGCTGGCCGATTTTGGTGGAAGAGGCGGTGGCGCGGGCGCGGAAGTTCACGCCGTTGCGGTCGGTGACCTCCGCCCAGCGGTCGATGACTTCCCCGTCCCGCATGACCTCGGAGGCCGGCGGCTGGGTGGGGGCGGGGGTGGGCGTCCAGTTGAACAGCGCGGCCGCCTCATTGAAGGACAGCAGGCGCACGACGGAGGCTTTCAGGAAGCCTTCCCGGCCCCCGACCTCCGCCAGGTACCATTCCTCGCCCTGGCGGTTCTTGACCGAGCCCAGGATGTGCGCCAGGTCCTGCCGGCTGATGACGGAGATTACGTTCTGGGAGGAGGCGGTATCGGGGCTGGAGCGGAAGTTGATGCTGTCCCCGGTCGGGTAGCCCCAGCGGTCCATGCCGGCGACGTCGAAGGGGATGACGGTCGGCTCCGGGCTGGGGGTGGCGGGCGGCGGCTGGGTCGCGGGCGTCCGGTAAACGAACACGACCTCCGTCTGGCTCAGCAAGCCCGTCTGGCTGAGGGTGACCTCCACCGGGCTCTGGCTGACCAGCTCCAGCCCTGCGGGCAGCTTCTCGGGCGCGGCGGCGATGGGGTGCGTCCCGGGGGTGATGACGACGGACTGGGCGGGGGCGATTTCCATGCCGGCTTCGTTGCGGTAGCGCACGGTGACGGCCGCGTCCTTGACGGTGACGTCCTTGAACAGGAACACCACCTCGCGCTGGCTGGGGTTGCCGCTGGCGTCCAGCGTGATGACGGCGCGCTCGGGGCTGACGAGCTGGTATTCCGCGGGGTTGAGCAGGCCCAGGTTGACCTGGATGACGGTTTCCTCGCCCTCCCGGGCGGGCACCCGCTCGCTGTGCAGGGTCACGCCGGCTTCGGTTTTGTACAGCACGTCCACCAGCGCCGCCTTGGGCACGAAGGGCGTGGCGGTCGCGGCGGTGACCGGCTGGTAGCGGAAGGTCAGGCTGGCCGGCTCGGCCACGTTGTTGGCGACGGTCACGTACTTGACCGGGTCGTCAGCCAGGGCGTAGCCCTCGGGGATGCCCGCGGTTTCGGGCGACACGGGGTTTTTGCCTTCGACGGCCTCGAAGACGCTGTCCGGGCGGAGGGTGTTGCCGTCCAGGTCCACGTAGGAAACGGGCACGCGCACCGGCTGGGACACCACGGGGACGAGACGGAAGCGGAAGGTAATTTCGTCCGGGCTCGCGCCGTCGGGGCTGACCGACACCGTTTCGAGCTGCGGGCCGTCCGGCTCGTAGCCCGGGGGCAGCAGCCCCAGGTCGGGGGTAATCTCATGCGCGCCGGCCATCAGCGTGCGGTGCTCCGCCGCCAGCTCCAGCCCGTCCTGGTCCACGTAGCGCACGGTCACGGAGGCCGGGGGTACGGGCTGCTGGTAGGTGAAGGTCACTTCGGCCGGCTCCGCGCCGAACTCGGTGACGCTGACGGAGAATTCACCCTGCCCGGTCAGCTGGTAGCCTTCCGGCACAACGGCCGGGTCGGGGGTCACGGTGTTCTGTCCGGGCTGCAGGGCGCGCCGCTGGGAATAGAACTCCGCGCCATACTGGTCCAGGTAGCGGACCAGCACCTCGGCGGCCTGGACCTGTTTTTGGTAGGTGAAGGTCACCTCCGGCGGCTCCGCGCCGAATTCGGTGACGTTCACGGCGTAATCGCCCGGGCCGGTCAGCTGGTAGCCTTCCGGCACGAAGGCCGGGTCGGGGGTCACGGTGTTCGGCCCAGGCTGCAAGGTGCGCTGCTCGGAATAGAACGCCTGGCCGTTCTGGTCTAAATAGCGGATGACCAGCGTCGCCGCGGCAATCTGCTGCTGGTAGGTGAAGGAAACCTCGGCCGGCTCCGCGCCGGCAGCCGTCACATTGACGAGGTACTCGCCCGGGCCGGTCAGCTGGTAGTCCGCGGGCACGGCGGCCGGGTCGGGGGTCACGGTGTTCGCCCCGGGCTGCAGGGTGCGCTGCTCGGAATAGAGCTCCTGGCCGTTCTGGTCCAGGTAGCGGACGGTCACGGCCGCCGCCTGGATTTGTTGCTGGTAGGTGAAGGAGACCTCGGCCGGCTCCGCGCCGGCGGCCGTCACGTTGACGAGGTATTCGCCCGGCCCGGTCAGTTGGTAGTCCGCGGGCACGGCGGCCGGGTCGGGGGTCACGGTGTTCGGCCCGGGCTGCAGGGTGCGCTGCTCGGAATAGAGCTCTTGGCCGTTCTGGTCCAGGTAGCGGATGACCAACGTCGCCGCGGCAATCTGCTGCTGGTAGGTGAAGGAGACCTCGGCCGGCTCCGCGCCCGCGGCGGTCACGTTGACGAGGTACTCGCCCGGCCCGGTCAGTTGGTAGTCCGCGGGCACGGCGGCCGGGTCGGGGGTCACGGTGTTCGGCCCGGGCTGCAGGGTGCGCTGCTCGGTATAGAGCTCCTGGCCGTTCTGGTCCAGATAGCGGACGGTCACGGCCGCCGCCTGGATTAGTTGCTGGTAGGTGAAGGAGACCTCGGCCGGCTCCGCGCCCGCGGCGGTCACGTTGACAAGATACTCGCCCGGGCCGGTCAGCTGGTAGTCCGCGGGCACGGCGGCCGGGTCGGGGGTCACGGTGTTCGGCCCGGGCTGCAGGGTGCGCTGCTCGGAATAGAACGCCTGGCCGTTCTGGTCCAGATAGCGGACGGTCACTGCCGCTGCCTGGATTTGTTGCTGGTAGGTGAAGGAGACCTCGGCCGGCTCCGCGCCCGCGGCGGTCACGTTGACGAGGTACTCGCCCGGGCCGGTCAGCTGGTAGTCCGCCGGCACGGCGGCCGGGTCGGGGGTCACGGTGTTCGACCCGGGCTGCAGGGTGCGCTGCTCGGAATAAAACTCTTGGCTGTTCTGGTCTAAATAGCGGATGACCAGCATCGCCGCGGCAATCTGCTGCTGGTAGGTGAAGGAGACCTCGGCCGGCTCCGCGCCGGCGGCCGTCACGTTGACGAGGTACTCGCCCGGCCCGGTCAGCTGGTAGTCCGCCGGCACGGCGGCCGGGTCGGGGGTCACGGTGTTCGCCCCGGGCTGCAGGGTGCGCTGCTCGGAATAGAGCTCCTGGCCGTTCTGGTCCAGGTAGCGGACGGTCACGGCCGCCGGCTCGGCCGGGGTCTCCGGCGGCAGGGGCTCGGGCGCGGACAGGCTCAGGTACACGCGGTACTCGGCCAGCGGCTCCCCTTTTTGTCCCAGTCCCGTGACGGGGATGAACAGCTCGCCCGGCGTCTGCCCGCTGTCCTGCATGAAAAACTCGGCAATCGGCGTGCCCTGTGGCAGGGTGAACCCGCCGGGGTACTGCGACAGCAGGTCCGTCACCGTCAGGGCGGCGTCCGGAGCCTGCTGCGCTTCCGGGGGCACGTAGAGCCAGAAGGCGTTCTCAAATCCCGGGTAGGGAATCGGGGCCGCTTCGGCCGTCACGACGTTGTTGTCCGGCCCCGTATAGCTCATGGTCACGGACACGCCCTGGGGCGCCTGCGCCAGGGCCGGCACCAGGCCCAGCAGCAGAAACGCCAGCGCGAGGGCCGCGCCGCGGCGGAATGCGTGTTGCAGGCTGTAGTTCATAAATCCCTGGCCTCCTCAGTCGCGCGCTCGGATGTTGTTACAATTTTATTACAAGACCGGGCCGCTGTCAATCGCCCGGCGCCCTCGCGCGGGCACGCATACAACGCGCGCCGGGCGCCGTTTCTTCCCCTGCGCCTTGCGATATGCTATACTTGCGCACAGCCCGGCCTGTCCGGAGCACAGCGGCAGGCCCGCAAAAGGAGTTAACAATTTGAGCACTTCGCGATTCGCGGTTTTCGTCGACCTGGAAAACGCAGGCGGCAAGGCTGAAACGCTGAACAACATCCTGGAGAAGGTCAAAATCAGGGGCGACATCCTGATGGGCAAGGTCTACGGCTACACCGAGAAATTCGGCGGGCTGAAGGAACTGCTCCTCTCCAACACCTTCACCGTCGTCCCCTCCCTGCGCTACGGGGTGGCGCAAAAGAACAACGCCGACATCCTCCTGGTGCTCGACGCCATGGAGGTGGCCTACACCAACGACCTCATCGACAGCTTCTGCATCGTCTCCGGGGACAGCGACTACACCCCCCTGGTGGGCAAGCTCAAGTCCATGGGCAAGTTCGTGCTGGGCATCTCGCGCTCCGAGGTGGCCAGCACCATTTTCATCAACGCCTGCAACGAGTTCCAGTTCCTGGAGTCGGTCACCGCCGTGCGCCGCGCGCCCAAGCCCGGCAAGAAGGCCGACAATGGCTCGGGGGACGAGGCGGAGCTGCTCAAGCAGATCGAGAGCATCCTGGACGACCACAACGACGACGAGGTGTTCGCCAGCGAGCTCAAGGGCATCCTGCTGCGCCTGCGCCCGGATTTCAACGAGCGCAACTACGGCGCGAGTACCTTCTACAAGCTGCTGACCAAGCTGTCCCAGCAGTACGGCGTCATCAAGGTGCGCTCGGACAACTACAACGTCATGGTCTCCCTGGCGGCGGAGGAAGGCGGCGCGGACAGCAAGCCGGGCAACCAGCTCAACCAGGACAACTGGGTGGACGCCTTCCGCGAGCAGCTGAAGCACTACAAGGACGACGGCTTCGAGCGCATCAACCCCAGCATCCTCAAGGCCGACATCCAGAGCCTCTACCCCGACTTCCAGGAGAAAACCGTCGGCTTCAAGCGCTTCTCGGACCTGCTCAAGGCGCTGGAGAAGGAAAAGGTGCTGGCCCTGGAAATGGACCAGCAGCGCAACATGCTCATCAAGATGCTGTAAGGAGGGCGTATGCGGCCCGTGTTTTCCGTCGTCGTCCCCTGCTATAACGAGGAGGACTGCATCCTCGCCACCCACGGCCGCCTCACCGCGGTCATGGCGGGCATGGGCGAGCCCTACGAGCTGCTCTTCGTCAACGACGGCAGCCGCGACGCCACGCCCCAGATGCTCGATGAGCTGTCCGCCCGGGACCCGATGGTGAAGGTCGTCCACTTCGCCCGCAACGCCGGCCACCAGGCTGCGGTGTCCGCGGGGATGGACTACGCGTCCGGCGAGGCGGTCGTCATCATCGATGCCGACCTGCAGGACCCGCCCGAGGTCATCCCGGAGATGGCGCGGCTGTGGCGGGAAGGCGCCCAGGTGGTGTACGGCAAGCGGAAAAGCCGCGCGGGCGAGGGCTTGCTGAAGAAGTGGACCGCCAAATGGTTTTACCGGCTGCTCAGGAAGCTGGCCGGCGACGCCTTCCCCGAGGATACGGGCGATTTCCGTCTGGCGGACCGCAAGGTCGTGGACGTCGTGAAGGCGATGCCGGAACACGCCCGCTACCTGCGCGGGATGTTCGCCTGGGCGGGCTTTCAGCAGGTGCCCCTGGAATACGACCGCGAGGCGCGCTTCGCGGGGGAGACCCACTACCCGCTGAAGAAAATGCTGCGCCTGGCGGCCAACGGCGTCATGAGCTTTTCCGAGAAGCCGCTGCACCTCGCGCTGTGGCTGGGGCTTTTGTGGCTGCTGGCGGGCGGCGTGACGCTGCTGATTCTGCTGGTGTCCGAACTGATGGGCTGGGGCACGATGCGCCTGGGGCTGCCGGTTCTCGTCTGTCTGGCCGCGGGCAGTATACTGCTTGCCATCTGGATCGTGGGCGCCTATCTGGCCCGGGTCTACGAGGAAGTCAAGGGGCGGCCGCTGTACGTGGTGGCCGCCACCCGCGGCTTTGAACCGAAGGAGACGCGGCTGCCGCCGGGCGCCCGCGTCCGGTCATGAAAGGGCGGGAGGCGTTCCCGCCGTTATCAAGGAGGGGCATATGGGCGACGGGCTGCGCCTGAGCGCCGCGGAGGCGCTGTATCTCGCCGCTGGGATGGAGAAGCGGGCGATTTCGCTGTACGAGCGTGCCCTGCTGGTTTTCGGCCCCGTCGCCGGGGACGTCATCCGGGCGCTTTTGGCGGACGAGCGCGAGCACCTGGCGGGCTTCCTCTCGCTGCTGGAGGAGCGGCCCGACCGGGAGCGTGCGGCGCTGCTGGACGCGAAGGCCGGGGACCTGCTGTTTGAAGGCGGGCTGATGGGCGCGGTGCGCGAGGGGGCCTTCGACTCGCCCCTGTCCCTGCTGCGCTACGCCGCGGACGAGGAGGAGCGCGCCGCGGAGCGCTATGGCGAATTCGCCGCGTCGGCGACGGGCGGGGCACGGGAAGCCTTCCTGCGGATCCAGCGCCAGGAGCGGGAGCACCTCAAGGCCCTTCTGGCGCGCGCCGAAGCGCTGTCGGAGGGCGGGAATGGCTGAACGCCCCGTCCTGCTGTCCCTGCGGGGCCTGCATAAGTCCTTTGACACCCAGGAGGCCTTGAACGGCCTGGACCTGGACGTCTATCAGGGCGAGTTCCTCACCCTGCTGGGGCCCTCCGGCTGCGGCAAGACGACCACGCTGCGCATCATCGCGGGGCTGGAGCAGCCCACCTCCGGCCGGGTGCTGCTGGACGGGCAGGACATCACCGCCCTGGCGCCCGAGAAGCGCGCGGTGAACACGGTGTTCCAGAACTACGCCCTTTTCCCGCACATGAACGTCGCGCGCAACGTCGCCTACGGGCTGCGCATGCGCGGCGCGCCGAAATCCGAAATCAGCGCCCGGGTCGATGAAATGCTGGAGCTGGTGCAGCTGACCGGCTACGAAAAGCGCATGCCCGGCCAGCTGTCCGGCGGCCAGCGCCAGCGGGTGGCCATCGCGCGCTCCCTCATCCTCTCCCCCCGCCTGCTGCTGCTGGACGAGCCCCTGGGCGCCCTGGACCTCCAGCTGCGCCGCCAGATGCAGCAGGAGCTCAAGCGCATGCAGCAGAAGCTGGGCATCACCTTCATCTATATCACCCATGACCAGGAAGAGGCCATGTCCATGTCCGACCGCATCGCCCTGATGCGGCTGGGCCGCTTCGTCCAGATTGACGCGCCCCGGGACCTTTACGAGCGCCCGCAGACCGCCTTCGCCGCCAGCTTCATCGGGGAAACCAACCTGATTTCCGGCCGGGCGGAAGCCGTCAAGGAGGGCGAGGTGCTCCTGCAGGTCGCGGGTTTCAGCCTGCCCTGCGTGTCCCGCGACTGGATTGTGCCGGGGGAGGCGCTGCTGCTGTGCGTGCGCGCGGAGCGGCTGCACCTGTCCCATGAGCCGGTGCCCGCCCCCTGCCGCGTGGCGGGCGAAATCGTCGAAAGCCACTACGCCGGCGGCGAGCGCACCACCGTGGTCCGCCTGCCGGACGGCCAGGTGCTGCGCGCCCGGCATACCACCGAGGGCGAGTCCGAGCCCCTGCCCGGCTCCCGCGTGTACTGCTGGTGGCACCCGGATTCCGGCGTGCTGGTGCGCGACGACCGGGAGGAGACCCCGTGAGGCGGCCGCGCGAGGGTTCCGGCCGGCGGCGCGAATTGATGGCCCTGCCCATGTCGCTGTACGCGGCGCTGTTCGTGGGCGTGAGCCTGCTGTACGTCATCGGCCTGTCCCTGTTCACCCGCGGGGACGGCTTCGCCGCGCAGCCGCCCCTGACCATGGGCAACTACGGGCGCATCGCCAGCCCCCTCTACCTGCGCTCCCTCCTGCAAAGCCTGCGCCTGGCCTTCTGGACCGCGCTGCTGTGCCTCGGCATCGGCTACCCCTTTGCCTATTTCATGGCGAAGTCCCGCCCCCGGGCGCGCACCTGGATGATGATGCTGCTCATCGTGCCCTTCTGGACCAACGCGCTCATCCGCATCTACGGCTGGAAAATCCTGCTGTCCGCCTCCGGGCCCGTCAACGCCGCCCTGCAGTTCCTGGGGCTCGTCCAGCGCCCGCTCAAGCTGCTCTACACCGACGGCGCGGTGCTGGTGGGCATGGTCTACGCGATGATTCCCTTCATGGTGCTGCCGGTGTACTCCAACGTCGAGCGCATGGACTGGTCGATGGTCGAGGCCTCCCGGGACCTGGGCGCCTCGCCGCTGTCCGCCTTCCTCACCGTGACCGTGCCCATGACCCTGCCGGGCATCCTGGCGGGCCTGGTGCTCACCTTCATCCCCTCCATCGGACTGTTTTTCCTCAGCGACCTGCTGGGCGGCTCCAACACCATGCTCTGGGGCAACATGGTGCACAACGAGCTGCTGAAAAGCCGCGACCTGCCCTTCGCCGCCGCGCTGAGCGTGGTGCTGCTGGCCCTGACCGGCCTGGTCATCCTGCTGTACCGCCGCGCGGGCGGAAAGACGGAGAACATGGTGTTTTAGGAGGGGGACGGACGGGGATTCCATCCCCGGACCCCTGGCAAGGGACTTCGTCCCTTGACCCGGAAGAAGGGTCAGACCGGGGATTCCTCCGTTGAGATCTGCATTGTCCAAGAAAGAAGGGAAGGAGGCCGGGAATTGAAGAAGAACAGCCGCTGGGCGTCCCTGTACATGGCGCTGGTGCTGCTGCTGCTCTACCTGCCCATCCTGGTGGTGGTGCTGTTTTCCTTCAACGCCAACCCCGGGCGGACGGCCAACTTCCAGTTCGAGGGCTTCTCCCTGCAGTGGTACGAGGATTTGTTCGACCCTGCCGCCGGCTACGGCGCCGCGCTGACCTCGTCCCTGGTGCTGGCCTTCTGGTCGGTGCTGCTCTCCGCCGTCATCGGCACCCTGGGCGCCATCGGCCTGACCCGCCGCCGGGCGCGCAAGGGCCTGCTGGCCCGCGCGGGCGCCTCCGCCCTCAGCGCGGGGGAGCACCTGGCGATGCTGCCCATCATGATTCCCGAAATCATCCTGGCCATCGCGCTGATGGCGCTGTTTTCCGCCATCCGCCTGCCTTTCGGCATGGTCACCCTGGTGCTCTCCCACGTCGCCTTCTGCGTGCCCTACATCTACATCACCGTCAAGGGCCGGCTGGCCACCCTGGACCCCGCGCTGGAGGAAGCCGCGCGCGACCTGGGCGCCTCGCCGGCCAAGGTGCTATGGACCGTCACCCTGCCGCTGGCGGTGCCGGCCATCGTGTCCGGCTGCCTGCTGGCCTTCGCGATGTCCATGGACGATTTCGTCATCAGCTTCTTCGTCAACGGCCCGCAGACGACCACCCTGCCCCTGAAGGTCTATTCCTCCGTCAAGGTCGGCGTGCCCCCGCACGTGAACGCCCTGTGCAGCGTGATGCTGGCCGCGGCCTTCCTGCTCGTCGCCCTGGGCCAGCTCGTTTCCTCCGGCAGCCTGCGCCGCCGCAGGCGCGCCCCGGTTTCAGGATGAGCGACGCCTTCTCCAGCAAGCGCACACCGGGCCGGGGGGCGAAACCCCTGGCGGAAGGCGGGGGCGGCGCCCCCGTTTCCCCTTCCCCGCGGACCGTCGCGCTCACCGGCGGGGGCACCGCCGGGCACGTCACGCCGCACCTGGCGCTGCTGCCCCGGCTGCTGGAGCGGGGGTGGCGGGTGCACTACATCGGCACGGCCGGGGGCATCGAGCGCGGGCTGATGGAGGGCCGCGCGGGCGTCCGCTACCACGTCATCTCCTCAGGCAAGCTGCGCCGGTATTTCTCCCTGAGGAACCTGACGGACCCCTTCCGCGTGGCAGCCGGGTTCTTTCAGGCGTTCCGCGCCCTCGGAAAGGTGAAGCCGGACGTGGTCTTCTCCAAGGGCGGCTTCGTCGCCGTGCCGGTGGTGGCGGCGGCCTGGCTGCGGGGCATCCCGGTCCTGGCGCATGAAAGCGACCTGACCCCCGGGCTGGCCAACCGCATCAGCGCGAAATTCGCCCGGAAGGTGGCCGCCACCTTTCCCGAATGCGCGGCCGCCCTGGGCAAAAAAGGCGTATACACCGGCACGCCGATGCGCGCGGCGCTGTTTTCCGGCAGCCGGGAGAAGGGGCTTTCGCTGGCGGGGTTTGCGGGGGACAAGCCGGTGCTCCTGATGATGGGCGGCAGCCAGGGCGCCCAGAGCGTCAACGGGGCCCTGCGCGCGGCGCTGCCCGCGCTGCTGCCGGAGATGGACGTGCTGCACCTCTGCGGCCGGGGCAAGCTGGAGCCGTCCCTTGCCGGCACGCCGGGGTACTTCCAGGCGGAATACCTGGACGAGGAGCTGCCCCATGTCCTGGCGGCGGCGGATATTGTGCTCTCCCGCGCCGGGGCGACCGCCATCGGCGAGTTCCTGGCGCTGTGCAAGCCCATGCTGCTGGTGCCCTACCCCAAGGGCGCCAGCCGGGGCGACCAAATCCTCAACGCCCGGAACTTTGCCGCCCGGGGCCTGGCGCGGGTGCTGCCGCAGGAGGAGCTGACGCCGGAAACCCTGGCTTCGGCGCTGCGGGCGCTGCGGGAGGGCGCGGAAACCATGCGCGCCGCGCAGCGGTCGGAACCCGGCGCGGAGGGGACGGACGCGATTCTGGCCCTGCTGTCGCAGCTGGCCGGCGAAAAGGGGGAGACGGCATGACCGACGTGGTGGCGGCGCTCATCTGGCGGGAGGGGCGCTTCCTGGCCTGCCGCCGGCCCGCGCACAAGGCGCGCGCCCTGCTGTGGGAATTCCCCGGCGGCAAGGTGGACCCGGGCGAGACGCCGGAGCAGGCCCTGCTGCGGGAATGCCGGGAGGAGCTGGCGGCCGACCTCGAGATTGGGGAGGTCTACATGCGGGTCGTGCACGCCTACCCGGACCTCACGGTGCGCCTCACGCTCTACCACGCGGCCATCCCCCGGGGCGAGCCGCAGATGCTGGAGCACGCGGAGCTGCGCTGGGTCGCGCCCCGGGAGACGCGGGGGATGGACTTCTGCCCGGCGGACACCGACATCCTGAAGAAACTGCGCGCTGATTATCCGTAGGCCGGGGGAAAGGCGGTACATTGGGATGCTGAAGGAACGATTGAATATCGGCGTCATCGGCGCCGGGTACATCGCCGGGCTGAACGTCCCGGCGCTTCTTCAGACGGGGCGGGTGAACGTGGCCGCGGTCGCCAGCCGGACGAAGGAAGGCGCCCAGGCTCTGATTGAGAAGCAGGGGCTGGGCTGCCCGGCCTTCGGCGATTACCGGGAGATGGTCGGGGCCTGCCGGCTGGACGCCGTCCTCATCCAGAGCCCGCACGACCTGCACCGGGAGCAGTTCCTTTACTGCGCGTCCCGCGGCCTGGACGCCATTGTCGAAAAGCCCCTGGCGGCTTCGTCCGCGGACTGCCGGGAAATGATTCAGGCGAAGGACCGGTTCGGCGTCAGGGCCGCGGTCTGCCACACCCAGCGCTATGGCGGGGCCATCATGGCCGCGAAGGCCTTCATGGCCGCCAACGCCCTGGGGGCGCCCGTCCACGCGGAGGACCTCCTCCACAGCCATTATTTCTTCGAGGGGCGCAAGGACTGGATGCTCTCCCGCGCGCGGGGCGGCGGCATCGTGCTCAACTACGCGGTGCACCAGATCGACCGGGTGCAGTACCTTATCGGCGAACGGACGCGTTCGGTGTACGGCAGCGTCGAGGCGCGCAAGCCCGGGGTTGAGGTGGACAGTTCCTACCAGATGATGGGGCAGACGGACACCGCGAGCTACTGCCTGACCTGCGCGGGATATGCCGGCCCCTCCGTCAACCGGATGAATCTGTTTTTCACGGGCGGGCTGCTGCGGGTCTCGCTGACCGGCGGCGAGGCCGGCCCCGCCGGGGTTTTCTGGGGCGAGACGGGAAAACCGCTGGAGCCGGTGGCGCAGGAAATTCCCCCAGCGGAGGGCCACTACCTGCGCCAGATGGCCCCCATCGTGGAATATTTGCGCGGGGACGGCGCGGCGCCGGTGGTCACCCTGGAGTACGCGGCGGAGGTCGTCCGCGCCGCCGAAGCCCTGCTGGAGTCCGCGCGGACGGGGCGGGCCGTCCTGCTGGGCTGAGGGCGGGAACGCCCGGAACAACCCGGGGGTTTTCCTGTCGAAAAAGTTTTGCGGACCTTCTCGATTCGGAGGATGGCTGCGGAATGTTTTCGCTGTTCGCGCAAACGCCCCGCGCGTCCGGCAGAGCCGGACGACATGATGATAATCGGGGGGCTGCCGCCCCCCCGAAGCCCCCCATCTTACCCTGTAGTATGGTTATTGACAGCCTGAAGCCTGCCTTGCGGCGGGCTGTTTTTTATCCTTCTTTCGCGAGGGTTTCCAGGCAGGCGGCGACGCCCCGCGCGGCCTCGTCCGCCGTCATCCCCGGAACGGGGGAGCGATACCGGGCGGCCTGCTCCGGCAGGAAGGGAACGTGCAGGAAGCCCGCCCGGGTGCGGGGGAACTCCGCCTCCAGGGCCCGCAGCAGGCCGTAGAGCAGGCGGTTGCAGACGAAGGTGCCCGCGGTGTAGCTCAGCTGTGCCGGGACGCCGGCGTTATAGAGGGCGGAGAGCATCGCGCGGTGGGGCAGGGTGGAAAAGTACGCGGCGGGGCCCTCCGGGTCGATGGGCGCGTCCCTGGGCGCCCGGCCGGCGTTGTCCGGGATGTCCGCGTCCATCAGGTTGACGGCCACCCGCTCCAGGCTCAGCCCCTCCCGGCCGCCCGCCTGCCCCAGGCACAGCACGGCCCGGGGCCGGTGCCCGCGCACCGCTTTCATGACCGTTTCCGTACAGGCGTCGAACAACACCGGGACTTCCAGCGTGACGACCTCCAGGCCGCCAGCGCGCCGGGGAACCCGGCGCATCGCCTCCAGCGCCGGGTTGACCGCCTCGCCCCCGAAGGGCGAGAAGGCGGTGAGCAGGAGGCGCGGCTCAGCCATTCCCGGGTGCCGGGCCGGCGGCATGTTCCAGCAGGTACGATTCCAGCAAGTCGGCGGCCCGCTCGACCACCGCGGCGCAGCGCCGGTCCTCCCGGGCGAAACGGGGCTTCAGGTCGGCGCATTCGCAGGAGCCCAGCGCCTGATCGAACGCCCTGACGAAACCCGCGCACAGGTTGGAAAACCCGGGCGTGTTGTGGGCGCGGCGGTCCGCCTTCATATACCCCAGGGCCGCCAGGCCGCCCAGGAGCGCGCCGCAAGCCTTGCCGCAGCCCATCCCGCCGCCGAAACCGGAGACCAGCCTGACGCTCTCCTCCGGGAAATCCAGCCCGTATTCGTCCCTGGCGCCCAGCGCCATCGCCTCCGCGCAGTTGCATCCGCCGTCCAGGTAGTGCCGGAGCGTCTTGTCCCTCAGCATACAGCGCCGCCTTTGTTTTTCGCCATCATAGCGCGGGCCGGGGCGCGGGGTCAAGGCGCGGGGGAAGAGGTCAGTGCATGTCAGCCGCCCCGCCTGCTATCCTGCCGTCAAAAGGGAACGAACGTTCCCGAACGATGGGAGGTTCCCCTTGATTACCATCAACGCCGCCGCCTTCTCCGGCTCCCCCTCCCCGGAGCTCCTCGCCCAGGTGGTCCGCGCCTTTGACGCATCCGTCCCCCGCCTCTCCCGCCTTGCCAGGTACTAGATAGTGTCTACACGAGAATTGTGATATAATGGTGTCATCACTGAAAGGGGACTTAAGCGATGACCGCTGCTTATCACCGACACGATATGAGCGATTCCGTATGGACATTACTGGAGCCTAACCT
>Ga0209613_1001831_pt1 | contig 17410 bp, 16 predicted proteins | sample BioC13SIPDNA_2_FD_185747 | JGI IMG/M metagenome (GOLD analysis project Ga0209613, IMG submission 185747) | Anaerobic biogas reactor microbial communites from Washington, USA - Biogas_R2_A C13 SIP DNA (SPAdes) (version 2) | ecosystem: Engineered > Bioreactor > Anaerobic > Unclassified | place... | reverse complement strand
ACACTTACGACGCGGCGAATCGCTTGACCAGCATCCAGCTTCCAGATTCCAGCATCCAGGCGTATACTTGGGACAATCGCGGCAACCTGCTTGCCGATGGCACCTTTACATACGCGTACAGCGCCGCCGGGCGAATGGTGCGCGCCGAGAGCATCACCGCCACGCTGGTGTACACCTACAATGCGGACGGCTTGCGCGTCGCGCGTTCCCAATCCGTTGAATCCGTTGACACCTTCACCTGGGACTGGGCCACACCCGTCCCAGAACTGTTGAGCGACGGTGACTCCCTGAACCTCATCGGCTACGATACCCTCGGCTGGCAGCGTGGCGCGGACTGGACGTTTGTGCTGCCCGACGCGCTGGGTTCCGTGCGGCAGGAGACGGATGCTGCGGGCGCGGTGACGGCGGCGCGGGAGTGGTCGCCGTATGGCGAAGAGCTTGCCCTGAGCGAAGCCGAAGGGATCGGCGGGGCGCAGGCGGGATTGGGGTTCACCGGGGAGTGGTTCGATACTGGCGTGGGATTGCAGTATCTCCGAGCGAGATGGTACGATGACGCAATCGGGAGATTCACTAGCCCCGACTCCATTGTACCGGATTTTTACGCCCCGCAAAATCTTAATGATTATGCCTATGTTCTCGGAAATCCGCTTATGTATACCGATCCTACTGGATATATTCGCCTTCCCTGGTGGCTAAGATGGCTTGGAGCACAATTGGGCTTTTCCTATCTCAGTTCGCAACAAATCTTCTTTTTGACACCAGTGTTGCATGGCCGTGCAGACGTCAGCCGCAACGCAGATACAATCTGGGGTTTTGCTGCTGATTTCGGGTTTGATGCGACATTGGTCGCAGTAGCTATCGCTGAACAGGGGAGTGATGTGGAGAGATTGTGTGGTAGTGATGAATTGGAGCTTTTTCTCTTCAGAGTGACAGGAAGGGGCGAGTCAAAAGGTATAGCACAACTCACCTCAGGTGAATTGACCATCTTCAAAAACGAAGGGTATTTACCGCGCGATCTCTCAGAGGATGTTTTCGACCCTGAAGTTGCCATTCAAGGTATGTTTGCCAAACTCAAACGCGGCAACGACCACCTTGATAAAATGATCGCTCAAAACCCGAACCTCTCTGTTTCGACGACAGACTATTAGATGCTGCTGGCACTGGCTCAGAATGCTAACCTACACCCTATCAATAACTTCTTCGACCCTGAGGTAGGAGGCAAGTGGGAAAAGATGTTACCTATTAGTAACTATGCCAGGGTCCTGCGATACTCCTTACTGCATTTGGAATGGCTAATAACCACCAGGGAGTGGATTATTCCAGAAGACCTTGATTTGAGTCGATGGCGGGAATTAGCGTTTAGCTATTATGCGGAGGCAAGTGATGCGGGACAGTAGTCGGTTCTTATACGGTAGGCGCATACTTCTAGTTGTGACTGGCATAATACTTTGCATGGGGTTGTGTTATTATGCAAGTGGAATGTTCTATGCTGCCGCGACTGATCAACGGGCTGTCGAGTTTCCTGAGCAGGAGTTTGATATGGATACCAGTGCCTTGCCAGAAAAGCCTACGGTTGATGATTGGTATACATTGGCTATACGGGTCCTAGAAGCTCAAGATGGGCAGCCCACACCGGACTTAGTCCGCATTTACAGTCATACTCCCTGCCAATCTGAACCAGCGTTAGACGGTATAGGAATGCATTTTGCTACCTTTCACTTTGAGGGTGTGTGGCCTAGTGTTAAGTATGCATATATGTCGCTTAATCGTTCTTCTAGTAAGGCTTCTGTTGATTTATTCTATGCCTTGATGGATTGGCACTATTCGGTACTAGATTTGTCTCAGGTAGATGTAAGCTTCTACGAAGCGTTTGAAATTGCGGACAGCTATGCGGGGCAAGCATTTCGAAAAGCGGTTGATGATAAGTGTGACATAGGTTTCAGAATTGATGCCAGTTATATATGGAAAATCAGTTACAGAAAGTATGGACAGCCTGTGGAAGATTGGGAGATATGGGTGAATGCTGTCACCGGAGAAGTTGAAAGGCGTCAGCGATTTTCGTCTAGCAAGTAACGGTTGAACGATAGCTACTTTTGACACTTGCACTGTAAACTACCGGGATACAGAAAAACACGGAGGGGCACCCTGCAGTACAGCCGTGCTCTCCGGTCCTTCCTTTGAGGCAGTGTCGTTATACGTCAGAGTGTTGCCTTGTCAAACGTCCGCGTTGGCGTTTTCCGCCAGGGTCAGAATCCTTGCGCGGAGTGTCTGGGTCAATTCGCGTTGGCTGGTGTTGAGTATATCGGCGTGCAGTGCATCCATCATCTAGGCATACACTTGGGACAATCGCGGCAACCTGCTTGCCGATGGCACCTTCACATACACCTATAGCGCCGCCGGGCGGATGGTACGCGCCGAGAGCATCACCGCCACGCTGGTGTACACGTACACAACGCCGATGGCCTGCGCGTCGCGCCAGAGCTTCAAGGGCGCGTCTTCACCGCCGTCAGCAGTATGGCGGGATTGGCCTCGCCGTTGGGAATAGCAATTGCCGGACCGGTGGCGGACTGGGTCGGCGTGCAGGTCTGGTTCCTGGTGGGCGGTGTGATCAGTATCCTGATGGGTGGCGCAATGCGGTTTATCCCGGCGGTCATGCAGCTTGAGGACGAAGCTAACAAACGCGGAAAAATGAACGATGCCGTTGAATAAGGCACGCACTGCTAAGAATTCACAAAAAAGGAGCCGGCTAAACACTTGCCGGCTCCCTGCGTTATTCGTATCGACTCGCTTTAACCGAAGAGGTGGAACGCCGCGATGACGGGCGCGAAGAGCGAAGAGACGAGCGACATCACGGTGATGAGCGTGTTTAGGGACGGACCGGCGGTGTCCTTGAAGGGATCGCCCACGGTGTCGCCGACGACGCCGGCCTTGTGCGCGTCAGACCCTTTGCCACCGAAGAACCCGCTCTCGATGTACTTCTTGGCGTTGTCCCAGGTGCCACCCGCGTTCGCCATCAACAGCGCGAAGAGGATACCGGTGAGGATTGCACCCCCGAGGAACGCGCCGAGTGCGACCGGCCCCATAATAAAGCCCACGACCAGCGGGAAAATGACCGCCAGGATCGCCGGCAAAACCAACGCCTTCAGCGCATCCTGCGAAGCCAGGGAAACGCACTTCACATAATCCGGCTCCGACGTGCCTGCCAGAATACCGGGATCTGCCTTGAACTGGCGGCGAATTTCTTCGATCATATCGAAGGCGTTGTGGGTAACGGAAAGCATCGTCAGCGCGCTAAACAGCGGCGGCGTGATCGAGCCGAGGAACATACCGGCGATCACCAACGGGTCTGACAAACTCATCGTCATGTCAATCGTGAGGCCGAGTTTCGCCGCGGCCATCGAAACCTCGCTCGAATAAGCCGCAAACAATGCCAGCACCGTCAACGCCGCCGCGCTGATGGCGAAGCCCTTGGTGATGGCTTTCGCGGTGTTGCCCGCCGCATCCATCACGTCGGCCACGCGCACGACCTCTTCGGACATCCCTGCCATTTCGGCGATACCACGGGCGTTGTCCACGATCGGCCCGTAGGCGTCTGAAGAAACGATCATCCCGCTGATCGACAACATACCCACGGCGGCCAACCCCACACCGTAGACGCCGTTGATCACGCTGGACGCATCACCCACGAAGTAGGCAATCAACATCGCCACGACGATACCGATCATCGAGGGGGCAATACTGATCAACCCGTAGCTGAAGCCGGTGATGATGTTGATCGCTGCACCGGACGTGGAAACACGCGCGGTCTCGACCACGGGCGGGCGGTCGTCGCCGGTGAAGAAGTCGGAAGTGAAGCCGATCACCACGCCGGTAATCAAACCGGCCAGGGTGGCCCACATCGCGGCCAGATCGAACCCGCCGATGAACGTGGCGGCCACGACCAACACGCCGAAGATAACACAGGTATAAATCGTCCCGTTGTTGAGGGACTTGCCGGGCTTGCCGCCTTCCTTCACCTGCACGAACTGCAAGCCGATAAGCGAAGCAAAACTGCCCAACATACACAGAATCAACGGCAGCACCGTGTACTTGGTCACTTCATCTGTCGTCAGAGACAGCGCCGCGCCCAGGAGCATCGCGGCGACCGTGCTGGCGATGTAGCTGTCGAGAATGTCCGCGCCCATACCGGCCACGTCACCCACGTTGTCGCCCACGTTATCGGCAACCACGGCGGGGTTGCGGGGATCGTCCTCGGGGATACCCACTTCGACCTTGCCGACCAGGTCGGCAGCGATGTCGGCGGTCTTGGTGTAAATGCCGCCGCCGGCCTTCGCCAGCAGCGCCAACATCGACGCGCCGAAGCTGAAGCCCAACACCATCTGCGGCATCCGGGTGATCATGTAAACCAGGGTCATGCCTAAGATGCCCAGGCCGACCATCGCCAGGCCCATCACTGCGCCAGCCTTGAACGCGATGTTGAAGGCGGGGTTGAGGCCCTTCTCGGCGGCGGTCGCACTGCGGACGTTCGCTTCCACGGCGATCATCATACCCATATACCCGGCGACCGAAGAACAGGCTGCGCCGAAGATGAAGGCGATTGCCATCACGATCGAGTGCTCGAATGAGTCTTGGATGCCAAAGACGATGACCAAGACAACCGACATCGCCAGCGCCAGGCCGCCAAGCGCGGTGTACAGTTTCTTGAGATACGATGCTGCACCGTCCCGGATCCACTTCGCCACTTTTTGGGCACGTTCCGTACCGGGGTCCTGCTTCTTGACCCAGTTAAAAATCACCACGGCAACGCCCACTGAAATGAGTCCCGCAACTAAACTGATGATAAGCCAAATATCCATTTTTCTCCTAAACCTCCGTGAATAAGATTAATTGACACACAAAGAGGCTCACGCTCCCTACGATGCGCGTCGCTGGCCGCCGTACTGCGCAGACTGGACACGCCTCAGTTGCAGGCTTCTCAACTGCACGGTTTCGTTAGCAACTCAACCGCAGGAGAGCTATGAGCCTTTCGTGATCTGATTAAGGGGGCAGCACGCTTGCGATGCCGCCGGGTTAAAATTACATATTCGCCGAGCGCCACCAGCGATAGTGCTGTGTGCGCAGCTCTTCCTGCGAAGGCAGCGGGAAGAACATCAACTTCTCCAGATTGCCGACAAAAATACCGCTCTTGAGCATACGATAGGGAAACGCCGGCGAACTGAGTCGGTCCACCATCTTAGTGTGTACGGTCTTGGCGCTGAGGTCGGACAAGCATTGCCGCAAATGGTCGATATTCGTATAGGGCAAGTCGCCCACACTGCCATACTCAGGGTTGTTCGCCAATTCGCCAAGCCGCAACTCCGCAAAGCAGACCGCCGGAAGCGTCAAAAGCGAGGTAGGATTTTTCACAATCAAGTCGTAGAATGCCTTGGCCCCCAGCGTACTAACGATGAGCGGGGTAACCGGCGCAATTTCCTGATAGAGATGCATGCCGCCGATGTCATCGGGAATATTGAGGGATGTTCCTTCCAGATCAAGCACACGACCGTCCTGTGTTACCAGGTAGAGTTTGCGAATGGCGTCAAGGGCAACCCGTTCGAGGGCGCGGTAGACGGTGATGTAGATCGAGTTCTTGGGACGCCCATCTTCGTGCGGGATACAGCGTCGAAATCCTTCATCGATGGCCAATTCAGGATGGCGGAAATCGGGATCAAGCTCGAAGAACATTGCCTGCCCGCGCGATTTCTTCTCGCTCCCCACAGCATAGTAAACACCAAATTCCTCAGGCGTTAACATGGAAGCAATGAGCGCTTCGGGAATCATCGACAGGTACAGATGTATGCCCATGGCTATTGACCTCCTTTCTTGCGTGAGCATGGCCTCAATAAAAAGTTACAAGCCATTCACAAATATTATACCACAATACTGAAAGACCGGAAAGATCGTTTCGATTTCGGTGCCAGACGACACCTTGATCTTCCTCCGACTTGAGATATAATGCCTGCACCGCCGGACTGCGAGAATTCACGCGACGGCGGTTTATTATTGTCGGACAACAGAAACCATGAGCCAGGAAACGGTTGTACACATCTTCACGATCGAAAACACTGCGGTTAAGCTCCGAGATGAGGCCCAACATCAGGCCACCAGCTTGACTGCTGAAGCGGAAAGGGCCGCGGCCCGCCTGTATGCGCACCACATCGCGCAGGCACAGCAGCAGGCCGACCGAGTTATAGCCGTGGGACAAGAGAAGGCTGAAGCAGAACGCGCGTGGATTCTTGCCCATGCCGGAACGGAAGCCCAACGATTGGACGTTTCAGCCGCCAAGAACCTCGCGCAAGCCGTCGATTTTGTGCTCACACGGGTCATAGGGCAACTATGAGACACTCCGGTGTCACGACCTATGCCGCGGTCAACGCCACCACGCGGGCCTTGTACTCAAAACTGCTCACCGCGGAGACATGCCACCTGCTCGTCCAGGCACGCAACCTCGACGCACTCGTGACGACACTCACCACCACGGCCTATGCACCCTATCTCAAAATGGATCGCCAGGCACTCACGCCACGCCGCGTGGTCTATCAACTACGCTGGCATCTCGCCCACGGTTACGACAAACTGATCCGGCTAACGCCGGAACCAGGCGGCACACTGCTGACCCAATTATGGCGGCTCTACGAGGTCGATAACCTCAAAGCCATCCTGCGAGGTATCGCCACCGGGGCAACGTGGAACGAAGTGCTGCGTCTGTTATCGCCGATGACGCGCCATGTCACGCTGACCCTCGACGATATGCAGCGGATGCTCGACAGCGGCGCTATCGTGCGGGCGATCGAGCGCATCCGTCACACACCTTACTATGAGATACTGGTCCACGCGCTAGATCGCTATGAGGCCGAACAAAGTCTCTTTCCGCTTGAAGTGGCACTGGACCTGGACCACCGACGCTCGATATGGCAAACCATTCACGATCTCAAAGGCGTGGATCACGAACATGCCTTGCGGTTAGTAGGAACGTTTATCGACGCGGATAACCTGCTCTGGGCCGCGCGTTACCGCGCGTATCACCGGCTTTCCACGCAGGAAATCATCAACTACACGCTGCCCTTCGGCTACCAGGTGCGCGACGAAGACATTCGCGCCATCGCTTCAAGCGCTACCGGAGATCCCGATGCCATCGTCAGCGTGACCCGGCACCTCTATCCCGATCTCGAGGCGCTGGACAACATCACGCCGGAGCGTCGGCTGGCAGCACTGGAGCGCGCCCTCAACCGGCGTATCACGCGCTTATGCCGCAAAACATTCCTCGGCGATCCTTTCCACATCGGCGTCCCGGTGGCCTACCTGCTCCTACTCGAATACGAGCTGCGTGATTTGACCGCGATTGTGGAGGCTACCGCTTCCGGTCTGCCTGTAGAAACGCTCGCTGCGACGATTGATATTTAGCGCAGGTGATTATGTTCAAACCGCAAGCCATGGATAAAATCGAACTGATGATACCGGAGCAGGAGGTCGTCCGCGTGACCGAAGCGCTGGCCGCTTCGGGGGTCTTCCACCACGTTCCCAACCGCCAGACTAGCCTTGCCGCATCCACGGATCGCACCGGCGAGTGGCAGACCTGGGCCGCCGATTTTGTCGCTTTGGAACGACGCATCCTTATAGTGATGGAAGAACTCCACATCAACGAAGGGCCACCCGCCACCGAAACGCCGCATATCATCGAACCACGTGTCGCCGAACGCGATATCAAGCGGTTGGAACACGAAGCCGAAGTCCCCGTCCGCGAATTGGAAGCAGCGCAGCGCCGGTTGGCGCAGTTGCAGAAATACATCAGCCAACTCGAGCCTATCGCCAACCTGGACGTAGACTTGGGCGCACTACGCGATTTGCGATACACCTTCGCGATCCTGGGGTCCATGCCCGTGGCGAACATCGAGCGTCTGGAAAGCAGCCTGGAACGCACGCCCTTCGTGCTCGTTACCCTGCGCCGTGAAAATCACCTCGCCACGGTGATGCTGTTCGGGCTGCAACGGGACGCGGCAGTGCTAAACCGGGCCGCGCGCAGCGCCTATCTCAATCCGCTGATCACGCCCGAGGAGTACCCAGGCACGCCCGCCCAGGCAATCACAGCGCTGCGGGCCGGCATCGAGCGCACGCGACAGCATATCGTCGAACACGAAACCGCCATCGCGCACCTCCAAGAATCGCGCGTCCGCCATCTGCGCCATCTCCTGTGGCGCGTGCGGGCGAGTTGCGCGCTGGCCCACACCATCGCCGGTTATGAGCGGGTACAACGCGCCTACCTAGTCACAGGTTGGGTGCCCACCACCCGCCACGGCGAGCTGGATCAAGCTATCGTCAAAGTGAGCGACAAAGTCATCGTCGAAACCGTCAAACCGCGCCCCGAAGATGCTGGACACATCCCGGCGTCGCTGCACAACCCACCTCTGATACGTGCCTTTCAAGGGCTGGTGACCACGTACGGGCAACCCGGCTACGGCGAATTGGATCCATCGCCGGTGCTGGCACTCACCTTCCCCCTCGTCTTTGGGTTGATGTTCGGAGACGTGGGGCATGGGCTGCTGATGTTGCTGGTAGGCTTGCTGTTCGCCAGCCGCAAGGTTCCTGCACTGCGCGGCATGAGCAGCGCGGGGATTGTCATCGCGCTGTGCGGCGCGTCGGCGATGATTTTCGGTTTCCTCTATGGCAGTATCTTCGGCTTCGAGGAAGTGTTCCCGGCGCTGTGGTTCCATCCGCTAGAAGAAATCACGGATATCCTGCTCTTTGCCGTCGGCGTCGGTGTGATATTGCTTAGTCTGGGGATGTTCACCAATAGCCTCAACGGGGTACTCGCGCGGCGATGGGGGCGCGCCATCTTCAATCGCAACGGATTGACAGGTATCCTCTTTTACTGGTCGCTGCTGGGGATGGCGGTACGCGCCTTTGGGGTCACCCTGCCGATTTCGGGCAACGCGCTGGCGCTCGTAGCCTTCATTTCCGGCGTCGGGATGACATTTGCAGAGTTTTTCGAGCGCCTGGTGGACGGCCACCGACCCCTGTTTGAAGAGGGTATGGGACTGTATGTCGTGTCGGCGCTGTTCGAGCTTTTCGAGACGGTGATTGGCCTGTTAAGCAACACGCTCTCCTACGTGCGCATGGGCGCGTTCGCGGTGGCGCACGGGGCGTTGAGCCTGGTCGTCTTTATCATTGCCGGCATCGTCGGCACGCAGAGCAGTCTCGGTTACTGGATCGTCGTGATTCTGGGCAATCTGTTCATCATCGGTTTCGAAGGGATGATCGTGGGTATTCAGACCCTGCGTTTGGAGTACTACGAGTTGTTCAGCAAATTCTTCTCCGGCGCTGGCGTGGCGTACCAACCGCTGTCGCTCATTCCAAGTGAGAGCGCGTCAACGGATTGATAAATTAATTGCGAACCCCCACGATTTTCCTCTCTCTTCGTGAAAATGCGTGTGGATTCGTGGTTCAGTCTTTGAGGAGGTATATTATGATTTCTATCCTTGTACTACTGGCAGGGCTATTGCCCTTGATGCCAGTGATGGCGTTTGTCCTGCGACAGCGGGGCGGATCACGGGTGGAGGCCACCCACAAGCTAATCCACAGCCTGACCACGATCAATATCGTGCTCGCCGTGATGCTACTGGGAGCGGGGCTGGCGTGGTTCCTCGCCCCGGATATCGTTGCGGCCTCCGGACTGGCGCAGGCCGCTGCAGCCGACCCATACACGCCCTTCGCGGCGGCGATCGCCGTGAGCGTTGGCTCGATCGGCGCAGGGTATGCGGTGAGCACCACCGGTACCGCGGCCATCGGCGCCATCGCCGAGAAACCGGACGTATTCGGGCGCGCCTTGATCTTCGTCGGGTTGGCCGAAGGTGTCGCCATCTACGGGTTGATTATCGCGTTTATCATCCTAAACCGTTAGACGATGAAACTCATGGTTATCGGCCACACCGACGCGGTCCGCGGATTCGCGCTCGTCGGCGTGCAGGGGCATATCGTGACCACTGCCGAGGAGGTCAACACAGCACTCGATACGGCGCTGCGTGATACCAGTATCGGCATCATCCTCATCACCGAAGAGGCTGCTGCGCTGGTCCGCCAACGCGTAAACCAGCTCGCCATGCGGACTGCTGTCCCGCTGTTGATGGAAATCCCAGGGCCAGGCGGACCACCGGCAGATCGCCAGAAACTTGACGAGATGATTCAACGGACTACCGGGATAAGGCTATGACAGAGGTCAATAACGTCCAGGTCCTCGAACAAGCGATCATGGGAATCGCCCAACAAGAGGCGCAGAGCATCCTTGAAGAGGCGCGTAGCAAGGCCGACGCCATCCACAAACAGGCGAAAGTGCGGGCGGAAGCCGAAAGCACGGCCATCCTGCACGCCGCCGAACAACAGGTTCCCCATCTCATCGAGCAGGCCGGCGCAAAAGCACAGGTGGAGGCGCAGATGATCAAGTTGCAGCGCCGCGAGCAGGTTATCGAACGCGCCTTCGCTGCCGCGCGCCATAAGCTGACCATGCTGCCGCAACGTCCCGACTACGCCGACATCGTACGCCATCTGCTGGATGAGGCTATTACCGTTTTGGATAACGATACCTGTATCGTCCACGCAGACGCGCAAACGCAGACGCTCCTGACCGATGCATTTTTGGCAGCGATAGCGCGCGAGCGGCACGTCACCCTACGCCGGGGCGATCTTCTAACAGAAGGCGCGCCGCTCAGCAGCATTGGCATCGTCCTGAGCACGCCCGATGGAAAGCGGCGCTACGACAACACCTTCGAGGCGCGGCTTGCCCGCATACAAGACAGCCTGCGTACCGAGGTCTACCGCATTCTCGCTGGAGAGATACAATGACAAGTTTAGAGATTAACCAGACACCGGTGGCGTCCGTTATCTGGATCAACGGGCCGGTAGTGCGCGCGCGCGGTTCGCAGCACGTCGGCCTGCTTGACGTCGTCGAAGTGGGCGACGAGCATCTAGTGGGCGAAGTCATCCGGCTGGAAGGCAACGTCCTCACGATTCAAGTGTACGAGGAAACCTCGGGGCTGGCTCCGGGTGCACCGGTTTTCAGCACCGGTCATCCGCTGTCCGTGGAACTGGGGCCGGGGCTATTGCGCAGCATCTTCGACGGTATTCAGCGCCCCCTGCCGGTGTTGGAACTGCGCAGCGGCGCGTTCATCGGGCGGGGGATCAAGACCACCCCCCTCTATCGCCGCGAGAAATGGACTTTTACACCGCACGCCAAGGCCGGCGACCGCGTGGGAGGCGGCGCGCTCCTGGGTACCGTCCCCGAAAGCGCCCTGATCGAACATCGCGTGCTGGTCCCGCCGGATATGGCGGGGGTGCTCACCTGGGTCGCGCCGGAGGGCGAATATACTATCGTCAACCCCATCGCCACCCTGAAAACGCCGCACGGCGAAGAAGACATTGCCATGCTGCGATATTGGCCGGTGCGCCGCCCACGTCCCTATCAACGGCGGATGCCGCCTACGGAGATGCTGACAACCGGGCAGCGCGTGCTCGACACATTCTTTCCGCTGGCCAAAGGCGGCGCGGCGGCAGTTCCGGGTGGCTTCGGCGCGGGGAAGACCATCACCCAGCACCAGATCGCCAAATGGAGCGACGCCGACGTGGTTATTTACGTGGGCTGCGGCGAGCGCGGCAACGAGATGACAGCGGTGCTGCAAGAATTCCCGGAATTGCGCGATCCCCACAGCGGCGAATCGCTGATGGAGCGCACAATCCTCATTGCCAACACCTCCAATATGCCGGTCGCTGCACGCGAGGCCAGCATCTACACCGGCATCACCCTGGCCGAATATTACCGCGACATGGGCTACGACGTCGCCCTGATGGCCGATTCGACTTCGCGTTGGGCCGAGGCGCTGCGCGAAATCTCCGGACGGCTCGAGGAAATGCCCGCTGAGGAAGGTTATCCGGCCTACCTTGCCGCGCGGCTGGCGGAGTTCTACGAGCGGGCCGGGCGCGTCACCACGCTAAACGGCGCGGAAGGCTCGGTCAGCGTCATCGGCGCGGTCAGCCCGCCGGGCGGAGACTTTTCGGAGGCGGTGACCCAGCACACCAAACGCTTTATCCGCAGCTTCTGGGTGCTGGATAAGGCCCTGGCTTCAGCGCGCCATTTCCCCGCCATCAACTGGTTGGACAGTTACAGCGAGTACGTCGATGAGGTGCAGGCGTGGTGGACGGCGCAGGGATACGCCGACTGGTACAGTCTGCGCGCGCAGGCGATGGACCTCCTGCAGCGGGAGAGCCGGTTGCAGCAAATCGTCAAACTCGTGGGGCCAGACGCGCTGCCCGACGACCAACGTCTCATCCTGGAGACGACGCGCCTGCTGCGCGAGGGGCTCCTGCAACAGAACGCCCTCGATCCGGTGGACGCGTACGCGACAGTCGAAAAGCAGGTGCGGATGCTGCGCACTATCCTGCACTTTCACGATCGCGCCGAGCGCATCGTCGCCAAAGGCTGTCCCATCGTCGTCCTGCACGATCTACCCATCGTCAATACCCTGGTGCGAATGAAGACCACCGTACCCAATGACAACATCGCCCGGATTGACGTTATTACAGCCGATTTGGACGCGCAAATGAATCAGTTGGAGCAAACGTACGCGTAGTTCTATCACAAATGTACACTGATTTTGATTTCTATTCGTGAGAATGCGTGTAGATTCGCGATTTAATTCCGAGGATGGTGGAATGCACACGAGCAGTGAATACGGAGGACAAGAGGTTCTGGGGGCAGCACGCATCGAAGGGCCGTTGGTGGTCGTCGAAGGGATGCGCGGCGTCGGCTACGACGAGGTCGCCGAGATTGTGGATGCTGCCGGTAACGTGCGTCGTGGGCGCGTTCTGGAAATCGGGGAAATCGCCAATGGAACGTCAGTCGCCGTTATCGAAGTCTTCGCAGGCGCGACGGGTCTCTCCATCGAGGGCACGCGCGTGCGCTTTGTGGGCCGTCCGATGCACATACCGGTCTCGCGGGAGATGCTCGGGCGCACGTTCGATGGCCTGGGAAATTCCATCGATGGCGGGCCGCCGCCCCTAGCCGACCGCTGGGCCGACGTCAACGGACAGCCAATCAATCCCACGGCGCGCGTCTACCCGCGCGACATCATCCAGACCGGCCTCTCTGCCCTCGACGGGATGAACGCGCTGGTATTGGGGCAAAAGCTGCCCATCTTCTCTGGCAGCGGCCTACCCCACAACCAGCTGGCGGCGCAGATTGTGCGCCAGGCAACGATTCCTTCTAGTAGCGCCGAGCAGTCATTCGCCATCGTCTTTGCAGCGATGGGGGTAAAACACGACGTCGCCGAGTTCTTCCGCGCATCGTTCACCGAGAGCGGCGCGCTGCTGCGCGTGGCGATGTTCCTCAATCTGGCCGACGATCCACCCATCGAACGGCTTATCACACCGAGAGCGGCGCTTACGCTGGCCGAGTATCTCGCCTTTGAGCAAAATCTGCACGTACTGGTCGTCCTCACAGATATGACCAACTACTGCGAGAGCCTGCGGCAAATCTCCAACGTGCGCGGCGAAGTACCCGGACGCAAGGGGTACCCCGGCTACCTCTACAGCGATCTAGCCTCACTCTACGAGCGCACGGGCCGCATCAAGGGCAGCGATGGCTCGATCACGCAAATGCCCATCCTCACCATGCCCAACGACGACATCACCCACCCCGTTCCCGACCTCACCGGCTACATCACCGAAGGGCAAACGGTGCTCAGCCGCGAGCTGTTCAATCGCGATATCTACCCGCCCATCGCCGTGCTGCCCTCGCTTTCGCGTTTGATGAAGGACGGCATCGGTGAAGGGCGCACGCGGGCGGATCATCCACACCTCGCCGCGCAACTCTACGCGGCCTACGCGCATGTACAGGATGTACGGTCGTTGGCGTCGGTCATCGGTGAAGAAGAGTTGGTGGACGTCGATAAGGCATACTTGAAGTTTGGACAGACATTCGAGCAGATGTTCATCGGGCAGGGGCGCGACGAAAACCGCAGCCTTGCGGAGACGCTCGACATCGGCTGGCGAACACTAGCGCCGCTACCCCACGAAGAATTGACGCGCGTGAGCGAAGCCGAAATCGCGCAACACTACAAGAGGCAAGACGATGCCGGTTACTGATATTCACCACGGAGGCACAGAGATTTCTCTATTTTTGGCCCATTACTTCTCCGCAAACTCTGTATCTCCGGGTTTCGACAAGGAAATGTAACTTATGCCACAGCGGATCACGCCGACTCGCAGCAATCTGCTCCGTGTGCGCCAGGCGTTAAAAATGGCGCAGGAGGGGTACGAGATCCTGGACAAGAAACGGCAAGTCTTGACCAGCGAACTCATCCGCGTGGCGCACGACGCAACAGCGCAGCAGACGGAAGTCTGGCAGAAATTCGATGCGGCCTATCAAACGCTGACCGCCGCGCGGCTTTCGATGGGGCGCGAGCGCCTGATGTGGACGGCGCTCGCCGTTCACAAGAGCGTCGAAGTGGAGATCAAGTTGCAAAGCGTGATGGGGGTGGTCATTCCCCGCGTCGAAGTCCACGGCGCGCCACCGGAGATGCCCTACGGCCTGGGCAGCACGACGGTGGCCCTCGACGAGGTCACCACGCATTTCCGTGACGTTCTCACCGAAATTCCGCGACTCTCCGAGACACTCACTACTGTATGGCGGCTGGCGCACGAATTGCAGAAGACGCAGCGCCGCGTCAATGCGCTGCACTACATCTTCATCCCAGAATACGAGGAAGCCATCGCCTACATCGAAAACGCCCTGGAGGAGCGCGAGCGCGAGGAGACATTCCGGCTCAAGCGACTGAAAGCCAGGCGTGAGACTGTGCCAACCCCAAATAGCTCACAGGTCAACGAATGGAAAGATGCCTATGATCACTCAGACCGTCAAACGAACGCTTACATGGGTACGTGACCTTCTCGTCTCACTGTACATCGAACCCCTCAAAGAGACGCTGATCGATTTCAGCCAGCTCTCACTGAGCCACAAAATCCTGACGTGGGGCGGCTATGCGGCAGTCTTCCTGCTGTTATTGATGACGGTGTTCTTCGAGATTTTCGGCGCGCGATTGCCGATGGTCAACTTTATGGCATTCGAGGGCAGCGTGCAGGTCTCGAAACACGTCCCCATTCTGGTGATGATCGTGAGCAGCCTGGGGCTGACGCTGGCCTGGGCTTACATCATGACCGGCGCGACGGATTGCCGGCGGCGCATTTTCCTGCCGGTGCTGGCGCTCTTCGGGGCGCAACTGTTCTTTATGACCCCCTTTTCCGGTCTGGATAGCGACTCTTTCGTCTCCGGATTGCGGGTGCTGCCCTTCTGCGGCAGCGCGCCGTTGTTGCTCCTGGCTGTACTCGGCCTCTACCTCTTCACCCATCGTAAAAAGGAATGGCGCGACTATCCGCTCATCGAGTTTGCGGGTTGGATTGTTGTCTCCCTTTACTATCTGATGGGGTTGTGGCTTGTCGCCGCTGAACGCAAAAACGTCGCCGAGGCCCTGGTCGTCTCTTTCGACATTATGGCCTTCGTCGCGCTGCCCTGGTGGTTTCTCAACGGCCTGGCATTGGTCCACGCGGCGCTCGGTCTAGGCCATATGCTGATGATCCTTCTGCGGCGCTTCCTCTCGGGCAGTTTACTGCGAATTTTTGCGCTCTTCGTCGTGCTTGTCCACCCAACCGTGTTGCTTTTCGCCACTGCTTTCAATGCCAACTCCGGCACGCCGTCTGATTTCTTCATTGCCCTGTTCGTCGATGGAATGCTGGCGATACCGTTGATCCTGCTGATGTTTGGGCTGATGATTGCCCGGCGCTGGAACACCAAAAATGCCGCAATGCTGCTCACACTCAGCTTCGCCATACCGCTGTTCAGCGCGGGCTTCGTGATGGCGTTTAGCGGGAAAGAGCTGTTCAGCGCCCTTGAGATGACGGCAGAGTCTGCCGACAGCTTTGCGCCGACCTTGATCTTCGTCCTGTTGATGGCCTACAATGTCCTCAGCCTGGGGTCTGCCTTCGCCAACAAGGATGGCGAGATTGCGCCACGTAGCGGACGCGTGTTGCTGGGCCTGGGAGCCGCGATCCTCGTCATCAGCGGCACCATCTTCTCCGTGAACATCCGCGATGCAGCCGGTGAACTAGATCAGTCTTTCAGGATAGCTGTCGATGCCTTCTTCACCCTGGGGGTGTGCTTCCTCGGCATCCCCTATCTAATCTGGACGGCCTGGAAACGCCGCGAAACCCTTTCAGGCGACGATGAAAAGCTCAAGGATGTCGTCCCCCTGCTGGCGCCGCTCGACAAGTGGTTGGGGCGCAAAGTGCGGATCGCGCTCACCATTGCCGCGGTCCTGCTGGCGCTGCTGATTTGCTTCATCGGGATGCTGTGCATCCAACCCCTACCTGCGGCATAGCACACCTCCCCGAATCTGTTGCTTTGCGTTCGCGATCGCCAGATACGATCGCGAACGCGCACTTGTTTGCCGCCTTTACGTGCAGCTATGGCAACCGAGTTTGACATTTAGGCACACAGACATATTATTGTGAACGAATCATTCATTTGCGAAAGGAGCAATCAGGAATGGAACCCGGATCACCCACCCGTCATCCCATGCAACTGGCCGAAGAAAGTATCGCGCTGTTGGACACCATAAGACTAAATACATCGTAAATTAAGTTTCTTTAAACTTTTCGTTATTAGCGTGAACCTTAACATAGTGTGAATTGAGCTTGGCACGCGCCGCTTGGATGGAGAACTGCCAGGTGATCTTGACGCGCTTGGCAACGCGGTCTGCGACAATCGCCAAGACCTCGTGTTCGAGCTGTTCCTGCGTCGGGATGCGACGGTTGAGACATTGTCGGGCCAGAGCAGAGAACTCAATCTCAATCATATTCAACCAACTGGCAGACTTGGGCGTGTAATGGAACTCAAAGCGCTCGGCCAATGCCCGGGCTTCATCCGCTGGTAGATTCTCGTAAAAGGCACTGACATCGTGTGTGTTGAGATTGTCTTGCACCACGCGAATCTTGAGTGCCGCGGGGAGTTCCGCAGCCAGGGCCTGGCAGAAGCGTGTGTATTCCTGCTTGGTGCGCCGTGTGTGCACCTGCGCCAGTCGCCAACCGGTACGCGGCTCAATGGCAGCGAATAGGGTGCAGGAACCATGTTTCTCGTAGGCATAGTGTTCTTTGGCGACTTGGCCGGTCTGCATCGCCAGCGCGGCGACCTGGTCCCCAATCAAGAAACACGGGCGTTCGTCCAAGCAAATGACGGGATACTGCGGATCATAAGGCAGCGCATACAGGGCCAAGAGTTCTTCCATACGCGCCAGAAACTGACTCGTGAGTTGTCCGATGCACCACGTGCGCT
>Ga0209613_1001823_pt1 | contig 17479 bp, 18 predicted proteins | sample BioC13SIPDNA_2_FD_185747 | JGI IMG/M metagenome (GOLD analysis project Ga0209613, IMG submission 185747) | Anaerobic biogas reactor microbial communites from Washington, USA - Biogas_R2_A C13 SIP DNA (SPAdes) (version 2) | ecosystem: Engineered > Bioreactor > Anaerobic > Unclassified | place... | reverse complement strand
CGCTATCGGCTAAGGAGGTTGGACCATGATTGCATTCGACATTGAGACTGGGCCGCTGCCGGATGAGCAACTGCGGCCGTTGTGTCCTGGTTTTGTTCCGCCCCCGCATCCCGGCGAGTTCGATCCGTCGGCGGTGAAGTGCGGCAACATCGGGGGGCCGACGAGCGAGAAAGGCAAGGCGAAGATCGAGGAAGCTCGCAAGGCGCACGAGGATCTTGTCAAGCGGTACGCGGCCGACGTGGCCGCGGCCAAGGAAAAACACTTCGCGGACTTCAAGAGCCGAGCCGCCCTGGACGCGACGACCGGCCGCGTGGTGGCGATCGGGTTGTGTCGGGCAGACCAGATGGATTCTCCGGGGATCATCGACTGCGACCAGGACGAGGAAGACGGACTGGGGAAATGGTGGGGCTGGGTCGAAGACGCTTTGTTGGACCGCCTGCCGCTGGTCGGCTTCAACGTGTGCCACTTCGACTTGCCCTTTCTGATCCGCCGCTCGTGGCTGCTGGGCGTACCGGTTCCCACGGGCTTGCGCAAGGGCCGTTACTGGTCGGACCTGGTCGTGGACCTGATGCAGGTCTGGGGCTTCCACGGGCGAGACCTGATCGGGCTCGACAAGCTGGCCAAGGCGTTCGGGCTCGACGGCAAGGTCACGGAGGCCGGCGGCGTGGCGGTGAACGGTGCCGCCTTCGCCGAAGTCTGGCGCAGCAACCGCAAGACCGCGGAATTGTACCTCCACCAGGACGTGATGCTGTGCGTCCGCCTGGCCGAGCGTATGGGGGCCGTGTGACTGCGGCCGAAGACGGACGGATCGGTCGATCCGGCCACGGAAGGCCGCACTTCTTCATTCATGGATTCCAACGGAGGAAAAAACATCATGACAGACACGTGTGCGACTGTGGTGGAAGGCGAAGTCGTTCATCCAGAGCCGGTTGAAGAGAAGCCGGCTCGCCGGCGGCGGACGGTGACCGTTCCCACGGAGCTGCTCGTGCCGCAGCTGACCGCGGAGCCAGAGACGCCGAACACGCTGGTGCGTCTGGCGGTGCAACAGAATTTCGACCTCGAAAAGCTGGAGAAGCTGCTGCAGCTCCAGCGGGATTGGCAGAAGGAAGAGGGGCGCAAGGCGTTCTTCTCGGCGCTGTCGAAGTTCCAGTCGGAGTTGCCGCCGATCGTCAAAGCCGACTCGGCCGACTTGGGCCGGGCCGGAAAACGCCGCTACGCCTCGCTGGGCAAGATCAACGAAGCCATCCGGCCCTACCTGTACGCCAACGGGCTGAGCTTTCGCTTCCGCCAGCAGCAAGGTCCGCAGGGCATCACGGTGACTTGCATCGTTTCACACCGCGACGGCCACAGTGAGGAAACCACCTTGACGGCCGGCGCGGACGTGAGCGGGGGCAAGAACACGATCCAGTCGGTCGGCTCGACGGTGACGTACCTGTGCCGCTATACGCTGGTTTCCGCGCTGGGACTGACCACGGTCGAAGATGACGACGACGGCCAACAGAACCCCGCGCCGGCTCCGGAACCGCACCGGCCCACGGCCCTCGAATTGGCACAGGCGGCGGCCGCGGCCGGGACGGCTCCGGCGTCGCCGGGCGGATACTCGCCAGCCGCGCCCTCGCCGCCGCCGCCGCCCGTGCGAAAGCCGATGATCACGTCGCAGCAGATGGCGGAAATGGTGGGCACGCCCGAGAAGCCGGGCTTGCTCCGCGCGCTGTTCTCCAGCGGGGACGCGGCCAGCAACTGGCTGCTGGAGCACTACGGCATGAACAATCCCCGCGAGCTGACCGAGACGGAAGCGATGGGGGTGCTCAGCGCGTTGAACCTGCTGAAGCACGAGATGACGAAACCGGCCCCGCCCCCGCCCGCAGCCGAGCAGGATCCGCCACCGCAACTGCAGCTCAACGGCAAGGCCCAGCAGTGGCAGCGGGACCGCATCCGCGAACTGACGTGCGCTCTCTGGGGCGACAACGCCAACGAGCAACAAGCCGAGTGGTTGCGGGCTCTCGGGTACGGCTCGGCTCAGTCCCTCACGTCGATGCAGGCCTCGGATCGTATCGCCGAGCTGGAGCGACTGGTCCGCGAACAGACGGGCCAGGAGGACCCTATCCCTTTTTGACGTATCTCGACCGCCAGGACTGGCCGGCGGACGTGGCTGGATTATGCCAGCGGTTCGGGCGGCCGGCGGTGTGGTCTGTGGGTTTGGATTTGTTCGGCTTTCCCGTCACCTGGGGACTCACGGGACGCCAGTTGCTTTTGTTGGAGTCCCAACTTTCAAACGGAGGTTAGTGCGATGGTCATGTGCTCCCAAGACACGGGTGGCAAGTTTGTTGACGAGAGCTGTGAAGCTCATTTGCTGGTCTACGACGTGACGGTCCCCGACAGCGTGACCGTCAACGTCGTGTTCGAGGTGCTGGCCGCCACGCGGCCGTCCCAGGTCGGCAAGACGTTTTCCGAGCGGCTGTCCGGCGAGAAGGCGTCGGGCAAGCTGCTCAATCTGGCGTTGGCGACTCGGATCATCACGCCCGCGGAGCGCGAGGCCGCCCGCAGCGGCCCGTTCGACCTGCCCGACGAGAAGGTGTTGGCCATGAAGTCCCGGCAGTTGTGCGGCAAGATCACGATGCAGCGCAAACAGCGACAGAACCCGGCGACAGGCCAATGGGAAGATGATCCGAGCGATCCTCGGAGCTTCGCCCACATCAACTTCGACAGCTACGACGTGGCCAGCGACAAGGCCCGCGGCATCCCCAAGAGCGCGCAGTTCCTGGCGATGATGCACGGGCAGCCCGCTCCATTGGCCGCGCCGAGCGCACCGGCGGTTCCGGCCGTCAACGCCGCGCCGGCTCCCGCGATGAACTGGTAGCGCAGCCTCCGTTCGTTGCCAGTGGCCCGGCGGCGTCCCTTCCGTTGTTCCCCGGTTGCTGCCGCCGCCGGGCTTTCTTTACGTCTTTCAACTTGCTCACCGCGATGGTTTCACAACTGACCGAAATCTGTGCCGTCCCGATTGGCGATGAGAAGTACCGACGCGAGCTGTTCTGCATCCTCACGGCTCGGCAGGCGCCGCCGATCCGGGAGGATCTTCCACGGCAGTTCTCGTTGCTTGGCGATGCCGAGCCGGGCGAACTCAAGGCGCTGCTGCCCTATCGCCTGTGGGGCCGCTGGCAACCTGCCAATCAATACGGCGAGTCGTTTCGGTTCGACTCGTTCGCGCCGGCCCAGCCGCATGGTCGGGCGGGGGTCGTCCGCTATCTCCAGCAGGCCCGCCACGTCGGCCCCGCGACCGCCGAGACCTTGTGGGAAGAGTTCCACGGCGATGCCGTCAGAATCCTCCGCGAGACGCCGGAACGGGCGGCGGAAGCCGTGGGGCCGAGGTTCTCGATCGAGAAAGCCCGCGAAGCCGCGGCGGATCTGGCCAAGTTGGCGGCGGCCGAGAATCTCACGATCCAGCTGATGGACCTGTTCGACGGCCGGGGCTTCGGCCGCTCGTGCGTCCAGCAGGCGCTGAAGTTGTGGGGGGCCAAGGCGGTCGAGGTGCTGACGCGAGATCCGCACCGGGCGCAGGCGCTGCGGGGCGTGGGCTTCATCAAGGCCGACAAGTTCTACCTGGACCTTGGCAAGCCGCCGGCGAAGCTGAAACGCCAAGCCTACTGTTTGAGCTACGCGACGCTGAAGGCCAGCGACCAGCAGGGACACGTCTGGGTCCGGTGGGAAGACGGGGTCGAGTACTTGAGGGCTGCGGTCGCCGGGGCCGATGTGTCGCCGGAGAAGGCTTTGACGTTGGCGACTCGCGGCCGGCTGCTGAAGACGAAACGGGACGCATACGGCCGGCTGTGGGCCGCCGACATCCGCCGGGCCGCAGCGGAAGAGTACGTCTGCCGGCATCTGATCGACGCCCTGGCGGGCGAAACCATCGAGTGGCCGTCCCTCGATCGGCCCGAATTCGCCGAGCTGACCGACCATCAGCGGTCGGAACTGGCGAAGGCACTGTCGGGGACAGTCTCTTTGCTGGGTGGAAGGCCAGGAACGGGAAAAGCACAGCCGGTTGATGCAAAAGTCCTGACTCCGACTGGATGGATCAATATGGGGCAAATCACTCCCGGAATGAACGTCATTGGAGACGAAGGAAAGGCGGTTCGTGTTACCGCGATTCATCCGCAGGGATTTAGAACAGTTTATCGCGTTACGATGTCTGATGGGGCTTCTACTGAATGCACAGAAGATCATTTGTGGTACACGACTACTCGACAGGAGCGGAAAAACTGCTGGGCTGGCAAGGTCCGAACCACGGCGGAAATCATGAAAACACTTGATCGCGGGGACGGTAGTATCACAAACCATCAGATACCGATGACTAAGCCAGTCGAGTTTACCCAGAAAGAATGGATTATTCACCCATATTTGATGGGATTACTGCTGGGAGATGGATGCTTTCGGGCAGGGTACGCGAAATTCACCAACCCCGAACCGTTTCTTATTGATGCAGTACGAAACCTGCTCCCCAATGGTGTACAGCTCAAGCAATACAAAAACATTGATTATGCAATCACTGGCGATGGTGGTCAAAATGTTGTCACTGCGGAACTTGAACGATTGGGGTTAATGGGCAAACGTTCCCCAGACAAGCACATTCCAAATGTCTACCTGTACGGGTCTGCGGTCAACCGGCTGGCTCTCCTCCAGGGAATGCTCGATACCGATGGCTATACCGATGGGCACAATATCGAGTACACAACGTCATCCCCGCATCTTGCTATGGGATTTATCTTCCTTGTTCAATCGCTTGGAGGAACAGTAAGCCTCACCGATAGGATTCCGACTTACGTTAACAACGGCGAGAAGCGAAACGGGGCTCGATCATTTCGTTTCCTGGTATCACTTGCTTCCGCTGTTGAGCCATTTCGTCTGCCGCGCAAACGGGATGCTTACATACCCAAAACCAAATATCCACCGCGGCGCTACATTGTTGCTGTTGAGCCTTGTGGTATTAAGAATTGCCAATGCATTTCAGTTGAGGGCACAACAGGTCTGTACCTAACGAACGACTTCATCGTTACCCACAACAGTTTCACGCTGGTCCGATTAGTCCGGGCCATTACGGCGATCCACGGTCAATGCGTAGCGGTGATGGCTCCGACCGGTAAGGCCGCCCAGCGGGTCAAGGAGCTGATGGCCGAGGCCCGGCTTACCGGCGTGAAGCCGACCACGATTCACAGCGGGCTCGGCGTGGCGAAGGTGCACGAGGGCGGCTGGCAGTTTCAGCACGACGAGCGCAATCCACTGAAATGCCGGTTCCTGATTGTGGAAGAGGCCAGCATGTTGGGGACCGGACTGTTGCGGTCGCTGCTGGCCGCCCGTGCCCGCGGCTGCGGTGTCCTGTTCGTGGGCGACGTCAATCAACTGCCGCCGGTGGAGTACGGGGCGCCGTTGCGGGACATGATTGCCGCTGGGCTGCCCTATGGCGAGCTGCGGGAGATCCACCGCAACGCCGGTACGATCGTGCGGGTGTGCTCCGCGATCGTGGACGGCCAGCCGTGGCAGCCGGACGAACAAATCGACCTGCAAGCCGAGGGCGGGCCGAAGAATCTGGTCCTGGTGCCGGCAGGGAAGGCCAGCGCGCCGGCGGCCGTTTGCCACTTGCTCGAAACGCTGCGGGACACGTCGCCGTATGACCCCGTGTGGGACGTTCAGGTGTTGGTGGCCGTCAACGACCGCTCGACGCTCAGCCGCAAGATCCTCAATCGCCAGCTGCAGGACCTGCTGAACCCGCAGGCCGGCGACCGCACGACGCCGTTCCGCGTCGGCGACAAGGTGATCCAGCTTCGCAACCAGTTCATCCCGTCCGCGATCGAGACGAAGGGCAAGGGGTGGACTTCGAGCGACGACAAGCTGCTGGTGGCAAACGGCGAAATCGGTCGCGTGATTCACGCCGAAGAGAAGAAGACCATCGTCCAGTTCCCCAGCAGCGACCAGCCGGTGATCGTGTTCCGGGGCTCGCGGCGGAACGCCGACGATAGCGCCGACGATGGCCCCGAGACGACAGGCGAGCACGCCAAGGCCACCGGCACGCGGGATCCGCAGAAGGACGATGAGCGAACGGATACTGGATGCGATCTCGATCTGGCCTACGCCGTCACGACGTTTAAGGCTCAGGGGTCACAGTTTCCCATCGCCGTTTATTGTCTTGACGAATACCCCGGAGCCAGCGGCGAATTCGGGGTGATGTCGAGGGAGCACCTGTACACCGGGATTAGCCGGGCGCAGAAGGCGTGCTTCCTAGTCGGGATGAAGCACGTAGCCGATTCAGTCTGCCGGAAAGTGTTCCTGAACCGCCGCAAGACGTTCATGCAGGAGACGTTGAGGGAGATGGCGGCGAAGGCCGGCGTGAAGCTCAGGATTGTTGATTCGGATTTGTGGTAGCGAAAGGAGTGATCTCGTGAAGTATCGAGTAGATGAAATCGTGTTTCGTGACGACCTGTACCCGCGGATCGAAACGTCGGCCGCAACGGTTCAGAAATACGCGGAAGACTTGGACGTCCTTCCGCCGATCGAGGTGAACCAGAACAAGGTACTGATCGACGGCTGGCACCGGTGGACGGCGTACAAGAAAGTCGGCAGGGAGGAGATTGAATGTGCCGTTACAGAGACGCGTGACGACATTCATTTGCTCGAATTGGCGATTGAACGGAACGCCAGATTCGGGATGCAGTTGTCTCGCAAGGACAAGATGGCGATGGCGAGAAAGATCTATCACAAGACTCCGATGCAGGAGCGAGGACAAGCCAAGCAAAGACTGTCGGAGGTTTTGGCGATGAGTTACGTGACGATCAACAGATGGTTGTCTCGAATCGACAAAGATGAAGAGGAAGCCCGGAACGCGGCCATTTTGGACCTGTGGCTGCGGTGCCATACGGAAGAGGAGATTGCAGATCAGGTTGGGGCAGCAAGAACCTCGGTTCAGTCTGTATTGACGAAAATTTGCAAATTTGAAATTTCGTCAATACCCGGCATTTTGACCGAAGACGCTCCGGATGAGTCCGCTTCTGAATCCGTCAAGTCCGAGTGGGAGAGGAAACGGCAGGAAGCGATCGTCAAACTGAATACATCGAACGCAAACCACGAGTTGGAGTTTGCCGTTCCGATTTACAACGTCTGGAAGCAACAAGAGAAGTCATCTGGGAGCGAGCACTTTGGAAACTCCGAGCCAAGATGGCTTGACAACCTTCTTTATCTCTACACGTCTCCTTTCGACATAGTGGTTGATCCGTTTGCCGGGGGTGGTTCCACACTCGACAAATGCCGACAACGCATGCGGCGATGCTGGGCATCAGATCGAATCCCGATTGAAGAGCGCAAACGCGAGATCAGAGAGCTTGACATTACGCAATCGCTGCCCGATCTACGCAAGCGCTGGTCCGATGTTCGCCTTGTCTACCTGGACCCGCCGTACTGGAAACAAGCGGAGGGGAAGTACAGTTCCGATCCAACCGACCTCGCGAACATGGATCTTGAGACCTTCCACGCAACGCTGGCCGGACTGATCTGCAATCTGGCAAAGAAGCTGACTGAAGGGGCATGTATCGCCCTCATCATCAGCCCGACGCAATGGCCGGCGGAAAACAAACAGTTCACCGATCATGCCGGCGAAATGCTGCGCCGTGTCAAGCTGTCGGTGGACATGAGGTACTCGGTCCCCTATGAGAGCCAGCAGTACAACGGGAACCAAGTATCGTGGGCACAAGAACACCGGAGGTGCCTTGTCCTGACCCGCGAGATCATTGTTTGGAGGAAGTAGGATGCTCTGCCCGAAAACGTATTGCCCTAGATGCGGCGATAGGTTGATTCATCAGTCGAAACGGCAGCCCAACGAGTCTTCGTCGGCCTATGGGCAGCACATCAAGGATGACCTGCCGAACAGCTTCTACTTCGCTGATGTGGACGGAGTCGTCTTTCGATTGTCAACCAAGATTCTCCGTGTCCTGGAACATAAGTTCCCTGGGCGGCCAATGAAAGAGAGCGAGTACAAGATCCTCAGCATCATCGCCAACGCCCTCGATGGGATAGTACCCGCAAGGACAATCCATCCAGATTCGGGAGTGTTCGTCGTCCATGCTGAGCCACCCTGGAAAACAGCCATGATTCGCGAAGTACGGTCAATGGAATCATTTGTGTTGTCCGGTCCCGAATTGGCATCGTTTGAATCGGGGAGCGTTGTCAACCTATGGTGATCTGCACTCCGTCAACCACAGCCGTCCGTCGTCCGCCGCCAGACACGTCGGACCCTGACCTTTTTGTCTGTCCATTTGTGATTCTTCAGGACACCCGTGAACAAGCCCCCTGGACCTTCACGGAGATCGTTTTCGAGCGTCGGCTGTGGGTCATCCGTCGCGACGTGACAACGCTCCTGACCGGCGACTACACGATTGCCGGCTGCGAGGACCGGCTGGTGATCGAGCGGAAGAGCGCGGCCGACCTGGTTGGCTCGGTGACGGTCGGCAACGCTCGCTTCCGGCGGGAGCATGAGAGGATGCAAGTCGTCGTCGAATCCGGCGGCTTCGCGTGTGTGATCGTCGAGGGCTCGCTGTCGGCGATCTGCGACGAGCTGGACCAAGACACCGGCCGGCGGGTGACGAGTGAGTCGATCATGGGCGCCGTCGCGTCCTGGCCCCGGCGGTACGGGGTTCACTGGCTGTTTGCCGGAGACCGGCGGCGGGCGGAGTTGCTGGCGTTCAGGGTCATGCTCAAGTGGTGGAGGGACCTGGGGCGATGAAGCGCAAAACCAAGGAAACAAGGACTCGATTGACGCGCTACGAAGCTGACGTAATGCGATCTGTCAAAACCAATCACATTTGGCTTAATGCCTTCGCGTGTATTCGGCCATCTGACGAGTTCGTCTTGATGGTCGGCCGCTATGTGCTGGGGCTGCTTAACGAACCGGAAAACCTGATCCTCAGCGACTGCGACGAAAGCGAAGTTCTGAGGGCTCTGAAGATGAAAGAGCTGGTTGTCAGGATCAACAAGTCGTAGCAGGAGGTTCGGGCCGTGGGTCAATCAGTACGGACGCCGCAGGAAATCAACGCGGAGATCCTCTCCCGTTTGGACGTGGCCGCCGAATACGAGGCGCTCGGGGTCCGGCTCAAGGGCCAACCGCGGGCGTCGGGGATGGTGAGCTGTTATGCCTGCGGCCGCGAGGACCGCTCGCCCTCGGCCTGGATCAACATCCGATCCGGCTGTTACGGCGACAGCGGCGGCCGGGACACGGCGGCGTACACGATGAGCTTGTGGGATTTCGCGGTGAAGGTCGGGCGGTTCCCCGACTGGCAAACCGCACGGAAAGCCTACGCCTCGAAGGTCGGCGTCGCGATCGGCCGGGAGAAGAAAACGGCCGGCAAGACCGACTGGCGGGACAAGCTGGAATTCCAATCCTGGGACACGCCCGGCAACGACATGCTGGCTCAACGCTGGTGCATGGTCGCCAAGCCCGGTGTGACGCCGGAGGCAATCAGGGCGGCCGGCGGGATGCTGGCCTACTACCCCTGTTGGCGCGACAAGAAGACGGGCGAGAAGCGCCGGACCAGGGACTGCCGGCAGGTCGTGGCGCTGCCGTGCTATGGCCCGTGGTTTCTCGAAGCCGATCCGGTGGCCTGGCAGATCTTCGACGTGACCGGCCAGCCGTTCGACGTGACGCCCAAGGACATGCCGCCGGACGAGCCGCCCGTCTTGGCCAAGCACCTCAGCGTCGGCCCCACGTCGGGCACGCTGATGGGGCTCTCGTCGCTGATGCTGCTCTGCGATCCGGACCGGCGGGCTGGCGTGGAGTTGGTTTGGAAGGTCGAAGGCCCCATCGACATGCTCGCCCTGTGGGCCAGTCTGCCGCCGGAGCAACGCGAGACGGTGGCGATCGTTACCCAAGCCGGCGGCGCGGCGGCCGAGGTGCAGTCCCACCAAGCGAAGCCCCTGGCCGGACTCCGCGTGGCCGTGGTTGGCGACTGCGACGACGCCGGGCAGGTCGGGACTGAGAAGTGGTGCCGGGCACTGGACGGCTTGGCCGCCGAACTGCGGGCCGTCCGATTGCCGTGGGACATCGAGCCGAAGCACGGGAAAGACGTTCGGGACTTTTTGACAGGAGCACCGATCTCACTGGAGGAAGGGAGAAATGGCGAAGCCGAAAACGAAGAAGCGGAAGAAGGTCACCGTGCAACTACTGAAGCGGGTCCACGCCGGTGAAGTGACGGAGCCGTACCGGCTGATGGAGGAGTTGCGCGACCGCGACCACGGGCACCTGGCGGGCGCCAAGATCGGGATCGCGTGGCGGCTCGGCTGGCGGTCGGACCCCGATGGTCACCTGCGGCTCGGCCAGTGCCGGAAGCGGACGGATCTCGACCGGGAGCTGGACGGCTTTGACTTCATGCTGATGCTCAACAAGGAAGCGTGGCCCCAGCTGAACGACGGCCAGAAGCGTGCCCTGATCGACCACGAACTGTGTCACGCCCAAGTCGTGATCGACAGCGACGGGAACCCCAGACGAAACGACCGGGACCGACTCGTTTGCCGGATTAGGAAGCACGACACCGAGGAGTTCCGCGCCGTGGTCGAGCGGCATGGGCTGTGGACCGCCGACCTGGAGCACATCGCACGGGCCGCGATCAACGACGCCAACCGGCCGCTGCTGCCACGGGACGATGCGCCCGCGTCGACGGCCGCCGCTGGCGGGGCGGATGACGACGACTCCTGGAAATCGGAACCGCTGGGCGTCCTGAACCTGGACGACAACGTGGAGACGTACCTGCGGGCGGCCGGCTACGCGACGCTGGGCGAGCTGTCGGCCTACATGGAGCGCAAGAACGACTTCTGGGCGAAAGACCTCGACGTGGGCGGCGAGAAGAGACCGCGAAGCCTCAAGATTAAGGTTGAGCAAGCGTATGTCGCGTTTTGGGCGAGACGCAATCAAGCCGCGGCGGCGTGCTGGTAGGTCGATCTACATGCAGCGGGGAAACCGATGGACGGAAAACAGGAACGGACGCCGCGGTGCTACGCCGACCTTGTGGCGCTGTGGGATGCCGCGCCGGCGTGGCAGCCGCCGGCGCCGGAGCAACCGCAGGTTGCCAACACGGCCCGCTCCTCGGAGGTGGACCTGTTCACGGACCGCCAGATTGCCGATGCCCTGCAGATCGACGTGCTGGGCCAAACGGAAGCGGGTGACATCGAAGCGTACTCGTCCTTCCTCCGCCGGACCGTGCGTTTCGGTGGCGTGTCTCGGCTCAAATACGAGGATCTCCTGAAGCTGTTCGGCACGCCCGTCCGGAGCGTGGTCAGCCGCACCAACGAGGACGCCGCTCCCGGCATGTACCCCATTCGCGACGTGCGCGAGATGCTGGGGCACCTGTCGAGCGTGAAGCTGATCGGGGAGGAAACCAAGCTGGGCGCCGGCGTGTGGCCGGTCCAGGACGAAGCCGGCCGGGATCAGCAAGCCGTCGTGCTGGTCAACACCTCGGAGGCCATGCACTACAACGGCCATGTCGAGCGGATAGGGCAGCTGCGCCCCGATCTCTTCGAGCAGGGACATGCGTAGGTCTGCGTTCATGGCTTCCCCTCGATCAAAAAAGGTGTTGTTGTCCTCGCCCCTCATCGCGCCGCTTGCGCCACTTCCGTTCCTGTTCAACCCCTTCCATGCCGGGCAACGCTTGCTGGCCTTCCAGGCTCTCGACCTTCTTCGCTGGCGTGTCCCAGCCGGTAAGGTCGATCAGCGGAGACACGGCGCGGCGCTGGCGCTCTTCTCGGTGTGATGGGTGCTCGTACATGTCTGGGCATCTTGTGTTGTCGGTCTTGGTGTCACTCTCCGCAGTACCCGCCCCCGGCCTCGAACCGGGCCGCCCCTGGTCCTGGTCCAGGGGCGCTGGCCTTTCCACCGGGTCTAGTTGAAGTCGAGCCCCAGCGATGTCATCGCTTCGACCTCCGCGATGCTCCGCCACTCGCTGCCTTCGCCGATGATGACATGATCGAGAACGCGCACATCGAGCAGCTTGCCGGCTTCGATCAGCCGCCGCGTCAATTGGATGTCCTTGTCGCTCGGCTCCGGATCGCCGCTGGGGTGGTTGTGGCAGAGAATCACGGACTTGGCAGAAATCCCGATCGCGGGCCGGAAGACTTCCCGCGGGTGGACCATCGTTTGATCGAGCAGGCCCAGCGTCACAAGCTCGATTCGCAAAATGTGGCCCTTGGTGTCCAGGAACAGCGCCCAGAAATGCTCCTTCGCCTGGTCAATCTCGCCTTCTGCGTCCAGGATCGCCCGGAACACCGGCGCCACGTCCGCAGGTCGCCCGATCCGCTTCTTGGTCGTCTTCATCCGCATGTCTTCCCCTCTCGTTGCTTCTCTTGGTGCTTGCTCTCGCTCCCGGATTCGCCGGGCCGGCTGGCGGTCGCTCCCGCCGTGAACACATACCGATGGGCAAGAAAGGAAAAGACCCGAAGCGAACAACAACGCACAGACGCGCCGAAGACGCGCCCGACCGTCACGCCGCCACACGCGCCCAGTCGCCGGAAACCGCGAACCGAAGACAAGACGAAAATCTGTCAATCGGACAGAGATATCGAATCAGGGAGTCGGAGCGACGGGGCAACGGGGCAGAGGACCGCAGCCCGCAGAATCGCCGGGCTTCACTCGGTGGCCGAGGTCGCATCGGTCGCTGGCGTCGGAACGCTCGCCCCGCGATCGGGAAGGCGCGGACGATGAGGGAACGGGGAAGGGGCAACATGTTGCACCTTGGCGAACCCGGCGGACGTAGCGCCCAGGGCACGGAGCCGCAGCGCCGGCGGCGTCATCCGCCCAGCTCCGGCGGCGGTGCCCGGCGGCCTCGGTCGCCAGGTCCGAGCGGTGGGCGAGATCGGCGGCCGAGCCCCCTCCGCCGGGCGTTGGCGGGAGGGTCTTTGCTGGTCTGGCAAAGCATGGACCGCACGCAACCACAAGCACAACAACGGCTTGCGTCCACACACGCGCAGCACGTGGGCCGCCATAGCTGCCCTTGGACCGATCCGAGCCCAGCGAAGCCGAGCCGGCGGAAGGACGGCAGAATGGCCAGCGGAATGGCCAGCGGAATGGCCGACTTGGGGCGGGGTGCGTGGGGTCCCCCCGCCTTCCTCCAGGATCTTGCCCAGCGCCCCACCCCGGAAACCGCCGGAGGGAGGACGTTAACCTCTTTCTATACCTGACCGGATAGCGGATTTCCCAGGGAATACGCATGTTTTTCCGAATTCACATCCGCTTACTGTGCGTTCCGGCCGTTTTCGTGTCATTTTTTCGCCGTTAGAGGGGTTTTCGGGGTCAGTTTCGGCAACTTGGAGTTCCGTGTCAGGAATCGGGGAAAGCGAGAAAAGGGATCCGAGAATCGGGGCTCTGACGACCGGCAACTGACCACTGACGACTGACCACTGACGACTGCCACCGACTCCGATCGCGCGTACCGAGGGCCAGATGACCGGTTATCGGAATCGGCGGGCTAGACGCTGACTTGCGGTTCTGGTTTCCCTGGAATTGTTGTTCCAGGTCAGCGGCTGCTGAGGGGGACCGTCACTGGTTTCCGTCCCCTGACCCCGTGCCGTTCTCGCCGTGGATGACGGCCTACCGGCACGTTGCCGATTCGCGTGTCGCCCGGCAGGTGTGGGTTGGTGGCCGGTGGCCGGGCGACGAAGCGGTATCTGTATTGTGGGGACGATTGGAAGGCGGGGTCAATTGGGGCGAAGGCGTGCAGACTGTTCACAGATCTGGCCGCGGGAGGGTGCTGCCGGGGTTCCGTGAGGATTAGTTGCGGATTGGCCGCGGGCTGGGATTGGTTACACTCACGCTGGAACAATTCGAGCGGCGCATCCGGTTGCGGATTGGCCGCGGGCTGGGATTGGTTACACTGCGGACCAGCTCGGATTTCGGACGCGGAACGTTGCGGATTGGCCGCGGGCTGGGATTGGTTACACTGGGAGCGACGATCGCCCACAACGTCATCACGTTGCGGATTGGCCGCGGGCTGGGATTGGTTACACTCGTGTGGTTGCGGTTCGACAGGCTGGCGGAGTTGCGGATTGGCCGCGGGCTGGGATTGGTTACACTGTTGCCCGACGTGCCGCGCGCGGCGTCGAGGTTGCGGATTGGCCGCGGGCTGGGATTGGTTACACTCAGAATACGTTATTGTATCCCGTTTCCCCCGTTGCGGATTGGCCGCGGGCTGGGATTGGTTACACTCGTGACACCACCACGGCCGCAGGATCGATAGTTGCGGATTGGCCGCGGGCTGGGATTGGTTACACTAATGGAGGAATTGGCCGCGGCTGTCGGCGGTTGCGGATTGGCCGCGGGCTGGGATTGGTTACACTCGCATCCACGGGGACACGGCACGGGGGCAAGTTGCGGATTGGCCGCGGGCTGGGATTGGTTACACTCAGGTGGACCTCGTCGGTGCCGCCCACGACGTTGCGGATTGGCCGCGGGCTGGGATTGGTTACACTTCCGACTGCGGCCAGAGGATCAACCGCGCGTTGCGGATTGGCCGCGGGCTGGGATTGGTTACACTCCAGCGGATGCGCACGGAGCCGGATTACTGTTGCGGATTGGCCGCGGGCTGGGATTGGTTACACTTCTGAGTCTACCGCGCGGCACACCCACAATGTTGCGGATTGGCCGCGGGCTGGGATTGGTTACACTCTGGGAGCCGGGATTCACCGGCCACGTGCTGTTGCGGATTGGCCGCGGGCTGGGATTGGTTACACTATCGGGCGACGAGACGGCGACACAACGCGGGTTGCGGATTGGCCGCGGGCTGGGATTGGTTACACTCGGCAGCGTGGACTGGGAAAAGGACCTGATGTTGCGGATTGGCCGCGGGCTGGGATTGGTTACACTGCCGATTTGTGCCCGACCTTCTACCGCGTGTTGCGGATTGGCCGCGGGCTGGGATTGGTTACACTACGATCTGGTTGACCGCGACCGTCAGGCAAGTTGCGGATTGGCCGCGGGCTGGGATTGGTTACACTGCCGAAAGGGTCCTCGACGCCATGTGTCGGTTGCGGATTGGCCGCGGGCTGGGATTGGTTACACTCGCGTACCAGACGGGCGCGTGCGATTGCGTGTTGCGGATTGGCCGCGGGCTGGGATTGGTTACACTCGGCGTGCGGTAACTACCGCGTCGACCGCATGTTGCGGATTGGCCGCGGGCTGGGATTGGTTACACTCGAGTGGTCCCACCCGTCCCGAGCCTACAGGTTGCGGATTGGCCGCGGGCTGGGATTGGTTACACTCCGCGGCCAGTGGGGCGTGGGCTGGGACATGTTGCGGATTGGCCGCGGGCTGGGATTGGTTACACTCGACGCCCCGGCCGAACCGCTGCAGCCCAGGTTGCGGATTGGCCGCGGGCTGGGATTGGTTACACTGCGCGCCGGCTGGGGCCAGCGGCACATCGTGTTGCGGATTGGCCGCGGGCTGGGATTGGTTACACTCATCGAGGCCAAGGCCGTCGAGAGTATGGTGTTGCGGATTGGCCGCGGGCTGGGATTGGTTACACTATTGCGACATCAGCGGCCGAGTGCGCTATCGTTGCGGATTGGCCGCGGGCTGGGATTGGTTACACTGTTGTCGAGCCTCACGACCACCCTGGCCAAGTTGCGGATTGGCCGCGGGCTGGGATTGGTTACACTGTTGCCCGACGTGCCGCGCGCGGCGTCGAGGTTGCGGATTGGCCGCGGGCTGGGATTGGTTACACTAACAGCCCGCTCTCGGCAAAGAGTTGGTCTGTTGCGGATTGGCCGCGGGCTGGGATTGGTTACACTGATACACAACTGCAAGGAGGCCCGCACGTGTTGCGGATTGGCCGCGGGCTGGGATTGGTTACACTGGTCATCGGGATTGATCGCGTGGGGAACAGGTTGCGGATTGGCCGCGGGCTGGGATTGGTTACACTACCGCTCGTCGCGCCACCAGCGCCACCAGTGTTGCGGATTGGCCGCGGGCTGGGATTGGTTACACTGTCGAAGCTCTGGCACTGGGTGGCATCGTCGTTGCGGATTGGCCGCGGGCTGGGATTGGTTACACTCGACGCCCCGGCCGAACCGCTGCAGCCCCGGTTGCGGATTGGCCGCGGGCTGGGATTGGTTACACTACGATCTGGTTGACCGCGACCGTCAGGCAAGTTGCGGATTGGCCGCGGGCTGGGATTGGTTACACTAGAAAGAGTCGTGGCCGCAATCTTCACCGTGTTGCGGATTGGCCGCGGGCTGGGATTGGTTACACTCGAGAACATCGACGCGATCGCGCAGGCGTTGTTGCGGATTGGCCGCGGGCTGGGATTGGTTACACTGCGGGCCGCGTACGGCGCGACCACAACCAGGTTGCGGATTGGCCGCGGGCTGGGATTGGTTACACTGCGAAGATGGCCTGCAAGATGGCATCGGCGTTGCGGATTGGCCGCGGGCTGGGATTGGTTACACTCGCCTCGTATGCGATCTGATCTCCCCTCTCGTTGCGGATTGGCCGCGGGCTGGGATTGGTTACACTGTCGGACAAGGCGTTCGAGCGGTGGGCTGAGTTGCGGATTGGCCGCGGGCTGGGATTGGTTACACTCGAGAACATCGACGCGATCGCAAAGGCTTTGTTGCGGATTGGCCGCGGGCTGGGATTGGTTACACTGGGCACCGACTGCTGGATCCCACTCACCGCGTTGCGGATTGGCCGCGGGCTGGGATTGGTTACACTAAAGCCGGAACGGCGTCTTCGATGCGTATGTTGCGGATTGGCCGCGGGCTGGGATTGGTTACACGTAACCGTTCACGCCCCGGGGCGGACGCAGGTGCTCAATAACTGGGGACGTTGGCGGTCGGCAATGTCGCGTCGACGATGTGAGAGCGGTCGCGGACGATGGGGATTATCGTCCCGTGATGAGCGACTGACGGCCGGGATGCCGGCGGCCCCCAGCCAGCGGTCAACGACGCGTGCCCATCGGGCGACGACGACAGACAGGCAGCGATGAGTGGGCAACGGCCAGCGATAGGCGGTGGACGGCCTGGCAAAAAACTGATCTGGACACGAACGGCGTTTTCGGTGACGACATAGATTATTATGTCGTCCACGACTGCCGAGCCCATCCAGGTACCTCCCGAAATCGACGCCGAAATGACGCCGGCGGTTCGAGTGTTTGTGGCATCGCTCATCGACCGGATTCAAAAGCTGGAAGCCAGATTGGCCTTGAGTCCACAGAACTCCTCGCTGCCACCTAGCAGTCAACACCCTCATGCGAAGCCCCCGCGAAAAAAGAAAAAGGGGCCGAAGAAAAAACGCGGCGGTCAGCCGGGACATCCGCGACATCAGCGTGAGTTGATTGAGCGCAAGGGAGGTAATTGATGGACAAACAATCGGGGTAAACGGTGGATTGTTGCTTCGGTGGCATGGGGGCGAAGTACCGGTGGCCTCTTCTGATCTCCGTTCCGGTAGCAGTTCAGGGGGTGA
>Ga0209613_1001756_pt1 | contig 17989 bp, 14 predicted proteins | sample BioC13SIPDNA_2_FD_185747 | JGI IMG/M metagenome (GOLD analysis project Ga0209613, IMG submission 185747) | Anaerobic biogas reactor microbial communites from Washington, USA - Biogas_R2_A C13 SIP DNA (SPAdes) (version 2) | ecosystem: Engineered > Bioreactor > Anaerobic > Unclassified | place... | reverse complement strand
CGGCGCTGCGCAACCTCGCCAACAAGCTTCTCGGACGATTGTGGTGGTGCCTGCAGCATGGCGAACCCTGGGATGGTCACGCCGCCTGGCCCGACCTCCCGAGGGAAGCTCAGCCGGCGGCCGCTTGACATGTGACTCGCGTGGGATGTTTACATTCCGGTGGGATCGTCGTGGTTGTATTCGGCGACGGTGATCGACATCTGTTCACGTCGGGTGGTGGGGTGGTCCATCGCCGAGCACATGCGTACCGAGTTGGTCACCGACGCGCTTGCGATGGCCGTCCTCACTCGGGGTGGGGACGTGCGCGGGGTCTTCTTCCACAGTGATCGCGGAGCACAGTACGCCTCGGCTGTGTTTGCGGAATTCTTTGCTGCACATGGGATTCAGCAGAGTCGTGGTCGTGTGGGGTCAAGTTACGACAATGCTCTGGCGGAGTCGTTCTTTCAGGGTCTCAAGCGTGAGTGGCTGCAGGGGCGGGCGCCGACGTCGAAGGCGCGGACGCGTCTCGAGTTGTTCGAGTGGTTGTCGTACTACAACCGGCGACGGCGTCATTCCGCGCTGGCCTATCTGGCACCGATCGAGTTCGAACGACGATTGACCGCATCGGCTACGCTCGCACTCGCCGCATGAAATCCGGTGTCCACTCTCAAGGGGCAACCTCAGCGGTGCGGTAGAAACGCGAAACCGGGCTCACCAACCGTCCGGAAGGCTGCCGGGTCCACTTCAACAGGGCTACTGCTCTGCGCACGCTCCACGATGCCAGAGCCAGCGAGCGTGCGCAACCAGGTGCGCAACCGCCCTGTGCTCGCTCTCATCCTCTCCGCTTCTCGAGCGTGCACGTCGACGGCTTGTTCGGTCAGATCGTCCAGCGTTGCCGCCCCACCGCGTCGGAAGGTTCATCGCTTCCCGGAAGGTGGCCGCCTCCGCTGGGTCGAAGGTCGGCATCGGCGGCATGGAGATGCGAGCGGCGATGTCGCTACCAGGCTGTTCGTACACGAACTGCAGGCAGTGCGCGGCAACCTCGACGTTGACCGCGTCGGTTTCGTCTGGGTGCAGGGTCAGCGGTGCGGCCAGGGTTCGCTCCGACGCAGTGCCGATGAGAAGGCGGTGTGGGCCGATCGGATACAGGATCAGCGGGGAATCGAACCGCGCAATCCGGGATCGGGGCCATCCGGGTGCCTGGACGGGCGACGATCGGCTCGTCGCATCCAGAGGAGTTCCTCGGCAGCCCCACGGATGACGACAACGATTGGTGCGGTGGCGGCGCCCGCTACGAGTAACCGCGAAAACGGCCCGGCCTCCGAGCCGTGAGCGACCACACGATCCGGCAACCCGGTCCCGTCATGGGGCTCGCCGCTCATGCAGCGCATCGGGAGCGGTGCGTGATTCCTGACCTGCAGGTCAGGAAGTCATGGCAGCGGTGTTTCCTCTCCGGGCTCGACGACACTCGTCATGGTTCACACCAGCGCGGTGCGTTCGATACCGACAGCGGAAGCACTCACCGACCTACCAGGAGTTCGCCCGTAGCCGGCCCGTCCCGCGCCGACACACACCGAGTTTTCGGATGCACTCCGAAAGATGTCGCGGTACGTTCCCCGTCCTAAAGTGAGGGCATGGACCCGAAAGATCTGCGCGTCTCCGATGCCGAGCGCGAACACGTGGGTGAATTGCTGCAGCGCGCGGTGGGGCAGGGCATGCTGTCGCTCGGCGAGTTCACCGAACGGATGGACACCGTGCTCGCGGCGAAGACCCGCGGCGACCTCAACCAGGTTCTCGTCGATCTGCCGGGCATCCAACTGCGACCCGAGTACACGGCACAGTGGCAGGGCACCCACCCGCAACCCGGTGCGCCGGTTCAGTACGGACCACAGCAGTACGGAACCCGGCAGTACGGGAACAACCCCGCACCGTACGGCGCGGGTGTCCCGGCCGCCGACGGTACGCCGATGCTCATCCGGGGACGGATGTCCACCGTCGCCCGGAAGGGCCGCTGGTCGGTGCCACCGGTGCTCAGACTGGACACCGTCGCCTCGTCGGTGAGCCTCGACTTCACCGACGCCGTCATGCAGACGCAGGTGGTGCGCATCGAGGTCAACGACTACCTCAGTTCGATCGGCATCCTGTTGCCGCTCGACGCGACCGCCGACATCGACGGTGTGGAAGCGACCGCGTCGAGCGCCACGTCGAAGGTGCGCGGCGGTGCGCCCTACGGGCCGCTGCACGTCGTGGTCACCGGACGGATCCGGGCGGGTTCACTGTCCGTGTCACATCCGATGGGTGCGCGGCTGCGTCGGTTCATGGGCGGTGCCTGAGGGGCCCGGCCGGGACGACCCCGGCCGGGACACGCTCAGGAGCGGCGCTGACGCGCGATCAGTTCGCTGACACTGATCGAACCGTCCGCGTCGTCGGCGTGCCGGCGCCCGTTCGTCTCCTGCTCGCCGGTGTCCGGAGCGTTCTGATCCGGTGCACGATGACTACCGGTCGCCCCCGGTCGGGGTGCCGGTGCGGCCGTGCGGGACGGATCTCCACCCGCGGCGCCCGCGGGGTGGGGAGCCCGGGGCGCGCGCTGCGGCAGGGGCTGCGCGGGTGCCGGAGGACCGGATACCCCCGCCCCGTGCTGTGCGGTACCCGGCTGCTGTGCGGTACCCGGCTGCTCGGGTGCGCGACCCGGCGGATGATTCTCCGGCGGCGGATTCTGACCCGCCCGGGGACGGCCGGAGGCGTGCGCACCCGTGTTGACCCGACGCATCTGTGTCAACCAGTTCTCGATCGCCTGCGGATCACGGGTGCGCCGCGGAGCGCTCCCGCCGGCATCCGCATCCCGCGTGGACGGCGGAGCCGTGGGAGAGGACGTCGGTGTGCCTGTCGACGCCGGCGTCGGTGTGCCTGTCGACGGTGGCGTCGGTGCGCTGGGCCGCACGAACGTCTGCGGCAGCGGCGGCGGGACGTCACCGCGCTGCCGGCGGGGGAGCGGCGGCGCCGGAATATCGGGGCGTGACTCGCGGACGACGGGCTGCTGGGGTGGCCGCTGCGGGGTTTCACCGTCCGGGCGCGGAGGCACGGCCGGAGCACCCGGCGGCGGCGCGGCGGGGCGACGCAACGGTCGCGACGGCGTACCCGCCTGCGGACCGGGCGGCGGCGCAGTCGGTCGCCGGGTGGGTCCGGACGGGTTTCCTCCGGCGGCGGTGTCGAGTCGCGGAGGACGGGCCGGTGCGCCCGGTTGCGGCCGGTATCCGGCGGGTCCCTGCTGCGGGCGGCCCGGGCCGCGGCGCGGCGACGGCGGCAGGTCCCGTGTGCGACGCTGCTCGGCTGCGGGTCGCGGTGCGGCGATCTTCGGGAGGGGCTGTGTCATGTCGGTCGCGCCCTCGACCGTCATCGGCGGCAGGCGATGCGCGCCGGTCGCGGCGACCGTGGCCGGACCGAACATGCCGACGGTGATCAGTTCGGGGACGTCGTCGGGCATCAGTTCGTCGGTGAGGATCGGTTCGGCCAGGCCCACCTTCTCCTGGATCCGCTTCATCCACACCGGTGCCCACCAGCAGTCGTCACCGAGCAGTTTCATGGTTGCCGGTACCAGGAACATGCGGATCACCGTCGCGTCGATGATGAGGGCGGCGATCATGCCGTACGCGATGTACTTCATCATGACGAGTTCGGAGAAGGCGAAGGCACCGGTGACGACGATGAGGATCAGCGCGGCCGCCGTGATGATGCGACCGGTGTGCGCCGTGCCGATCCGGATGGATTCGGTGGTGCTCGCGCCCTGGGACCGCGCCTCGACCATGCGGGAGAGCAGGAACACCTCGTAGTCGGTGGACAGTCCGTAGATGATCGCGATGATGAGCACCAGGATCGGCGACATGATGGGGCCGGGCGTGAAGTTCAGCAGGCCCGCGCCGTGGCCGTCGATGAAGATCCAGGTGAGGATGCCGAGTGTCGAACCCAGCCCCAGCGCGCTCATCAATGCGGCCTTGACCGGTAGCACGAGTGAACCGAAGGCCAGGAACATCAGGATGGTCGTCAACACCACGACGAACAGCACCATCAGCGGCAGCGTCCCGAGCAGCGCGGCGATCGAGTCCTGCTCGATCGCCGGAGTGCCGCCGACGTAGACGTCCACGCCTTCCGGCCAGGACGCGGCGTGCAGGAAGTCGATGGTGTCGGAAGTCGCGTTGCGGTCGACGAGACCGGCCTTGACGACGCGGACGCCGTCCACCGCCGGACCCTCGATCTGGAACCTCTCGACGAGCCCCGGTGCCGCGCTGGCCGTATCGATGATCTCGTTGAGGTCGCCGCCCTCGGCACCCCGGATGACGAGTTTCACCGGTTCGGTGCGCTGTCCGGGGAACAGTTCGTCGAACTCGGCCTGAGCGAGTCGGGTGGGGTGGTCGGGCGGAAGATACGTCTCGTTGATGCCACCGAACTTGATTCCGGTCAACGGAGTGATCAGCAACAGCAGGCCGATGACCACCGGGATGGTCACCTTCAGAGGGTTGAGCATCACCCAGCGGGTCAGACGCCCGATGAAGCTCTCCTCGATCTGCTCGTTCGACTGGATCTGGCCGAACCGCTTCATCCCGAACTTGTCGATGTTCTTGCCGAGGATCGCCAGGATGGCGGGAAGCACCGTCACCGACGTCAGCGCCGCGAGCGACACCGTCGCGATGGCGCCGTATCCGACGGACTTGAGGAAGCCCTGCGGGAACAGCAACAGGCCGCCGAGGCTGGTGATCACCATCGTCGCGGAGAACACGACGGTGCGGCCCGAGGTCACGACGGTGCGCCGCACCGCGGCGGCCGTGTCGTAACCCTCGGCGAGTTCCTCACGGAATCTGGACACCATGAACAGGCCGTAGTCGATCGCCAGGCCGAGACCGATCAGCGACACGACCGGTGCGACGAACGAGTTGACCTCGGTGAAGTTGGTGATCAGGCGAACGATTCCGTTGGCGGCGACCACGGTCAGTCCACCGGTGATCAACGGCAGCACAGCAGCGACGACGCCACCGAACACGAAGAACAGCAGGATCCCGACCGCGGGGATGGCCAGCAACTCCATGCGTTTGATGTCGTTGGCCATCGTGTCGTTGAGAGCACCGGTGACCGGTTGCAGGCCGGCGAGTTGGACGTCGACCCCGTCGATGCGCAGCGCGTCCTTGACGTCGCGGAAGTTGCCGGCGATCTCGGTGTCGTTGTCGCCGACGATCGCGAGGGACGCCACCCCGTGCTGCTTGGACTCGTCGGCCAGCGCGGGTAGCGAGGGAGCACCGTCCGTCGGCCAATACGCGGCATTGATCTTGAGGACCTGGTCCGGGTGGTCGGCCACCCACGCGTTCAGCCCGGCCGTGACCGTCGCCTTGAACTCGGGATCGTCGACGGTCTTGCCCTCGGGCGCCGTGATCAGCGCCAGCACGTCACCGTTCGTGTCGCGGCCGAAGGTGCCGTCGGCGAGCTTCGCCGCCGTGACGGATTCCGAGCCGGGGTCGTCCCAGCCGCTCTGACTCAGATGGTCCTGCAGGCTCATCCCGTACCCGGCGAGCCCGAGCAGCGCCGCGACCATCACCGCGATGACGGTGAAGCGCGCACGGAAGACGAGTTCTCCCCAGCGGTGGAACACGTGATCTCCTATTCGGCGACGCTCTTCCGCCCCACCAGGAGCGCGGAGAGCGGTCGGAACGGCTGTAGCCAGGCACCCTCGTCGGGCAGCATGTCGAGGCTCACGCGCGGCAGCGGCTCCCGGAACACTCCGGCGATGTCCTCGAGATCGATGAAATCGAGGATCTCGGAGGTGACGGCCCAGCTCGCGTGCTCGCGGAACCCGAGGACCTGCACCGCGACGCCCTCGGCCGCGAGTTCCTCGAGCGGTTCACGGAAAGCCTGACCGTCGGCCGATGCGACCATCACACCGGCGAGCCCCTCACTGTGCCGGAGCTCGATGTGCCGCAGCATATCGGAGTCGACGTCGCTGTCCTCGTCGATCTTGGGCTTGGCGAACACCGCGAAGCCCACATTGCGCAGGGCTTCGACCCAGGGGCGCACCACGTCGGCGCTGCCCGGAGCGATGTTCGTGAACACCGTGGCCTCGGGTTCGAGGACCACCGTCGAGTCGAGCGACAGCTCCCGTGACAGTTCGGCGGTGCGGCTGAGCAGCCAACGTCCGAGCGCATCGAACCGCGGGCGGTACGCGGCGGTGGGGCGCCCACCGAGGATCGCGCCGAGACCCATGTCGAGGTTGGGCGCATCCCACACGAGCAGGACTCGTGCTCGCCGCTCGGCACCGCCGGTCGCGGTGGTGTCGGTCACGCCGGTGGTCTGTTCGTGGACGCTCATTCCCCGATCTTCCCCCAGATCAGTTCGGCGATGTCGCTGCCCACCCGGTGCGCCTTGTCCTCGAACTTGGTGACGGGCCGCTCGTGGCTGATGGGCGAGTCCCATGTGACCGGTACGAGGAGCGGTTCGGCGTTGCCGGCTTCGGCGATCGCCTCGGCGTACTCGGCGTGGTCGGTCGCGACGTGTAGGACCCCGCCGGGCTTCAGACGCGACGCGATCAACCGGAACGTTTCCGGTTGCAGCAGCCGACGCTTGTGGTGACGTGCCTTCGGCCACGGATCCGGGAAGAACACCCGCACCCCGGTCAACGACTCGGGCGCAATCATGTGTTCGAGCACCTCGACGGCGTCGCCGCGCAGGATCCGCAGGTTCGTGGCGGGTGCATCGGTTCCCTCGGTGCGTTCGATGCGCTGCAGCGTCTGGGCGATGCCCGGCCGGTACACCTCGACGGCGATGAGATTCACGTGCGGTTCCGCCTGTGCCATCGCCACGGCCGCGGTCCCGGTCCCGGAACCGATCTCGAGTACGAGTGGCCCGGAACGCCCGAACCAACGGTCGGTGTCGAGCAGATCGTCGCCGACGTCGCGGCCGAGTTCGGGCCAACGACGATCCCACACGTCCTGCTGCGGGTCGGTCAGTGCGCCCCGGCGGGAACGGAAACTCGTCACCCTCGGGTACAGGCGGTTCCCGCGTGTGGGTCGCTCGTCGAGCGTCTCGGTCGTGTCCTGATCGGCGTGGTTCACCAGACCATTGTCACGTATCCGGAGAGTGGGTGGCAGAAGTGACGTGTGTGACCACAGGTTTTTCTCAGGTGCACGCACACTCGGACGGTGGTCTGACACAATTCCGCACGCGCGATCGGGGGATCGCGGATCCGGGTGTTCGGGGTGGATCCACACGCGGACGGGGGATGGGGGACGGAGACGTGGGAGACGGGGATGTGGGGGATGGGGACGTGGGGGACGGGGACCGCCGGCGCAGGCTCGCGGCGACCGTCGACGGACTGGACCCGGTGGCGGGGCGGGCGGTTCACGACGCGATTGCGCGTGCCGAGGGGCCGGTGCGGGTGCAGATCGCCGGTCGCGCAGGGACGGGCCGGTCCACGGTGCGTGAGCACCTGGAGGTTTCGGTGCGTGAGCACCTGGAGACCTCGGTGCGTGAGCACCTGGAGACCTCGGTGCGTGAGTCTCTCCTGTCGTCGGCCGGAGTCCACCTGTCCGTCGTCACGGTCGATGCACCCGACGTACCCGATCCGGTGCTCGACGCGGACGTCGTCGTCTACGTCCTGCCGACCCGCCCCGATGCGTCGTCTGTGCATCCCGCCGACCGTGCGGCAGTGGTCGCCGCGAATCCCGGCTGCATCGTCGCCGTCGTCGCGGGTGGTGGTGCCCGTCCGGATCTCGGACCGACGCTCCCGGTGCACGCCCTCGACGATCCCCGGTTCGATGCCGCTGTCGCCGAGTGCATCGCCGGTGCCCACCGCAGGCGACTCGACGTGTTCGCCCGCACGCTCGCGGAGATCCCGGCGTCGCCGGCTGCCCGAGATGTTCTCGAGGCGGCGCTCGACGACGCTCCGACCGGCACGTCCGGGGTGCATCCGTGACCGGCGTCGACGACGTGCTGCGTCGTTGGAATCCTCACGGGTGGCGGCGACTGCACACGCCGCCGTCCGCGACCGTGCGGGTCGTCGGCGTTCCCGGGACGGGCCTCGGCTCCTTGATCACCGAACTCGAGGAGGCCGGTGACGACACGTCCATCGGACTCCGCTTCGTGCGGGACGGGGACTGCGCCGTGGTGCTGTTGGTGACCGACGTGTCGGCGGTGCTCGGTCGCACCGAGTTCGGCGTGCTCGACGGGGCTGCGCGCGGTGCGGTGGTCGTCGTGTGCGCGCTCACTGCCGTCGACCTCCGTCCGGGGCAGCAGGAGCAGGTGATCCGCGACCGTGACGCGGAACTGTTGCATCGGCACGCCCCGTGGTTCGGGCGCATCGACGTGCTTCCGGTGTCCGCGCACGCCGCCGCCCACGCGCGTCGGCTCGGCGGCGATGTCGGGCGTGTTCTCGCGGTCGAATCCGGCATCGTCGACCTGCGTGCGGCGCTGTGCGCCGCGGTCACGGCCACGCAGAGTGCCCGGGTGGTCCGCGCAGCCGTTCTCGCCCGCACCCGAGCGATGATCCTCGACGAGATCCGATCGTTGCGGACCGTCGACGACACCGTCGATCCGAGGACCGAACGTCTGCGCCTGTCGTCGGCCCGGGTCGGTGCGCAGCGCGCCCGCAGCGAGGTGTCGCATGCGCGCACCGAGATTCTGCACGACGCCACGGTCCGTCTGCGCGCGGTGGCGTCCCGGATGTCCGAATCCCTCGACGGTGGTGTCATCGCACCGGACGACATCCCGGGCCTGCTGGCCGCCGAACTGGGGGATGTCGCGGCGGCCGTCGCGGACGCGGCGGCGCAGCGGTGGGGTCCCACCTCGGCCTCCGGTCTCGACGAACCGGTCGGTGCCCCGGTCCCCGACCCGCCGGAGCGGGCCGGGGTGTTCGAGGACAGGTTCGCTCTCGTGCTGGGCGTATCGGCGGGTGCCGGTCTCGGGAAGCTGCTGTCGACGTCGATCGGGTGGCTTCCGGTAGCGCCGGCGTTCGCGCTCTCCGTCGCGTGCGGAGGCGTCGCCGCGTGGTGGCTCGTGCGGATGCGTCGGCAACTCGCTCACCGCGACCGGATCCGCCGATGGGTGAGCGACGAGATCGCGGTGTTCCGGGCCGCGCTCGACCGATGGATTCGTGCCCGAGCCTTCGATGTCGACGACCGGTTGGGGCGTGCCGCGGACGAGCGGGGGCGCGAACGGGCCGCAGCCCTCGTCGACCGGATCGCCGAGATCGACGAGGAGATCCGACGTCGTGACGGCGTGCGCCGTGCACGGATCGCGGCGTGCGAACGGGATCTCGCGACACTCGGCCCCTTCGGGACCGGAACATTCGGGGCGGGGACGGAACCGATCGGGCGTGTGCCGCGTCCAAGTGTCGACGGGTTCGAGGTGTCGACGGACCGGAACGGGTGAGGAAGGGGCACGGATGATGGCGGAGATGTTCCTCGGGGCGGACGGAGACGGAACGGACGGCTCGGTCCCGCACGGATCGGGTGGTGTCGACACGGGGAGAATCGATCCCGCATCGGCCGCCGGCTGGGCGGACACCGCCGACGCCACGAGCGATCTCGACGGCGACGGTGTTCGCGAGTCGGTGGTCTTCGACGGGGCGGTGCTCGGTGGTGACGCTGCGGGAGTGTTGATCGTGGCCACCGACACGGACCTCGACGGCACCACCGACCGGCTCGCCACCGTCGCCGACGACGGCGAGTACGGGGTGTGGGAGTTCCGTCGGGCCGACGACGGCACCGCGCGGTGGGTCCGGACCGACGAGGGCTCCCTCGGTGGCGACGAAAGTCACAGGGTGCCCGGCAAGTGAGCTGTATCGCCTGTACGGAAGGGGTGCGGTCGGGGTAAGCTGCTCCGTCTGAATCGTTTCTGTGACATTTCCTACCGGACCCGAGTGTTCCCGCCCGGATGTCCGGCGTTAACCTCTATGAATAGGACATCCGGCGCCCGCGTCCTCCGTTCGGCCACGGACGAAGCGGGTGATACCCCTGCCGAGAGGGGAGAAGCCCGGGTTCGCCACTGTCCGCGCACATCGGTGCGGGTCGGGGGAGGGATCCGGTTCCGGGCACACCCCAGGAGAGTTTGATGACCTCAGCGACCATTCCCGGTCTGAACGGTACCGACGACAAGCTCCCGACCCAGCATGCCGAGTTGCTTGCCTGGGTCCGCGAGGTTGCCGAGCTCACTCAGCCCGACCGTGTGGTGTGGGCCGACGGCTCCGACGAGGAATGGGACCGCCTGACCACTCAGCTGGTGGAGGCCGGCACGTTCACTCGTCTCGACGAGAAGAAGAAGCCCAACTCGTTCCTCGCGACCTCCGATCCGTCGGACGTCGCGCGCGTCGAGTCCCGCACCTTCATCTGCTCGAAGAACGAGATCGACGCGGGCCCGACCAACAACTGGGTCGACCCGACCGAGATGCGCGCGACGATGACGGAGCTGTACCGCGGCAGCATGCGCGGTCGCACCCTGTACGTCGTGCCCTTCTGCATGGGTCCCCTCGGCGCCGACGACCCGAAGCTCGGTGTCGAGATCACCGACTCCGAGTACGTCGTGGTGTCGATGCGTGTGATGACCCGCATGGGGGCCGCCGCCCTCGAGAAGCTGGGCACCGACCGTCCGTTCGTGAAGGCGCTGCACTCGGTGGGTGCGCCGCTCGAGGCCGGTCAGCAGGACGTGCCGTGGCCGTGCAGCGACACCAAGTACATCACCCACTTCCCCGAGGACCGCGAGATCTGGAGCTTCGGGTCCGGCTACGGCGGCAACGCGCTGCTCGGCAAGAAGTGCTACTCGCTGCGGATCGCGTCGGCGATGGCCCACGACGAGGGCTGGCTCGCCGAGCACATGCTGATCCTCAAGCTGATCTCCCCGGAGGACAAGCCGTACTACATCGCCGCGGCGTTCCCGTCGGCGTGCGGCAAGACCAACCTCGCGATGATCCAGCCGACCATTCCCGGCTGGCGCGCCGAAACCCTCGGCGACGACATCGCGTGGATGCGCTTCGGTGAGGACGGCCGCCTGTACGCCGTCAACCCCGAGTTCGGGTTCTTCGGTGTCGCCCCCGGCACCAGCGCGGATTCCAATCCGAACGCCATGGCGACGATCGAGGCCGGCAACACGGTGTACACGAACGTCGCGCTCACCGACGACGGCGACGTGTGGTGGGAGGGCATCGGCGGCGAGACCCCGGCGCACCTGATCGACTGGCTCGGCAACGACTGGACCCCCGAGTCCGAGACGAAGGCCGCCCACCCGAACTCGCGGTACTGCACCCCGATGTCGCAGTGCCCGATCCTCGCCCCCGAGTGGGACGACCCGCAGGGTGTGCCGATCTCCGCGATCCTGTTCGGTGGCCGCCGCAAGACCACGGTTCCGCTGGTCAGCGAGTCCTTCGACTGGCAGCACGGCACCTTCCTCGGTGCAACACTGTCGTCGGAGCAGACCGCTGCCGCCGAGGGCAAGGTCGGTACGGTGCGCCGCGATCCGATGGCGATGCTGCCGTTCATCGGCTACAACGCCGGCGACTACATCAACCACTGGATCACGCTCGGCAAGAACGCCGATTCGGAGAAGCTGCCGAAGATCTTCTACGTGAACTGGTTCCGCCGCGGCGACGACGGCCGCTTCCTGTGGCCCGGCTTCGGTGAGAACTCCCGGGTCCTGAAGTGGATCGTCGACCGCATCGAGCACAAGGCCGGCGCCCAGGCCACCCCGATCGGCTTCGTGCCGACGGCGGCGGATCTGGAGCTGGGTGGTCTCGACGTCGATGCCGCCGACGTCGACGAGGCCCTCGCGGTCAGCGTCGACGAGTGGAAGGCGGAGCTGCCGCTGATCGAGGAGTGGTTCGAGTTCCTCGGTGAGAAGGTGCCGTCCGGCATCCGCGACGAATTCGAGGCCCTCGAGCAGCGTCTCGGCTGATCACACCTCGCGCGGAAGGCCGCCCCGGTTCGCCGGGGCGGCCTTCTGCCGTTCTCCGTCGTCGCGAGCAGGTCGCGGCGTGCGCCCACACCGATTGGAACTCCCCAGGTGCACCGCGTCATGGGCCGGATGGTGCAATAGGTGTATCGCACACCAGAGCCGGTCGCGTGGCGGCCGGGAGGAGGATCAGCTATGAGCGGGATCTACAACAACGTCACCGAGCTGGTGGGTCGCACCCCGATCGTCAAGCTCAACCGCCTCACCGACGGCGCGGTCGCGACGGTCGCCGCGAAACTGGAGTTCTACAACCCGGCGAACAGCGTCAAGGACCGTATCGGTGTCGCGATCATCGACGCCGCCGAGAAGTCCGGTGAGCTGAAGCCCGGCGGCACGATCGTCGAGGGCACGTCCGGCAACACCGGCATCGCCCTCGCAATGGTCGGTGCGGCCCGCGGCTACAAGGTGATCCTCACGATGCCGGAGACCATGTCGACGGAACGTCGCGTGATGCTCCGCGCGTACGGCGCCGAGATCGTCCTCACCCCGGGTGCCGAGGGCATGGCCGGTGCGGTCGCCAAGGCCGAGGAGATCGTGAAGACCACGGAGAACGCTGTCCTGGCCCGGCAGTTCGCGAACCCCGCCAACCCGCAGATCCACGAGCAGACCACCGGCGAAGAGGTGTGGAACGACACCGCCGGTGAGATCGACATCTTCGTCGCGGGCATCGGCACCGGCGGCACCCTCACCGGTGTCGGCCGCAACCTCAAGGCCCGCAAGCCGGGTGTGCAGATCATCGGTGTCGAACCCGCCGATTCCCCCATCCTGACGGGCGGCAACCCCGGACCCCACAAGATCCAGGGGCTCGGCGCCAACTTCGTTCCGGACGTCCTCGACCGCGAGGTCTACGACGAGATCATCGACGTGCAGTTCGACGACGCCGTCCGGATCGGTCGGGCCCTCGGCACGGACGAAGGGATCCTCGGCGGTGTCTCGGCCGGTGCGAACGTGTGGGCGGCGCTCGAGGTCGCGAAGCGCCCCGAGAACGCCGGCAAGCTGATCGTCGTGGTCGTCCCCGACTTCGGTGAGCGCTACATCTCCACCCCGCTGTTCGAGCACATCCGGGACTGATCCTGTCGTGAGCATTCTCGGGACCCTCCGGGAAGACCTGCAGGCTGCGCGCGGCCACGACCCTGCCGCGCGCAGCGACGCGGAGAACGCGATCGTCTACTCGGGGCTGCACGCCATCTGGTCGCATCGGATCGCGCACCGCATGTGGGCGGTACCGGCGTTGAAGGGACCGGCCCGCGTCCTGTCGCAGTTCACCCGGTTCCTCACGGGCATCGAGATCCATCCCGGTGCCACGATCGGCCGGCGGTTCTTCATCGATCACGGCATGGGCGTGGTGATCGGAGAGACCGCCGAGATCGGTGACGACGTGATGCTCTACCACGGCGTCACACTCGGCGGTCGGTCGTTGGCGAAGGAGAAGCGGCACCCGACGCTGGGGAACCGGGTCACGGTCGGGGCGGGCGCGAAGATCCTCGGTCCGGTGCTGATCGGCGACGACACCGCGGTCGGCGCGAACGCCGTGGTCACCCGGGACGTCCCGGCCGATTCGATCGCCACGGGCATCCCCGCGACGATCCGGTCGCGCCGCAGGCACGATCCGCTCGTCGATCCGACGAGCTACATCGATCCCGCGATGTACATCTGACTCGCGCTCACGCCCGGCCCGCGGACTGCGGTTCGGGCGTGAGCGGCGGATCGCCGGGTGTGGACAGCGACAGCACCGCCTTGCGCACGTACGGATGCTCCTCGAGGGCCCGTTCGCAGCGGTCGAGGAGTTCGGCGACGGTGTGTTCGACGTCGTCTCCGACGAGGTCGACGGCACCGACGAGATACACCTGCCGCGGCCCGAGGTACTCCATCCGCAGCATCGTCACCTGCTCCACGTCGGGCAACTCCAGCAGCGCCCGGAGCCCCGCCTGGTGCAGCTGCCCGGTGGCCTCCTCACCGACGAGGAACCGTCGGTTCCGGTCGATGAGGACGACCGCGATCACACCGAGCAGGATTCCGACGAGGATCGAGCCGATGGCGTCGGGAATCGGCGATCCGGTGAGCTGGTGGGCGAGGATGCCGGCGAACGCGATGACGAGACCGATGAGCGCGGCGGCGTCCTCGGCGAACACGGCCCGCACGGTCGGGTCGGATGTCTTCAACGCGTGTTCGAGCAGATCGCGGTCGGCCGCGGCCGCTTCTCTCCGCACCTGACGGTAGGCCTGTCGGAACGAGATGCCCTCGAGCACGAACGCGACGGCGAGCACCGTGTAGGCGATGCCGAAGTCCGAGGCCGGTTCGGAACGGAACAGTTCCTGGATTCCGTGGGTGATGGATACGCCGGCGCCGAGCGCGAACAGGCCGAGCGCAGCGAACATCGACCAGACGTACGCTTCCCGTCCGTAGCCGAACGGGTGCGCCCGGTCTGCGGGATGCTTCGAGCGTCGGTCCGCGATCACGAGGAGCACCTCGTTGCCGGTGTCGGCCCACGAATGGGTCGCCTCCGCCATCATCGACGCCGATCCGGTGACGACCGCCGCGACGGTCTTCGCGAGGGCGACCAGCAGGTTCGCCGCGAAGGCGAGCAGCACCGTGAGGGTGCTCTCGGCGTCACCGTCCCTGGGCGCGTGGGATTTCGCCATGGTCGAACGATACGTCCGGCCGGCACGATCGAACGGGAGGTTCGGGCGCGGAGATCCGTGTGGAGATCGCACCCGAACCTCCCGTTCGGGGTGGGCCGGCCTGAACCGGGATCAGCCCTGGTAGCCGGGCGGGTACAGCACCGACTTGGTTTCGCAGAACGCTTCGAGGCCCTCGGGCCCGTTCTCGCGTCCGATACCGGAGTTCTTGAATCCGCCGAACGGCGAGCCCGGATCGAAGGCGTACCAGTTGATTCCGTAGGTGCCGGTGCGGACCCGCGCTGCCACGTCGAGACCCTTGTCGACGTCCGTGGTGTACACGGAGCCCGCGAGCCCGTACTCGGAGTCGTTGGCGATCTTCACGGCCTCGTCGACGCTGTCGTACGGGAGGACGCACAGCACGGGGCCGAAGATCTCCTCGCGCGCGATCGTCATCGAATTGTCGACGTCGGCGAACACCGTCGGTTCGACGAACCAGCCCTTGTCGAGCCCGGCGGGGCGACCGCCGCCGAGGACGAGCCGGGCGCCCTCCTCCTTGCCCTTCGCGATGTACCCCTCGACGCGGTCACGCTGCTTTTCGGACACCAGCGGACCGAGTTGGGCGGACTCGTCGGACGGGGGGCCGACGGGGAAGAACGCTGCGGTGGCGACGATCTTCTCGACCACCTCGTCGTAGCGCGAGCGCGGTGCGAGGATGCGGGTCTGTCCGACACAGGCCTGACCGGTGTTCATCAGGCCCGACATCACGAGCATCGCGATCGTCGAATCCAGGTCGGCGTCCTCGAGGACGATCGCGGCGGACTTGCCGCCGAGTTCGAGGGAGCAGCGCTTGAGGTTTCGCGCGGCGATCTCACCGATGTGTTTGCCGACGGCCGTCGACCCCGTGAACGTGATCTTGTCGATGTCGGGGTGCGAGACGAGATGCTCACCGGTCTCGGCGCCGCCCGGCACCACGGACAGGACCCCTTCCGGCAGCCCGGCCTCGGCGAAGATCTCGGCGATCACGTTGACGGCGAGCGGTGTCTCGGGGGCGGGCTTGAGGACGACGGTGCACCCGGCGAGCAGCGCGGGGCCCAGTTTGTTGGCACACAGGAACAGCGGCACGTTCCAGGCGATGACCGCGGCGACCACGCCGACGGGTTCGCGGGTGACGCGGGTGCGACCGAACGACCCGGTGCGCTCGTCCGTCCACTGGAACGACTCCGCGAGACCCGCGTAGAAGTTCAGTGCGGCCAGCGACGGCGTCATCTGCATCATCTGCACCGATGCTGCGGGCTGGCCCATCTCGTCGGACAGCACCGAGGCGAGTTCGGCGCCGCGTTCCTCGATGAGTTTCGCGGCCTTGGCGAGCACCTGCCCGCGCTCGGCCGGTGACATGCGCGGCCACGGGCCGTCGTCGAACGCGCGACGGGCCGCGGCGACGGCGGCATCGATGTCGGCGGGGCCGGCGACCGGCACCGATCCGACCCGCTCCTCCGTGGCCGGGGAGAACACCTCGAGCTTCTCGTCGGTCGACGGCGCCGTCCAGGTGCCGCCGATGAACAGGTTGTCGTAGTCCGTCATGTCGTCCTTCCTTCTCGGTCGAGAGGTACTTCTGCGTGTGTCAGGGGGTGGGTCCGCGCCGGTCCGGGCGGGCCGCGGACGTGTCGGTCGCGGGGTTGTCGTGGGCGTCGACGAACCCGGTGAACCCGTATCGACGGTGCGGTCCGATCACCGCGACCTCGAACAGTCCGGTGCCGACGACGTCGGTGCCCTCGACGTGGAACCTCGCCAGGTGGTCGGTGGGGCAGAACATCAGCATCGCCGGGTCGATCTCGCGGGTGTCGCGGCGCAGCGACTGCACGACGAGGTCGCCCTGCCACATGCCGTGGCGCCAGTCGGGTTCGAGTCCGTACCCGGTGCCGATCGCCAGCAGGTTCGCCACCAGCAGTTCGCATTCGACGACCGTCGGATCCTGCCCGGGCCGGTGGAAGGAGAGGGTTGCGCCGGTGACGGTGCGGGTGCCCGGCGCGAACCGTAGTTCGTGCTCGGGCCGGCCCAGCCACTCGGGGTCGGTGTCGGGGCGGATCCGGATGGCCTCCTCGAGCAGTCGGCGACCCGCGTCGTCCTCCTGCACGATGACGACGATGGTGTCGGCGCCGAACTGCATCACCGAGTAGATCCAGAAGAATCCGGGTGTGCCGTCCGCTGCGCGACGACCCGCCGGTTCGGGTTCACCGACCGGACGTACCCCCCACGAACGGTCGCGGTTCCCGCGCCACACGACGGGATCCACGTCGCGGCTCCGCCCGTCGACCGTCAGGCTGCCCGACCACGTTCCGGACTGCACGAACCGGGAGGTGTCCATGACGACGCGTTCGAGTTGCCGCAGTTTCTGCGGATCCTCCTCCGTCGCCGGGACGTCACCCTCGAAGGTGAGATCGAAGGACAGATCGGCGGTGTCGGGATGTCCGGGTTCGAGGACCACCCGTAGGCGGTGCAACCCCTCGAGGACCTCGATGCGCAACGGACCCACCGAGGTGTCGGTGCGGTCGCGGCCGAGGGCCTTGGACGCGCGTACCACGATGTGGTCGTCGCCGCGGCGCAGCACGGCGAACCCGTCGCACACACCGAGGTTCGGGTACTGCCCGAGTCCGACGACGAGGAACAGGTCGGTGGTGTCGGACGGATAGCAGTTGAAGTAGTAGCGGTCGTAGAAGTTCCGGTCGGAGGTCGCCACCCGCCGGATCGGCTCGGCGGTCTGGTGCACCGGGTAGTCGTCCAGCGGCGACAGCGATCCGCGCGGTTCGACCGTCACGTCAGGGCCTTCCAGTAGGTGCCGTCGAGCATCGCTTCGAGGGTCGCGCGGTGCATGATCATCGAATCGGGGTCGTCCGGTTGCTCGGACTGCCCGTAGTGCACGGCGCGGGTGGCGATGCGCAGCATGATGATCGCGTGCTGTACCGCCGCGTAGCAGGTGTGGAAGTCGAGGTGCTCCGGTGCGTGACCCGAACGGAGGGCGTAGGCGTCGGTGAGGTCGTCGCGACGCAGGAATCCGGGTAGCCCGGGAAGCCCGGCGGTGGTCGCGATGTCCTCGAAGAACCGGTGCAGGAAGATCATCCAGGCGAGATCCATCTCGCGGGCACCCGCGGTGGCGAGTTCCCAGTCGAGGACCCCCGCGGGCCGGAAGTCGTCGAACAGGATGTTGCCGATGCGGGCGTCGCCCCAGCACAGTACCGCCGGGTTCGGGTCGTCCGGGGCGTGCTCGTCGAGCCACGTGAAGGCGTGTTCGATCAGCGGGGACCGCGGTCCGGTGCGGGTGGTCCACTCGTAGTAGCCGCGTTGCGCCGCGATGTGGGCGCGGATCGCGTCGCCGGCGGTGGGCGGGGTGTCGAGTCCGGCGGCCGCGGGGT